>Ga0265297_10005632_pt1 | contig 18876 bp, 13 predicted proteins | sample Munlanlwell13791_FD_192502 | JGI IMG/M metagenome (GOLD analysis project Ga0265297, IMG submission 192502) | Leachate microbial communities from a municipal landfill in Southern Ontario, Canada - Leachate well 137-91 | ecosystem: Engineered > Solid waste > Landfill > Unclassified | place...
TGGACGAGAAAACCACGTTCGGCGCCAAACTGGCGCGCGGCGCCTGGGTCACCAGTGTCGAGCTGGTGCCGCCGCGCGGCTACAACCTGGCCGACGTGGTCGCCAAGGCCGTCCAGTGCAAGAACGCCGGCGTGGATGCGATCAACATTCCCGACGGCCCGCGGGCCTCGGCCCGCATCTCGCCGCTGGTCACCGCGCTCGACATCCAGACCAAGGCCGGCATCGAGGCCATGCTGCATGTCTGCGCGCGCGACCGCAACATCATCAGTTTGCAGGCCGACCTGCTCGGCTGCGCGGCGGTCGGGCTGCGCAACCTGCTGTTCATCACGGGGGATCCGCCGAAGCTCGGGCCCTATCCCTCGGCCAGCGGGGTGTTCGACGTGGACGCCATCGGCTTGGTCCGCCTGCAGGCGCGGCTCAACCGCGGGGTGGATCTCGGCGGGCAGGGCATCGAGCCGCAGACCCGTGCCGTCATTGGCGTTGGCGCAGACCCGAATGCGCTCGATTTCGAGCGCGAAGTCCGCCGGTTCCGCGAAAAGGCCGAGGCCGGCGCCGAGTTCGCCATCACCCAGCCGGTGTTTGCCGTCGAGCCGCTGTTCCGTTTTCTTGACGCCGTGGCGGACCTCAAGCTGCCGGTGCTGGCCGGGGTCTGGCCGCTCGCCAGTTACCGCAACGCCCTGTTCATGAAGAACGAGGTGCCGGGGGTCGTCGTGCCGGATGAACTGCTGGCGCGGATGGAGGCGGTGGAAAGCCGTGACGGCCAGCGCCAGGCCGGCATCGAGATCGCCCGCGAAATGGTCGGCCGCCTCCGCTGCCGCGTCGCCGGCCTCCAGGTCAGTGCGCCGATGGGCAACGTCGCCACCGCCCTCGCCGTCCTGGCGCCCTAGCCGGCATTATTCCTGAACCTTGAGCCGTTTTCAAAAGTCCGGCTCAAGGGCGCCGTTCGTGAACGGCAGGAATTCCTCCTAAACCGAAGAGCGAAAACCACAAAACGATGCCGATACCGATACCGACCCTGAGAGCAACCGAACACCCCTGCGCCTCTTGCGCCGGGTTTCACTCGTAAGGCAATTCACCCCTTCGCTACCGTTGCTCCCTTCGGTTAAAAATCCACCTTTTGAAAGCACCTCCCCCGAGCATAATTGCCGCCCCCTTCACCGCCCCATTGCGTGGTCTCCGGTTCAAAGATCAGACCCGTGATGATTCAGTGCTATAGTTCGGGTTTTGCTTTTTCCTAAATAAGCGGGAGCCGCGAGGTTGCCCGGGAGGTGTTTTGGCATGGCGGATTGGGAGCAGAGGGCGGACGGGGGAGGGGCGGCGGCGCCGGCGGCCTCCGGCCGGAAACGGCAGGTGGCGGGGGGGATCTTGCTGGGCGTGCTGCTGCTGGCCGCCGGCGGGTATTTTGCCCGGATGTACCTGCATTACCTGTCCCACGAGGAAACGGACAACGCGTTTGTCGAGGGCACCGTCGTCCAGGTCAGCCCGCGGGTGCCGGGGCATGTGTCGCGGGTGGCGGTGGCGGACAACCAGCACGTGACGGCTGGCGCCCTGCTGGCCGAGATCGATCCGCAGGACTATCAGAACCGGGTGGACGGCGCGCGGGCGGCCCTGGCGGCGGCCGAGGCGCAGCAGCGTTCCGTGGCCCAGGATGTGGCGAGCATCCGCAAGACGGCGGTGGCCGCCGTGGAGCAGGCGCGGGCCGGGGCGGAGGCGGCGGACGCCGCCGTGGAGCAGGCCCGGGCGGCGGCGGAGGCGGCCGAAGCCGAGGCCAACCATGCCCAAAGCGACTGGGTCCGGTATGAAAACCTGTTCAAGACCGGCGGCATCACGGCCGCGCAGCTGGACCAGTATGCAACCCAGGCGCGCGCCGCCGCCGCGACCCTGCGGGCGGCGCAGCGGCGGGTGGCGGCGGCCATGGCCCAGGCCCGGGAAGGGCGGGCCCAGCTGGCCGGCGCCAACATCGCCGACGAGCGCATTGCCAAGGCCGAGGCGGAACTGGCCCGGGTGGCTGCCGAAGTGGAGCGGCTGAAGGCCGAGGTCCGGCAGGCGGACCTGGACCTGGCCCACACCCGGATCTGCGCTCCGCAGACCGGCACCGTCACCAAGAAGGCGGTGGAGGCGGGCAATTTTGTCCGGCCCGGCCAGCCCCTGCTGGGGATTGTCGGGGATGACAAATGGGTGGTGGCCAATTTCAAGGAAACCCAGGTCGAGCGGATGCGGCCGGGGTTGCCGGTGCGCCTGCATGTGGACGCCTATCCGGAGCTGGCGTTGACGGGGCGGGTGGACAGCATCCAGCGCGGGACGGGCGCCCGCTTCAGCCTGCTGCCGGCCGAGAACGCCACGGGCAATTACATCAAGGTCGTGCAGCGCGTGCCGGTCAAGATTGTCTTTGACGGGGCCCTGCCGGCCGCGGTATCGCTGTCGCTCGGCATGTCCGTCGTGCCGGAAGTGCAGGTTCGCCAGTGATCGGCGGCACGCGGTAGACCGAACAATTTTGGGACGCATGAGCAGGCAGGAAACCAATATGGCGGCGGCGCAGTGGACGCCGGTCCGTTCCGCGGTGGGCGCGCACAATCCGTGGCTGGTGGCGCTGGTGATCGCCTTTCCGGTGTTCCTGGAACTGCTCGACACGACCATCGCCAGCGTGGCGCTGCACAACATTGCCGGCAGCCTGTCCGCGGGGACCGAGGAAAGCACCTGGGTGGTCACCAGCTACCTGGTGGCCAACGCCATCATCCTGCCGGTCAGCGGCTGGCTGTGCGAGGTGGTGGGGCGGAAACCGTTTTTCATGGCCTGCGTGGCGATGTTCACCGTCTCCAGCCTGCTCTGCGGCCTGGCCACCAGTTTTCCCTGCCTGATCCTGTTCCGGGTGATCCAGGGGCTGGGCGGCGGCGGCATGGTGCCGATCTCGCAATTGATTTTGGCGGAGAGTTTTCCGCCGTCCAAGCGCGGTTTGGCCTTCGCCATTTGGGGGATGGCCGTGGTGGTGTCGCCGATCCTGGGGCCGCCGCTGGGGGGCTGGCTCACGGAGACCTACAGCTGGCCGTGGATCTTCTTCCTGAACGTGCCCCTGGGGATGCTCTCGCTCCTGCTGTGCTGGCTGTTTCTGGAGGAGCCGCCCCTGCTGGTCGCGGAACGCCGGCGGCGCTGGGCCGCGGGCATCCGCCTGGATTACGTGGGGTTCATTCTGGCGGCGGCGGGCCTGGCGTGCCTGGAGGTGGTGCTCAGCCGGGGCACGGTCAAGGACTGGTTCGCCTCGAACCTGATCCGGGTTTTTGCCGGCTTTTCGGGGGGCGCCCTGCTGGCCCTGGTGCTGTGGGAGTGGCGGCGGCGCCAGCCAGTGGTGGATGTCACGCTGTTCCGCTGGCGGACCTTTTCCATGTCGTTTCTGATGATGTTCGGCGCGGGCATGGTGCTCTACAGCAGCGGCACGTTCGTGCCGATGCAGATGCAGCTCTGCCACGGCTACACGGCCTTCCAGGCGGGGCTGATTGTGATTCCCAGCGGCTTTGGGGCGGCGGCCGGCATGGTGGGGGTGGGCGTGCTTTCCCGGTATGTGCAGTTGCGTTACCTGGTGGCGGTCGGCCTGGTGCTGCAGATCGGGCCCTATTGGCTGATGTACGGCTTCACTCCCGACCTGACCTTTTGGAACATGGCCCTGGTGCGGGCGGTGGCCGCGATGGGGCTGGGATTTCTCTTCGTTCCCGCCATGGCCTTGAGCTATGAAGGACTGCCCGCGGCGGCGGCCAGCAGCGCCACCACGCTGACCAACATCGCGCGCAACGTCGGCGGCAGTTTCGGCATCTCAATGGCCAACACCTGGCTGGCCTGGCGGCTCCAATTCCATCACAGTGTCCTGGCCGAGCACATCACGCCCTACAACCCCGTGGTCACGGAAGCCCTGGCGACGGCGGCGACGGCGGCGGGCGCGGACAGTGGCGGCGACCTGCTGGCGGATCCGCGGGTGCTGACGGCGGTCGACGGCATGGTCAACCAGCAGGCGCTGGTCATGGCCTTCAATGACATTTTTTTCCTCAGCGGCATCCTGTGCGTGGGCATGCTGCTGCTGGTGCCCCTGATGGCACGGAACCAGCCGGGCCATGGCGACGGCATCCCCATGCACTGAAACAGTGGCATTTTCCACCACCGATTTTCTCAACGAGGTTCAATCATGGCGAATTACCGAGGATGGGGCGTGCTGGCGGCCGTGCTGCTGGCGGCCGCCGGGTGCGTGCATCAGGACCGGGAGGTGGCCGCCTACCGGGCGGTGCTGGACGGGCATGCGCCGGCGACGGCCCGGCCGGCCGGCCGGCCGTTTGGGGCGGGCACGACGCTGACCCTGGGCGAGGCGCTGGCCCTGGCCGCCCGCGACAACGAACCGCTGGCCATGCAGGGCGAGGAGTACGTGCAGGCGCTGATCGACAAGGACCGGGCCTTTGCCACCTTCCTGCCCTCCGTGTCGCTGGTCCCGGTCTATTTTCAGCGGGAGACGTTCCCCCGCGACGGGCTGCCGGAGTCCCTGACGCCGTTTCATGGCTTTGACCTGCCGGTGGCCGGCCAGGCCAACCTGTTCAACGGCTTCCGGGACACGGCCCTGCTCAAGGGCAGCAAGCTGGCCATTGAGCAGCGCCGGGCCCTGCTGCTCGACGCCCAGTCGCTGCTGCTGCTGGAGGTGGCCCAAACCTATTATGCGGTGCTGAAGGCCGAAAAGGCCGCCGAAGTCCTGGACAGCTCCCTGGCGGTGGAGGAACGGCGGGTGCGCGAGGTCGGCGACAAGCTGGCCCAGGGGGTGGCGCGGGAACTGGACCTGCAGCAGGCCCGGGCGCAGGCGGCCGCCACCCGCGTGCGGCTGACCGGGGCGCGGCGCGCCATGGTGGCCGGCCGGGCCACCCTGGCCGTGCTGATCGGGGTGCCGTCCGTGCAGGCCACCCTGGTGGACCGTTATCCCACCCCCGGGCAGGCGGAAGAGCTGGAGCCGTTGCTGGCGCTGGCGGAAAAACACCGGTGCGATCTGCGGGCCGCCCACAGCGCCCGCCTGGCCGCGCGCCAGGAGGTTGACCGCGCGGTGGGGCAGTATTACCCCTCGGTCAGCGTCGGCGCCCTGGCCTTCCTGTACAAGCAGAGTTGGCCGGCGGACAGCCAGTTTGCCGGCGTGCTGGGAGCCCATGTGCCGCTGTTTGACGCCGGGCGCATCCATGCCGACGTGCGCACGGCCTGGTCGCGCTATCGCCAGAGCGTGCTGGCGGAGTCGTGGCTGAACCGGCAGGTGGCGGCGCAGGTGGAGATTGCCCGCGCCGATTTCATGACCAGCGTCCAGCAGGTGGGGGAACTGCGGACCGCCCTGGCCGCCGCCGAAAGCGCCTTCCGGATCGCCAGCCAGTCCTATGACCAGGGACTGGCCACCAATTTGGACGTGCTGGATGCCCAGGACCGCCTGCTCTCGGCCCGGCTCCAGCTGGCGGCGGAAGGGTACCAGACGACGGTCTGCCATCTCAATCTGCTGCGGGTGACCGGCCGCCTCGACGGCCCCACCGCCGGCACCGCCGTTCCCCCGCCGGCCGGCTGAAATCGGGGCGTCTCAAACCGGTTTTTGAACAGCCGGCCGCCAAGATGGCAACGGCTGGAGGCTGCCGCCTCGGGACCATCCACCCTTCGCGCTCAGCGTAGCGGCGCTCGCGCTCGCCTCTCCCACTCGAATCGTTTTGGGTGAATTATTGAAGGGCGCCGCCCGGCCTCGGGCGGACCGGGGGCGTCCGTTGCGCCGCAACCCTGCGGAAGGCCAGGACAGGCAAGATTGCCTGTCTCACCTTGGGGGCGATTTCGTCCCGTGCAGGGGCTTCAGCCCCTGGGGGGGATTGGTGCCGGGGCGCCGGGGGGCTTATGTTACCGCCCATGAAACGCATCGGGCTGTATCCGGGCTCCTTTGATCCGGTGACCAATGGTCACGTGGATGTGATCCGGCGCGCCATAAGGCTGTTTGACGAGCTGGTGGTGGCGGTGGGGCGGAACAGTTTGAAAGAGCCGATCTTCACCGTCGAGGAGCGGATGGCGCAGCTGCGCGAGGTGTGCGCCGGGCTCGGTCCGGTGCGGGTGACCGCCTTTTCCGGCCTGCTGGCGGAGGCGGTCCGGGAGCAGGGGGCGGTGGCGGTGGTGCGCGGCCTGCGCGCCGTGTCGGATTTCGAGTGGGAGTTCCAAATGGCCCTGATGAACCGGGAACTGTCCGCCAGCTGCGAGACCATCTTCCTGATGCCGAGTCCGGAATACTCCTTTGTCAGCTCCACCATCATCAAGGACATCGCGCGGCTGCACGGCGACATTTCGGCCTTTGTGCCGGCGCCGGTGGGCCGGGCGCTGGCGGAGCGGTTTGCACGGCCATGAAAGAAACACCCCGATTGCTGGCCATTCCGATCAAGAGCATCCCGCCCGAGGGATTGCGGCTGGAGGGTGCCGTGACGGCGGCCGAGCTGGAGATTCCGGAAGACGACCGCCAGGCCTGCCCGGAGCCGTTCCGTTTCGAGCTGCTGGTCACCGAGGTCAGTGGCGGCGTGCTGGCCCAGGGGCGCCTGTCTGGGACGATGCGCTGCCGCTGCGACCGCTGCCTGCTGTATTACACCCAAAACTGCTCCGACATTTCGGTCTGCCATGACTATCCGCCGCCGCTGGGGGAAACGGTGGACTTGACCGACGATGTCCGGGATGATATTTTACTCGCTTTTCCACAACGCCTGCTTTGCTCGCCCGAATGTCGCGGGTTGTGTCCCGAATGCGGACAGAACCTGAACGTGCGGGAGTGCAGCTGTGCCCGGGGCGATGACGGGGAGTCGGTTTGGAGCGCCTTGGATGCCTTGCGGCTGCCGGACGGCGCCGGCGGAAAACCCGCCGGCGTGGCCCGCCCTGCCGGCCGGACGCCGCGGCGGCGGAGTGGTGACAAATAGTCGTGTGGTTTGACGGATTTTTTTGACAGAACAAGCCGATCCGGGAGATAAGTCATGGCCCTTCAACAGAGCAAAGTTTCCAAGATGAAGAAGCGCATGCGCCTGGCGCCGCGCCGCTATAAGGGTGTGCAGACCAACAGCTGCCCGGCCTGCGGTGCCGCGCGTCTGCCGCACCGCGTCTGCCCGAAGTGCGGGATGTACAACGGGCGCCAAATCGTCTCCAAGACGGCTGAGTAAAGCTGACGGCGATGCTGCCAATCGCAGTGGACGTCATGGGCGGGGATTTCGGCCCCCGCCCGCTGGTTGAGGGGGTCGGCCAGGCGCTGGATCTATTGCCTGACGCCGGGCCGTTGCTGCTGGTCGGCGACGAGGCCCAGGTGCGGGCTGAACTGACCCGTTTGGGCAAGGCCGGGGATCCGCGCCTGTCGGTGGTGCACGCCGATGCCGTGATGGAGATGGACGATCCGGCCACCGCCGCCCTGCGCGGCAAGGCCAAGGCGTCGATCACCGTCGCGGTCGACCTGGTGAAGAAGGGGCTGGCGTCCGCCGTGGTCAGCGCCGGGCATACCGGCGCCTCGGTGGCGGCTTCCGTGGTCAAGTTGCGCATGCTGCCGGGCATTGACCGGCCGGGCATTGCCACGGTGTTTCCCACGGCGACGGGACGCTTCGTCCTGCTCGATGCCGGCGCCAATGTCGATGCCAAGCCGGAACATCTGGTGCATTACGCGGTGATGGGCGACATGTACGCCCGCCACATCCTGGGGGTGGACAAGCCCCGGGTCGGCCTGCTCAGCGTCGGCACCGAAAATGAAAAGGGCAACGAGCTCACCAAGGCCGCCTTCAAGCTGTTGCAGGCGGTGCCCCACATCCAGTTCATCGGCAATGTCGAGGGGCATGACCTGTTTGAAGGGCACGTGGACGTGGTGGTGTGCGACGGTTTTGTCGGCAACGTGGTGCTGAAGACCAGCGAGAGCCTGGCCAAGGCGATCGCCCACATTCTCAAGGACAAGTTGAGCAAGACCGTCATCCGCAAACTGGGCGCCCTGCTGAGCAGCGGGGCCTACCGCGAGCTCAAGCAGGTCGGGGATTATGCCGAATATGGCGGGGCCCCCCTGCTGGGGGTCAACGGCGTGGTGATCATCGGCCACGGTTCCTCCTCCCCCAAGGCGATGCGCAACGCGATCCGCGTGGCGCGCGAATTCATCACCCACGATGTCAACGCCAAAATCATCCGGGAGATCGAGGGGTTGCGGTTGTCATGAAGAGACACGGGGTTACCATTGCCGGGTCCGGCTCGTATGTGCCGGAACGGATTCTGACCAATGCCGATCTGGAGAAGATGGTCGACACGACGGACGAGTGGATCCGCACCCGCACCGGGATTGAGCAGCGGCATATTGCCGCGCCCGACGAGCCCTGTTCCGCCATCGCCGCCGAGGCCGCCAAGCGCGCCCTGACGGCGGCCGGCCTGTCCGCGGAAGAGCTGGACCTCATCATCGTGGCCACCTTTACCGGCGACAACATTTTCCCCAACACCGGCTGCTATCTGCAGAAGCGCCTGGGCGCGGTCAACGCCGGCTGTTTCTCGATCGAGGTCGCCTGCTCCGGGTTCATTTACGGACTGGAAGTGGGGGCCAACATGGTCCGCAGCGGCGGGTACCGGAAGGTGCTGGTGGTCGGTGCGGAAAAGATCTCATCGGTCGTGGACTGGACTGACCGCAACACCTGCGTGCTGTTCGGCGACGGCGCCGGCGCGGTGATCCTGCAGCAAGCCCCGGCCGGACACGATTTCCTGTTGGCGGCCAAGCTGGGCGCGGACGGGCGCTACACCGACCTGCTGCACACCGCGGCCGGCGGTTCGCTCCGGCCGCTCACCCCCGAGATGGTGGCGCAGCATGAAAACTGCATCAAAATGGAGGGGCGCGAGATCTTCAAGCTGGCGGTGAACGCCATGTGCGACGCCTCCCGCGCCGCCCTGGAACAGGCCGGGGTTGCCGCCGACCAGGTCCGCTGGGTGATTCCGCACCAGGCCAACCAGCGCATCATCTCCAGTGTGGGCAAGTATCTTGGGGTGCCCGAAGAAAAGGTTTACGTCAACATCAACCGCTATGGCAACACCTCGGCCGCCAGCATCCCCCTGGCCCTGGACGAGCTGGTGCGTTCCGGCCAGGTTGAACGGGGCGACCTGCTGCTGCTGACCGCCTTTGGCGGCGGGCTCACCTGGGGCGCCGCTGTGGTCAAGTGGTGAATGTCGGGGGGGACCGGGGGCACCGATAAGGGTGTGGAACCCCGGCCGCCAGGACGCCGTTTGTTGTCCCGGCTCAGCCGGCCGCTTCATGACCCGAACAAACAGCTCCGACCAAAGTCGGTACAACCAACCCGTCAGGAGTGCATGACATGTTTCAGCGCGTGGCGTTTTTGTTTGCCGGGCAGGGCGCCCAGGCCGTGGGAATGGGGCAGGACTTGGCGGCGGCGAGCGCCGGCGCCCGCGACCTGTTTGCCCGGGCCGACGCCGCCCTTGGCCGCTCCCTTTCCGGCCTCTGCTTCAACGGGCCGCTGGAAACCCTGACGGCCAGCGCCAACTGCCAGCCGGCCATCACGGTGGCCAGCCTGGCCAGCCTGGCGGCCTTCCTGGAACAGCGGCCGGTGAAACCGGTCGCCTGCGCCGGCCTGAGCCTGGGCGAATACGCCGCCCTGGCGGCGGCCGGGGCGCTGGATGCGGACACCGCCGTGCGCCTGGTGGCCGAACGCGGCAAGCTGATGGATGAGGCCTGCCGCGCCTCCGTCGGCGCCATGGCGGCGGTGCTCAACGGCGACCCCGAACTGGTGGCGAAAATCAGCGCCGAAGCCGGTATTGACGTGGCCAACTTCAACTGCCCCGGCCAGATGGTCATCAGCGGCGCCAAGGACGGCGTGGCCCGGGCCGTTGAGGCGCTCAAGGCCGCAGGGGTCAGCCGGGTGATTCCGCTGACCGTGGACGGGGCGTTCCATTCCCGGCTGATGGCGCCGGCGGCGGAACGCTTCCAGCCGGTTCTGGCGGCGGCGGCGATCCGTGCCCCGGCCTGCCCGGTGGCCCAGAACGTGACGGGCACCCTGGTGACGGATCCCGAGGCGATCCGCGCCAACCTGGGGGCTCAGGTCACCGGCAGCGTCCGCTGGGAGGCCTGCGTGCGGGCCATCCTGGCCCTCGGCGTCGAAGCGGTGGTCGAGTTTGGCCCGGGCCAGGTGCTGGCCGGCTTCATGAAGCGCATCGACAAGACGGTGCCGGTGTTCAATGTCGGCAGCCAGGCCGACCTCGACAAGCTGCTCGCCGATCCGCGCTGGGCGGCCTGATGAGGCCGGGCGGGGCGGAGCGGCACGTCAGCCTCCGCCCCCTTCAACGCCTAAAAGCGGGCGTTGAGCAGCGGCAGGCAGGGGAAGCGGCAGTTGCGGCCGATGTTGACCAGCCCCAGTTGCACGCCCGTGAGTTCGCGGCTGTAATTGACCAGGCCGGCCTGCACGCCGTCGTGGTGGTCGGCCACGTTGACCAGGCCGAGCTGGCAGCCGGATTCCGTGCCGCCCAGATTGACGGCGCCGGCCTGGCAGCCGGCGAGGGTGTCCGCCAGGTTGAACAGGGCCAACTGCACGCCGTTCATCTCCCGCGTATGGTTGAGGGCGAGGGCGAACTGCATGCCGTTGATGCTGTTGCGGGCATCGTTCCAGCCGAGGGTGAGCATCAGGCCGTTCAGGGTGAAATTTTCGCAGACCACGGCGGCCATCTGCAGGCCGCGGCCGTCGGTCTCCGGCACCACCTTTTCATCGGCCGGATTGGGGCCTTCGGGAACCGGGTGGGCCGGCACGTCAAAGGCCGCCAGGCCGGCGATTTGGAGGCCGCGGAACGTTTCACTTCGGACCCGGCCGCAGAACAGGGCGAACTGGACGCCCCGCAATTGCGGCGCATCGGCCCACAGGCCGGCCAGTTGCAGGCCGTGCAGCGGGTGTTGGCGGAGTTGCGCGTGCCCCACGGCGAACTGGAAGCCGTCCACCCCGTCGGCGGTGGCAAAAACGCCGCCGATCTGGAACCCGGAGACGGCGTCCACCTCGGTTTCCCACAGGGCGAAGGTCAGCCCTGAAACCGTGCGGTTGTAGTTCTGCACGCCGGTGATCTGGATGCCGTGGAAATCCCGGACGCAGCCCCCCAGGCCGGCCAGCTGCACGCCCCAGGCGTCGTAGTCATCGACCCGGATGAACCCCAGCGCCAGCTGCAGGCCGCGGGCGTCCTGCGTCTTGGCGGAATAGCCGCAGAGCTGAACCCCCGCAAACGTTTCGCACTCGTTGATCAGTCCGATGTCGAGCCCGTACAGGTTGCGGTTTTCGGTGGTCACCAGCCCCAGGCGCAGGCCGCAGACGTTGTAGGTGTCATGGAACAGCTGGTAGTCCGGCCACAGCAGGGAGAGCTGGAGCGGCGTCCATTTTTCCGTCTTGTAGTCGGCCGGCTGGAAGGCGTTTGCCGGGCCCCCCAGGAGCATGACGCCCAGCAACGGCAGGAGGAGATGGCGCGCATGAATCATAGGCGTACCCTAGCGTGAAAAGCCGGAAATGCCCAACCGCTTTGGCGCCTATTCACCGTCCGCCGTTCCAGGGTCCGGGCTGCCGGGCCAGGGACCGCGCGGCACGGCGACGGCAACGAACTGGAACAGGGTGAAATCGGCGTTGGGGCGGACCAGCAGCTGCGCATAGGCGGCGCCGACGATGTGGGCGGTCTTTTGGTCTTCCCAGGGAACCACGCGGCCGATGGGCAGGCCGGGCGGCACGGTGCCGCCCAGGCCGGAGGTGACCACGAATTCCTCGTCGGTGTAGCTGTTGTCGCGCGGCAGGTAGGTGATCAGGCAGATGGGGGGCTCGTGCCATTTCTGTTCCTGGCGGCCGCACAGGATGCCGACCGCGTTGCTGGCCGGCAGGCGCACGCCCAGGCGGCAGTCCGGGTCGGCCACGGTGAGCACCACGGCGCTGTTGGGGGTGGTTTCCAGCACCCGGCCGATGACCTGGTTGCCGGCCAGCACGGCGGCGCCGGGGGCCAGGCCGCTGTTGTGCCCCTTGCCGATGCGGAAGCGGCGGTTCCAGGTGAGCGGGTCGCGGGCGATCACCGGCGCCACCACCAGCTTCCAGTCGGGCGGCGCGGGCAGGTCGTAATACTGGCGGAATTCGCGGTTTTCATCCAGCGCCGTGCGGCTGTTTTGGAGCTGCAGACGCAACTGCTCGACCAGCCGTTCCAGATGGCGGATGCGGGCCTGGTCGGACTTGGTCGGCGGCGTCAGCGCCTCGGCGGTCCGGGTCAGGCCGGTGGCGGCGGCGGCCTTGAGCTGGAGGAACGGCAGGGTGATGCCGGCCGCCGCCCGACGGGCCGGGCCGGCCATGAAGGTCAGCGGGCCGGCCAGCAGCAGCAGGCCAAAAAACAGGGTGAGCAGGACAGTGGGCGGGGTGAAACGCATGGGGGTCCGGGCGGCGTGCGGGCGGGGGGCGGCGGTGCCCCGGTCCGGTCTTTATTAATTCTACTTTGTTGGATTGAAAATCGTTGTCGTGCTCGTTGTCGTCATCGAATCGAGAAGAAGGAAGGAGTTTTATGGAAAAGCCCAGTAATATAGGGCCCTGAACGGCGCCGTGTAACCGGCAACGGATTGGCGGCGTCGCGGCGGGGGGTGTATGTTCCCCCCGTTTTTCGTGCCGGCGTCGCCGGCCGTTTCCGACGGCCGCCGGCCCTTTGAGGGGATCCATGAACGAACACCTTCCCGAACTCGGACGGCGGTTGCGCGCCCTGCGCGAAGGCCGGGGCGAGACGGCGGCCCAGATCGCCCGGCTGCTCGACCTGGACGAGGCCGGCTACCGGCAGGTCGAGGCGGGCACGGCCGACTTGCCGGTGGGCTCGCTGTTGCGCCTGGCCCGGCACTGCGGCCTCGGCGCCGGCGAGCTGCTGGGCGACGGCTCGCCGCACCTGCGCCGTTTCAGCGTGGTCCGTCACGGCACCGGGGTGCCGGTCGAGCGGCGTGCCGCCTACCGGTATGCCACTCTGGCCCCCCAGTTTGCCGGCAAACAGATGGAGCCGTTCCTGGTGACCGTGGAACCCGCCTCCGCGGCCGCGGCCGCGCCCTGCGCCCATGACGGCCATGAGTTCGATTATGTGCTGGAGGGCACGCTGGAGGTCACCCTGGACGGCCATGTCGTGATCCTGCAGCCCGGTGACGCCCTCTATTTCGACGCCACCCAGCGCCATGCCATGCATGCGCTGAACAACGCCCCCGCCCGCTTCCTTGCCGTGGTCACCGTTCCCTGACGGCCCGGCACCCATTTCAACCCCGCGATGTCACATGTTGCTTGAACGTTATCTGCCCTGCCGCGACTTCAGCTCCTACGAGGCGTTTCACCGCGACTTTCGGATTCAGGTGCCGCCGTCCTTCAATTTCGCCACCGACGTGGTGGACGAACTGGCGGCCGTGCAGCCGGACGGCAAGGCGCTGGTCTGGTCGGACGACCATGGCGGCGACGCGGTGTTCACCTTTGCCGACATGGCGCGCGAGTCCGCCCGCACCGCCAACTTCCTCCAGGCCTGCGGTGTCCGCAAGGGGGATGCGGTCATGCTGGTGCTCAAGCGCCGCTATGAGTTCTGGTTCTGCCTGCTGGCGCTGCACCGGCTCGGCGCGGTGGCCATTCCCGCCACCCACCTGCTGACCACCAAGGATTTCCTGTACCGTTTCCAGGCGGCCAAGGTGACCGCCCTGATCTCCGTCGGCGAGCCGGCGGTGCTCGACCGGGCCGATGAGGCGGAGCAGGCGCTGGGCCGGCCGCTGCTCAAGATCACCGTCACCGGCGGGCGGCCGGGCTGGCGCGACTTTGCCGACGGCCTGCGTGGCCGCCCGGAACGCTTTGCGGTGCCGGCCGGTGCCGATGCCATCCGCAACGATGATCCGATGCTGCTGTACTTCACCTCCGGCACCACTGGCATGCCCAAGATGGTCAGCCACACCTACAGTTATCCGCTGGGGCACCTCGCCACCGCCGTCTACTGGCAGGGAGTGCAGCCTGGCGGCGTGCATCTGACCGTGGCCGACACCGGCTGGGCCAAGGCCGCCTGGGGCAAGATCTACGGCCAGTGGATCGCCGGTTCCGCCGTCATGGCCTACGACTACGACAAGTTTGTGCCGGGCCGGCTGCTGGCGGCCATGGCCCGCCACGGGGTCACCACCTTTTGCGCGCCGCCCACGGTCTACCGGTTCCTGATCAAGGAGCCGCCGGAGGCGTTGCGGCTGCCCGCCCTGCGGCGTGCCGTGGTGGCCGGGGAGCCGCTCAATCCCGAGGTGTTCAACCGTTTCCGCGAGCTTACCGGGCTGTCGCTGCTCGAAGGCTATGGCCAAACCGAAATGACCCTGGCCATCGCCACCTACCCCTGGGTCACGCCGCGCCCCGGCTCCATGGGCATGCCCTCACCGGGGTATGACGTGGACATCGTGGACGAGGACGGCCAGTCCCTCGAGTCCGGCTGTGAAGGACAGATCATCATCCGCACCGCCACCAGCACTCCGGTCGGCATGTTCGCCGGCTATTACGGGGATCCCGAACTGACCCGCAGCGTCTGGCGCGACGGCATCTACTACACCGGTGACGTCGCCTGGCGCGACGAGGACGGCTACTACTGGTTCGTGGGCCGCGCCGATGACGTGATCAAGAGCTCCGGCTACCGGATTGGCCCCTTCGAGGTCGAAAGCGCGCTGCTGGAGCATCCGGCGGTGCTGGAATGCGCCATCACCGGCGTGCCCGACGATGACCGCGGCCAGATCGTCAAGGCCACCGTGGTGCTGACGGCCGGCCATGCCCCTTCCCCCAGGCTGGTGGCGGAGCTGCAGGAACACGTCAAGAAGACCACCGCCCCGTACAAGTACCCGCGGCTGATCGAGTTTGTGCCGGCGCTGCCCAAGACCATCAGCGGCAAGATCCGCCGGGTGGCCATCCGGGGCGAGGCGGCGTCCAACGGCGACCAGGACGAATGAGCGGGGGCGCCGGCAACGGTCCGGCGCGCGGGACGTGATTGGCCGGGCTGACCGCATTGACCGGCGGAACCGGACGAATTCGGGTGATGCTGATTCCCCCAGGGTCATACGACCCTGGGCTGGACAGGTTAGTCCCCGTTGGGGACAAAGCAGGCAGAAAACACAGCCACACGCTAAAGCGTGAACTCAAACGCCCTGCGCCTCGTGTTTGAGTCCAGCCTTCAGGCTGTCTTCGACGTGCGGCGTCGGCTTGCGAGACGGTGCAGAACTCAACGGGTACGGCTTTCCCGTCCCAGCGGGACGGGGCGGGAATAGGCAGGGGCTTCAGCCCCTGTTTTGCCCGCCCCCCATGTCGCGTGCCGTCAGGTACGCGGCGAATCGCGGCGTACCTCCGGCACGCCATCGTTTCATTTTTCGGAACAGGGGCTAAAGCCCCGGCCTATTTTCATTCAGTCCCTCCGGGACGAAGCCGCCCCTAAACCCCGTACGTTTGCCAAACTCCGGACCGGAGGGGGTTTCCCCCCTCCGGCGCATTGAGCCGTTTCTTTGTTAGCGCAGGTTGAGGGTGACGTCGTCGTAGACGTAGATCCAGTAGCCGAAGTTGATCTTCAGGATGCTGGAGACCTCGTACTGCTCGCTGTCGGTGTCGGGCGTCTCGCCGGCGGGCCGGCGGACATTGGGGTTGGACCAGCCGAAGATCGCCTCACGCACCAGCAGCGGATCGGCGGGCGCCACGCAGGTGGCGGCGGGGCCGACCAGGTTCCAGCCGCGCTTGAAACTGACCGTACTGGTGAGGGCGGGCTTGCCGGTGTGCTCGATCACCTGGTTGATGGGGGACAACGCCCAGTAGCCGGTGCGCGGCGCCAAGGTGGTCGGGGTGGTGTAAATGTAGGCTTTCTCCTCGGCCTCCGTCTTGTTCTGAAGCTGCCACAGCGAGCCGGTGGTGAAGACGTTGGCGGCGGCATCATCATCGGCCTCGAGGGCGAAGGAGATCAGGTTCCAGCCCTGGCCGAGGGCGACCCGTTCGTAGGTCTCGCCGCCGGTGACGGCGACAATCCAGTACCACGGGGCGTCCTGGCTGGCGCCGTTGAAGGAGAAGCTGCCGCCGACCGCGCCCAGATCCACCTCCGAGCCGGGAATGACCGGGCCGTTGGGGCCGGCGACCTCGACCAGCATCAGGGTGGCGCCGGCGGGCAGCTTGCTGATATCCCAGGTCAGGGTGTCGGCAGCGGCCTTGTCGGGCACGGACAGCACCCAGTACTGGACGCTGCGGCTGAAGCCGCGGATGTCCCGGCACAGGCTGGGATGCAGCGCGTCAGGGCCGAGGATGGACACCAGGGGCGAGCCGAACGGGAGGCCGAGCGGCGGCTGGTTTTCATCGATGCCTTCGTCCCAGCTGTCGGTGGCGGCCGCCGCCTGGCCGATGGTGAAGTCGCCACAGGAGGTTTTGAACTCCATGCTCCAGTCGGCCACGGCGCCGACCGTCACCTCATTGCTGACGATGCGCGCGCTGGCCACGCCGAGGCTGTCGCGGACCACCACCTCGCAGCGCCAGCTGTCCCCGTTCTCAATGTAGGCGCCGTCGACCGAGGTGACGCCGTCATTGGGGGAGTAGGTGCCGGTGCCGATGAAGAACGGGTCGGTGGGGGTGATGACGGTGCTTTCCTGCTTCTTCCCGGAGAGGTCGGGGCGGTAGACGCCGTTCTGGTACCAGTAGAACCAGGTCTCGTTGCCCTGGCCGCTGAAGGCGGGCACGGCATGGAGCCGGTTGCCGGCGACCGGGGCGGCCGGGAAGAGCTTGACGTAGGCCGGGTCGGCGGGGGCCGTGTGGGCGGCCGGCGCGGCGCTGGAGGGGCTGAGCGCCAGGTTGAAGCTGAGGCTGCTGTTGGTGGCGATGCCGCCGCCGGTGACGCGGAGGTAGTAAATCCCCGGCGTGAAGGCGTAGGTGAGGGTGGTGGCGGTGGTCTCCGCCAGCTTGCTGCTCTGGGCGGTGTTGTAGAGCGCCAGGGTCAGGGTGCCGCTGCCCAGGGTGGTGGCCCGGGTGATGGTGAGAGTGGCGGCCGTGGTCACCTGGAAATAGCCCCAGGTGATGTTGTTGGCCGCCGTCAGCGTGTAGACCGGGCGGACATCGTAACCGAGGGCGACCGTCGGGCTGGCGTTCATCAACAGCGCGTAGATTGGCGTGCCGATGGTGTTGCTCGAGGGGCGCAGGCGCAGGTAATACGTTCCGGGGCCCAGCACCCGCGCGATGTCGGTGGGGGCGGTGACGATCGGCGTGGCCAGGTCGGCCGCGCTGTAGAGCGTCAGTTCCGCGGTGGAGGTGGCGGCCACCGTTTCCACCGGGGCGGTCAGCCGGACACTGGTCAGGCGGTCGAAGCTGAAGGTGACCCAGTCGACATCGCCGAGGGCCAAAGCGTGCCGTTGCACGACGTTGTTGGCCAGGGGCTGGGCGGCGGCGGCGTCATTGTCCCATTCATAGGCGTCGAGGCCGGTGTTGGTGACGAGCACCTCGTTGGAGCGGACGATGGCCGAGAGGTCGCTGAAGGTGTCGCGGCTTTGGACCTCGACGTACCAGGTGTCGCCGATGGCGGTGCTGCCGGCGGGCAGCAGCGGGCCGCTGTAGGTGTCCTGCAGCACGCCGTCCTTGTACCAGCGGTAGACGTAGGCGGCGGTGTCGCCGTCCGGATCGGTGGCGGGAGTCGTCGGCGAGACAGTGACGCGCAGGGCGTTGTTGACCGTCGGGGTGGGCGGACTGATCAGCGCCGACAGGGGCGCCGGCGGCGCCTGGTTGGTGATGACCACCGTGTTGCTGGTCCGGCTTTGGCCGGTGACGCCCTTGGGGTCGACCGGGGTGGCCGAGCAACTCCACGCCTCACCGGGGTTCATGATGGCGCGCGGGGCGTCGGCGGTCCACACGTAGTCCGGGCTGCTGCCCGAACGGGTGCCTTCGCCGCGCAGGCCGCTGTCCATGCCGTTGCGGTACCAGGTGAAGAGGCAGAGCACGTCGTCCAACTGCCCGGGATCGGCATCGGTGATGCCGCGGGCGGTGACGGTGAGCTTGCCGCTGCCGGAGGTGACCACGACGCTGGCGGTGCCGCTCCAAGTCGGGGCGTAGCCGCTGACCTTGACCGTGTTACCGGAGAGGATTTCGCCGGAGATCACGAGGCCGTCGGTGGCGGAGACCCAGCAGCGCCAGGACCAGCCGTCCTGGCCGGCGCCGACGGTGATGACCGCGGTGGTGTCGCCGGAATCGACCCAAGTGCCGGTGCCGCCGTCGTTCTGCCAGCGGAAGAGGTAGGTCAGGGCGTCGCCGTCACGGTCGGTGGCGCCGACCGGGCTGCAGGTGATGGTGCCGCCGATGCCCGCCACCGGCGGGGCCAGGCTGGCCTTGGTGGGCGGGGTGGGGGGATGGTTGGTGACCAATGCCTCATTGCTGGTGACGGTGGGGCTGCGGAAACCGCGGCTGTTCTGGGTGTAGACGGCGCACTTCCAGGTGTCGCCATCCTGCAGATACCCCTTGGCCACGGTGGCGATGGTGATGCCGCTGTCTTGCCAGCTGCCGCCGCGATTTATGTACCAGTTGAAATAATAGGTGACGCTGCCGCCGAGCGGGTCCGTCGACCCTTCGGCGGTGCAGACCAGGGTGCTGCTGCGGGAGGCGTCCGCGGGCGTGACGGTGACGGTGGGGGCGGAGGGGTTGGCGGAAAGGATGGTGACCTCGTTGCTCATGAGCGCCGGACTGAGGGCGCCCTCAGCGTCCACGGCGCGGACTTCGCAGGCCCATTTCTCGCCGACGGCGAGGGCCGCGGCGGGCACGCGCGCGGCGCTCTGCGAGGTGATAATGCCGTTGCGGTACCAGGTGTACTGGTAGGAAGGGCTGCCGCCTTCGGGATCGATGGAACCGCCGGCCACGCATTGCA
>Ga0265297_10005633_pt1 | contig 18873 bp, 14 predicted proteins | sample Munlanlwell13791_FD_192502 | JGI IMG/M metagenome (GOLD analysis project Ga0265297, IMG submission 192502) | Leachate microbial communities from a municipal landfill in Southern Ontario, Canada - Leachate well 137-91 | ecosystem: Engineered > Solid waste > Landfill > Unclassified | place...
GTCCGATTATTTCTTTTTTCTGACTCTCGGTCGTGCTGCCGGAAATAAACTGAATATTAAATCCGTATGGCAAAAGAAATTTGTAAATACTTGAGTAATGCTGCTTCGCAAGAATTTCCGTTGGGGCCATTATGGCACATTGGAAGCCGGCTTTTACAGCGTTGAGTATCGCGGCAACTGCAACAACCGTTTTTCCGGAACCAACATCTCCCTGAACAAGCCTACTCATTGGATAAGGTTTTTCCATGTCCAGTAAAATTTCATAAAGCGTCTTTTTTTGTGCTCCGGTAAGCTCAAAAGGAAGTTTGCTTAAGAACTCTTTTATTAATTCTATATTTTGCGGAATTGAAATATTTTCGCCACTTGTTACTTGCTGCCACTGCCATTTTTTTTGCAATGCGCGGAGCTGTAAAATAAAAAGTTCGTCAAATCCAAGGCGTTCGCGCGCTTTATTCAAAAGAGCTTCATTCTCAGGGAAATGAATGTTTTTTATTGCTTCACCCAAAGATAAAAATCCGTTTTTCTCAACTATTTCTTTAGGAAGATAATCCTTAAAATATTTTGTCCATTCATCGATTAAAGGTTTTATTTTTTCGCGAATCCATTTTGAATTAATACCTTCAGTTTCATGGTACACTGGGACAATTCTTTCACTGTGAATTTGTTCTTCTTTTTGAAGTTCAAATGTCGGACTTTGCAGAGTTATCTGCCCAAAAGACATTTTTGCTTTTCCCATCATCACGACTTCGGTCCCATTAAAAAGCATTCTTTTTATATATGGCTGATTAAACCAGATAATTCCGGCAGTGCCGGTATCGTCAGTTAATTTTGCCATTGTCATAAGTTTTCCGTTTCTGGTTTTTTTGCTAAAAATATGAGTAATTATTCCTCTTACAGTGTTAACTTCCGTAAGCGAAAGATCGGAGATAGAAGTAACATCACTTCGATCATTATAAGTTCTTGGAAAATTCACCAAAAGATCACCGGCCGTTTTTATGCCAAGACTTTCCAATTTATTTAAATGCCTGGTTGTTGTTCTAAGTATGTCTTTAAGCCGCGTATCCAACATATATAAACGCTGTATTTATGAGCCGATCACTTTTATAAATCTTCTTTTCCCAACTTGCATAACCGTTTCCTGTCCTTTTGTTATTTTAAATGTTTCCTGAGTTGCTTTCTCGTCATTTATCTTTACGGCTCCTTGTTCCAAGAGTCTTCTTGCTTCGCTTTTTGACACTGCAAGGTTGTTCTCAGTCATAAAATTTACAAGGTTTATTTCAGAACTTTTTACGCTTACAAGCTCAATATCTTCCGGCAATTTGCGTTGACTAAATACATTGGTAAACTCTTGTTCGGCTTTTTCTCCATCTTCCTTTGAGTGGTAAATTGAAACGATTTCTTTGCCAAGTTTCTTTTTAAAGACCATCGGATTTTCTCCCGATTCAATAGCCTTTTTCATATCGTTTATCTCTTTGAGCGAAACCTGCGTTGCAAGCTCAAAATATTTTGTAATAAGGTTGTCCGGAATGCTCATTATTTTACCAAACATATCATTTGGTGCGTCATCTACGGCTATATAATTGTTTTCCGATTTCCCCATTTTCTTTATGCCGTCCGTGCCTTCAAGTATCGGTACGGTTAAAATATCCTGAGGAATTTGGTCATAGGCTTTTTGTATTGTTCTTCCGGCCAAAAGATTGAACGTTTGATCCGTCCCCCCAAGTTCCAGGTCGGCTTTTAACGCCACGGAATCGTATCCTTGCATTAAAGGATAAAGAAATTCATGCATTGAAATTGGCAGGTTTTTGCTTACTCTGTCCTGAAACATATCTCTCTCCATCATTTGCGCTACGGTAAAGCATGATGCAAGCTGAACAACATCTGCAAAAGAAAGTTTTTCAAGCCAATCCGCGTTCCAACGAACCTCGATTTTACTTGTATCCAAAAGAATACTTACTTGATCGATATACTTTTTGGCGTTTTTTTCCAACTCTTCCTTTGTTTTTGGCTTCCTTGACTCCATTTTCCCGGTTGGGTCACCTATTTGTCCGGTAAAGTTTCCAAATAGTAGGATTATCTTGTGCCCCATGTCCTGAAATTCCTTAAGCTTTTTAATAACAACCATGTGCCCTATGTGCAAATCAGCCCCGGAAGGGTCTATTCCAAGCTTTATTCTTAATTCTTTCCCTGATGCCAATTTCTTTTTAAGTTCATCTTTTTGAATAACGTCAACGACTCCACGAGAAAGAATCGCTTCTATTTTTTCTTTTGATGTGTCTATCATAATTTGCTTAATTTAAATGTTCCCCAGTCAATGATATGGGTTTTTCCTTGTCTTGTAAACAATAAAGCTCGACTCTGACAAACAAAAAAGCAGAAGCGCGCTCTTCTTCCACTTTTTTGGCTTCTACTCTTTTGGTGTAGCTAGTTCGGAGAGGCTCCATGGCTCCAACTAACTAGCTGCATCTACATAGTAAGGCATTTCAATATTATTATCAATGTTTTGTAACACCTTTCAACAATCACTTGATTTATTGTTATGTTAATGCAATAATGCCCCTGTTGGTGATCGCAAACAACATAATCCGCTTAAATATGCTTGAAGAAATTCTAAAAAAAATCGGTCTTAACGATAAAGAGTCCCAAGTCTATCTTTCACTTCTTGAATTGGGATCTCAGCCTGCCAGTGTAATAGGTAAGAAAGCCAGTATTAACAGGTCTACGACCTATCTGGTTTTGGACAGTCTTATACAGAGAGGATATGTTAATGAGCATGTTCGCGCCGATGTTAAATATTTTGCAGCCGCCGATCCTCAGGTTATTGTTCAAAGCCTTGAACAACAGGAGCATACTCTAAATGATAATAGAAAGGATCTTATAGCCCTTTTGCCGGATTTTTATTCGCTTACAAACCCTCTTAGCATAAAACCAAAGATTCGTTTTTATGAGGGAGAAGAAGGTGTAAAAAGGGCGATGAACGACACTCTTAACTCCAGCGAACCTCTTTGTTCATGGAGTGCCTTTGATTCATGGCTTAAAGTGACTCCAACATTGCATAAGTATATTAAAGATTATGCCAAACTTCGTGTGGAAAAGTACAAAATACCTTTAAAGGTAATTGTGCCGGATACACCGGATGTTAGGAAATATCTGCTTGAGCAATATCCCCCATTACTTGCAAAAAAAGATCCTCTTATGGAAATAAGATGGGCTCCAAAAGATGTTCCGGTTTTTCACAATGAAACAAATATTTATGATGATAAAGTTTCAATTGTATCTCTTGCTAAAAATGAGCTGCTTGGGGTAGTAATAGAAAGTCACGAAATAGCACAGCTTCATAAAGCCATGTTCCAAATGGCATGGAAGGCTGGCATAAAAGATTAAAAATATGAAGAAAGACTCAATAAAAATTGATTTTCTAAATAAAGGACAAAGACTTGATAGGTTTTTGTCAGGATTTTTTCCTGATTATTCAAGATCTTCCATTCAAAAATCCATTAAAGATGGGAAAGTGACTGTAAATAATCAGCCTGCGAAAGCTCATTATGATCTAAAAGAAGGCGACGTTCTTGATATTTTCTTGCAGGATAATCAGGTTCACTTTCCAAAGCCTGAAAAAATAAAACTTAATATTGTTTTTGAAGATGATGATATTGCGATTATTGAAAAGCCTTACGGTATGGTTACTCATCCTACGGAGGAAGGTAAGCATTTCTCCGGAACGCTGGTGAATGCGCTTCTTTATCATTTTGGCGCAAAGAATTTGAGTGACATTGGTGGGATGTTAAGACCCGGAATTGTTCACAGAATTGATAAAGATACTTCAGGGCTTCTTATTATCGCAAAAAACAATGAAATCCACAGATATTTGATTGGATTGATGAAAAAAAGAGATATAGCAAAAAAATATCTTACTCTTGTACGCGGCCGTCTTGAACAAGAATCCGGGCGAATAGAAGCTCCTCTTACAAGAGCAAGGAGAGACAGGAAGAAGATTAGTCTTGCTATGGAAAATGAAGGAAGAGAGGCGATTACGGAGTATAAGGTCGTTGATTTTTATGATGCTTACACTTTGGTTGAAGCCACAATATTAACTGGAAGAACTCATCAGATACGTGTGCATTTTGCCGCAATTGGACATCCGGTTATAGGTGATGAACTTTATGGGGACAAAAGGGTGAACGAGGAAGCCAGAAAACTTGGCTTAAAGAGACAGTTTCTTCATGCGGAAAGCCTTGTTTTTAAACTTCCAAGCGGGAAAATTATTAATGTAAAAAACAAACTGCCTTCAGATTTGAAAGCAGTTATAGAAGCTTTAAATAAGATTTAGATTACTCTTTCTTCTTTGTTGTCTTTTTTGCTGCCGGTTTTTTAGCGACAGCCTTCTTTGCTACCGGTTTATCTACCGGTGCTTCTTCTTTTACTTCCTTTGTTTCCTTTTTTGCGCCACCCGTGCTTATGTCTTTAATTTCAATCATCGTAAAATCTGTTCTGTGACCTATTGTTTTTCTGTATCTCTTTTTAGCCTTCATTTTAAACACACGGATTTTTTCGCCTTGTGTCTGACCAATTACCTCAGCTTCAACCTTTACTCCTGAAACGTAAGGATTTCCGATTTCAACGTTTTTTTCGTCCTTAGCGTAAAGCAAAACGGTATCAAACGTAACTTTTCCTTTTTCAGTACTAAGTCTGTCGACTTCGATTTTGTCGTTTTTGGCGACCTTATATTGTTTTCCAGCTATTTCTACTATTGCGTACATGATGTTTTCGTTAAATTGCCCAGTTACTTTAATTAAAACCCTTTAAAAAATCAAGTTTAATTGTATTTGTTCATTGCATCTCCAAGTGATTTTTCGAGTGCGAAGACTATCGATTCAGAAACATTTGATATTGTTTTGGCAAGAGCCTTTTCCTCTTTTTTGGAAAATCTGCCCAATACAAAATCTTTTGCTTCCTTTGGAGTTCCTGCTTCTCCTCTTGATTCAATGCCTATTCTAAAGCGTGGATAATCGTTTGATCCCAAGAGCATTGATATCGATTTTAATCCATTATGTGAGCCCGGACCGCCTTTAAGCCTTATTTTAAAGACTCCAAACGGGAAGTCCAGATCGTCACAAATTACCCATACATCCTCAGGCTTTAATTTATAAAAATTCATCATACTTACAACTGCTTCTCCTGACAAATTCATGTAAGTGAGCGGTTTTGATAAAATTATTTTTTCTTCTCCAAGTTTTGTTTCCGTTACAAGAGCTTTAAATTTCTTTTTTTCCTGAAATTCGTCACATTTAAGAATGTCCGCAATAGCGTCAACTGCACAAAATCCAACGTTGTGCCTTGTGTTTTCATATTCCTTTCCCGGATTTCCAAGCCCTACGATAAGTTTCATTCCCTAAAGCTTAAAATTTTATTTATTATTTGAATCTGATCCCCTTCCTGTGCACCTTTTGCTTTTAATTCTTTGGCTATTCCGGATTTTTCAATATACAAATAAACTCTTTCCAAAGCTTGTTCGTTATGTAAGTTTGTCATTTGCACCATTCTTTCAATGGCTTTTCCTCTTATATTAAACAATTTTGTTCCAGCCTGATGGCTTCCTTGTTTTACCAAAATTACTTCAAATCTCTTGCTGCTCATTTTCAAATGAGGCTTATGAATTTTGTATGATTCTATTTTTTCCTCAGATGTATTTTTTTGATCTTTTTTAACAGACTGAAGAACTTTATATGTTTCAAGAATAAGCTCTTTTACGCCTTTTCCACTTACTGCGGATATCGAAAATATTTTAACTTTTTTTGCCGCTTTCTTAATTTCTTTTACCAGCATTTCCATTGTTTCTTCATCTATGGTGTCTGACTTATTAAGGGCTATAATCTGAGGCTTTTTGGTTAACTCTTTATTGTAATTTTTCAACTCCGCGTTGATTGTTTCATAACTTTTTACAATATCTTTTTCGTTAACATCTATAACGTGAATTAGAACCTTGGTTCTTGTTACATGCTTAAGAAATTCATCTCCAAGGCCTTTTCCCTGATGTGCGCCTTCGATTAATCCGGGAATATCCGCCGCAAGAAACGAACTTTTGATTTTTTTGCCAGTTACTTTTCCAACATCAACAAATCCAAGATTTGGAATTAAGGTTGTAAAAGGGTAATCGGCAATTTTTGGTTTGGCATTTGATATTGCTGCAATAAGCGTAGATTTGCCTGCCGATGGAAGCCCTATAAGCCCAACGTCAGCTATTAGTTTAAGTTCCATGGTGATTTCCCTTCTTTCTCCGGGCTCTCCTATTTCCGCAAATTTTGGAGCTTGTAGAGTGCTGCTTGCAAATCTTGCATTGCCCTTGCCGCCTCTTCCTCCCTGAACCACAACGTATGTTTGGCCAGGAATTTTTAAGTCTTCAAAAAGTCTTTGGCTTTCAATGTCGTATATCATTGTTCCAACGGGAACTTTTAACAACAAATCTTCAGCGGCTTTTCCATGCTGATTTTTCCCTTTGCCGGTGTCGCCGTCATCTGCTTTAAATCTTTTTTGAGTTCTAAAATCGGAAAGCGTGTCGACGTTTTCATCGGCAATCAGCAATATACTTCCACCGTTTCCGCCGTCTCCGCCGTCAGGTCCGCCTTTGGCTACAAACTTTTCCCGCCAAAAACTTACGCAGCCGTTTCCTCCACTACCGGCAATAAATGTAACTGTTGTTTGATCGCAAAACATATAAAAATTTAATCTATGCTTCTTGCATTCTAGCAGAATCCAGATATATTAGTAATCGTTAATTGGCAATCTGTGTTTGCCACGTAAAGCGAGCCGAAGTGGCGGAATTGGTAGACGCGCACGACTCAAAATCGTGTTCCGCAAGGAGTGAGGGTTCGATTCCCTCCTTCGGCACCAGAGACAAACGAAAGTTGGTCTCTTTTTTTATTTAAACATACTTTTTGACCTTAAGTTTCTGTTATATTCAATTGCGAATCTGTGCGATTCGTCGCGAATTTGCTGTAACAAATAAATGCCTTCGGAGTCTTTTGGCAGAATAATCGGGTCTTTTTTGCCCGGAACAAAAAGATTTTCAAACTTTTTCGCAATGGCTACAAGCGGTATATTTAAGCCAAGTTCTTTAAGTACGCTTATTCCCTGAGAAAGCTGTCCTTTGCCTCCATCAATCAATATCAAATCCGGCTCAATTGAAAATCCTCTATCCTCTTTATATTTTGATTTGTTTAACAGAAGATACTTACATCCTTTCTTTGGCTTTATTTCTTCCGGAAGCTTTTTTAGCTGCTGAAAGCCAAGTTTTTCACACATATCAAATATTTCATTTTTACACTCAATGTAAATTCTGTTCTTTTTGGCCTTAATAGTTAAAGCCTGAACAAACTGCTTTTGAATATCTTTGTCTTTTGACTTAAATTTGATTGATTTCAAAATCGACAGGTCCTTTTCATTTAAAATTTCCGCAGTACCAACATGTTCTTTTTCAATCCATCCTGTGGCGACATTCTTTTTAACTTTTATTGTGATATCTGTTTTGGAATTAACCAGATAAAGACATCTTCTCTTTATTACCTCTAGCATTGCGGCAAAATCGTCGGGTTTGCCTTCTTCAACAGTTTTTATTTTGAATCTTTTGTAGTGCTTTTTTTCCGGCGCACCATTTTCAAAAACCACCATCGATGCAACTTGATCCGTACCTCCAAGATGCGAAATATCAAAACATTCAATTCTTTTTGGATCCTTTTTAAGGTCTAACGCTTCTTTTATTTCGCTTAGGGCCTTCTTTTTTCTAGCTTCGTCGGATTGCCACCTTGCCTGATTCTGCTTAACGAAGTTTTTAACATTACTTAAAGCCAAATCAAGAATTTTCTTCTTCTCCCCTTTTTGAGGAGTTATTATCGATACTTTTTTGCCAGCTTTTTCGGAAATCCAGTTTTCCAATATGTCATATTTGTCATCCGGATTTTCGTTAGGAATTAATATTTCTTTTGGGAAATCCGTCGCGCACTCGTAGTACTGCGTTAAAAAGGCTTCTAAAATTTCATCTTTGTCGGAATTTTTCTCGTCATTATCAGTTGCGTTAAAAACAAAGTTTTCCTGATTTATAAGCTTTCCGTCACGTATCATAAAAAGCGTGAAGAAAACTTTTCCAAGCTGACTTACGAATTGTATCGCATCCATGTCTTCGCGGGTTGGCGCGCTTACTATTTGTCTTTCGCTTATTTCCTGAATTGCGTGCAATTTATCGCGTAATTTGGCCGCTTTTTCAAACTTCTTATCTGCCGCTGCCTTTTGCATCTGCTTGGCCAGTTCCGTTATTATCTCATCAGTATTTCCCTTTAAAAAACGGATTATTTGATTGATTATTTCCGCGTATTCTTCTTTTGTGCAATTGCCTACGCACGGCCCTATACAACGCTTAATATGATAGTCCAGACAAGGATATTTAATTGTCGCTTTTGAAACTTTAATCCCGCCATCTTTCTGTTCCAAAAACAAATTACAATGCCTGTAAGGAAAAATCTTCTTAAGAACATCCAAAGTTTTTCTCACCTTGCCGGCTGCGGTTTTTGGCCCAAAATAAAGGGCTCCGTCATTCTCAACTTTTCTTACAATGGTTATTTGCGGGAAGTCTTCGTTCTTGGTAATTTTTATATAAACAAAATTTTTATCATCTTTCATCAGGATGTTATATTTTGGTCTAAGCTGCTTAATAAGGTTGGTTTCAAGCAAAATTGCTTCCAGCTCACTTCCAACAACCGTTGTGTTTATATCGTTTATCTGACTTACAAGTTTTTGTATTCTTAACGAATTTCTTTCAAATTGCTGAAAATAACTTTTTACGCGTTTATTTAAATTTATGGCTTTACCAACATACAAAACAATCCCCTCTTTATCGACAAACCGATAGACCCCGGGGCTCTTTGGAATATTTTCGATTAATTTATTTAGCTTGGCTGATGGTTTCATATAAAAAAATCCTCACGCCGCAAGTTTACTATATTACGACGTGAGGATCGAGTGAGATTTTAATCTATCTCTTTAAAGACCGGCTTGATCGAATCTGTAGAACAATTGTGCCACATCTCCACGTTGCATGCCTTCAGCCGGATAAAAGTTTCCGTTTGAAGCCGCGTCAACCAAAGAGTTGTCTTTTGAGAACTGTACGTATTTGGAATACCAAACGTTGTTTGGGGTGTCAGGATAAGGATTTGATGGAGAAACAACTGAGTTTAAATTAACATCAGAGGTTTCAAGGAAAATCTTAAGCATTTCAACTTTGTTAACCTGTTGTGAAGGTTTAAAAGTTCCATCCGGATATCCCTGTACAATACCTGCTTCCTGTCCTGTTCTAAGGTAGATCATGTACCAAGCATTTAGAATTACATCTGTAAATCCAAGGTTTGTTCCATCGTCCGGAAGTAGTGGGATATTAAATCCAAGCAAAATTACTTTTGTTGTTTCAGCTCTGTTAATTACATCATTTGGTCTAAAAGTTCCGTCAGGATATCCTGAGAAGATACCTTCATCTTTTACGTACTGAATTGCAGGGCATAGAGGGTCGCTATAAGAAATATCAGGGAATCCTGCACAGTTTACCTCATCAGCAGCGTAATCAACTGTTACATCACCTGTTTGAGCTCCGTATCTAACTGTGGATCCCAAAGTATTTTCCGCGTAAATTTTGAATGTATATGTTTTTTCAACAACACTGTCTCCTGCTGTGTTTTCACCATCCCATACAACCGTATGAGTTCCAGCAGCTTTAACTCCCGAGAAAACTTCTCTTACCAACGTTGCTCCGTCGTAAATTTCAACAAGTACGTCGGAAGTAACATTTAGATCGTAAGAAAGAGTTGTTGTGTCGTTAACACCATCATTGTTTGGAGAAAAGATGCTTGGACTTGCCATTGAGTTTAGAACTTGAGGTGAAGCTGCGGCATCTCCATCAGTCTCTATTGCTCCCGGATCGGTAATATAAATAGCATCATCGTTACCATCTTTTGGTCTTGATTCTCCAAAATAATCATTAGTTACAGTCGCAATTTCCGTACCGACATCAATACAAGAAGATGCGCTTCCCAAAGCATAATCGTTCTCATTTAGAGAATTTATGTTTGCAAGTACAGGGTTGCAAGATGAATCGTGAGCGGCAAGTGTATGAGTTAAACTTCCGTTTCCATAATATACGTTGTAGTCGTAAGTTGCAGATCCAACAAGATCAACAGCTTTTGTTGTGTTGCTTGCAATTACGTTGTTCTTAAATTCAGCTCCGGTAACTCCTGAAGCTACGTATATACCTGAATTGTTGTTAACTATAGTGTTGTTGTATGCCTTTGCGTTCTTTCTAAGGTTAATTCCGGCTCCGGATCCTTTTGTAATTATGTTGTTGTAAATTGTGGCTTTATCCGCAACTATATTGTAAAAACCAATATTGTTGTAAAGGAAATTGTGATGAATTTCTCCTGTTGAAGGTTCTCCATCAATAAGAATTCCTCCGCCAAAAGCAGACATATCGTGGATAAAGTTGTTGAAGATTTTTATACTATCTCCACTTTCCGCGTATACGGCGATTCCTCCGCCAAGAGTTGTACAATCAACTATTTCAACTTCCGAAATGGATACGTAATAGTTTGTTGAAACATTTGCATCATCAGTATTAACAGTTATTACAGAGCCTGCTCCCCCGGACTGATTGTAAATTTTAATTCCGGAAATTGTTGTGCTTATGTTTGTAATTTCAATTGAGTTATTTGCTCCACCCATGATTTCCGTCTGGTGGTTGGCAATGTCTCTGCTGGCAAAACCGTTATAATATCCTCCGTAAATGGATATTCCCTTTGAAGAAAGGTCCAATGGGAAAGTTTCACTTCTGTAGTCACCTTCAGCTACATAAATTTGGTAACTTGTAGCTGTGCCGGCTTTTGCTATTTGTATAGCTTTTGTAATTGTTTTTACCGGGGTCGCTTTTGCGCCGGTATTTGTATCAACTCCGCTTGCGTTATCAACGTAAATTGGGTTGAGAATAACAAGAGGAAAGATTGGTTCGATGACAAAAATCGCTCCTGCGGGTAAAGCCATTGAAGTAAACATGGCTATTCCCACGAAAGTTGTCATTAGTCTCCTAAACATATTCATGGAGAGGGGGTTAAAGAACAAATGTGATTATATAGAAATTGTATAATTTTGTCACTGCATCAATTAATAACGACCAGGAAACAAATATATTACAAATTATATGGTAAATTTTGTAAAACAATGTATAATTCAGGTCCGATAAAGCCTTATTAATGGAAGAATCAGAATTAATAAAAAGGAAAAGGGCTCTTCTCCAGACAATTATATTTTTTGACATCTTTGATTTCGCTCTAACGCGAGAGGAACTATGTGAGTACATGCTTTATAAGCAGTGGACTCTTGCCGAGCTTAAGGAATTCACAAATCACGAGCTTTTTTTGGTTGAAACTCACAGCCATGTTTATTTAAAGGGACGTCCATTGAGCGTGAAAGTAAGGGAAGATAAAGAGCATTATGCCAGAAAGCTAATAAAAAAAACCAAGAAATACGTAAAATTTATGCAAATGCTTCCTTTTGTAAGAATGGTGGCATTATGCAATAATCTTTCCTTTTATAATGCCGAACGTGAAAGTGATATAGATCTTTTTATAGTTACCGAGAAAAACAGGATGTTCTTGGCCAGAAGCATGGTTTGGCTATACACCCAGATACTTGGAGTAAGAAGACACGGACGCAAAACCAGAGGAAGATTCTGTTTGACCTTTTTTGTCGCAAAAGATGCGCTTAATCTTGAACACATAAAGCTTGAAAATGATATCTATTTTGTATTCTGGTTAAGGTTAATGAAGCCTTTAACTGGACATGAGACCTATAAAGAACTTATTGCTGAGAACAAATGGATAAACAAGTATTTTGAATACGAAATTGACAACAAAAAGCACCTTCTTCCTGAATCAAAAGGATTAAAAAAAGTACAGCGCATAACGGAATTCTTATTCAATGGCATAATTGGAGATGGAATTGAGTATGTTCTAAGAAAATGGCAAATACACAGAAGCTTAAAGAAGGCTCAAAAGCTGGAAAATCGTGATGGAATAATAATTTCAGGTAGTATTCTCAAATTTCACAACGATGATATGCGTGCCAAATATCATTCGCTTTGGGAAGGAAGATTCGGCCAATTTGAAGAGTTTATACAGGCTAGTCCTCTCTCCGACTACGATAAACAATTTTTACTGCAGTACCATCGAACCCAAACTCCTTTCGGAGTTCGTTCTCGACATACCGACGATACGAAAAGTGAAACGATCGTGCATCATTCACAAAAAGAACAAATTCTGGTGGATTAATCCCCGACTGAGTTACATAAAGTATCTTCGGTTTAATTTGTTTTGTGCCTGAAGGTACGTGTTTATAAGTGATTTTTTTGATAAACGAATTTAATTTCCCTGTTGAAATTCTTGTTGATCTTTGTTCCATGATGCTTTTGGAAAGATCAAAAATCTTCTTTATATTTTTTCTTTCAAGCGCTGAAACCATTAAAAGGGGTGCCCATGGCAGGAAGACGAATTTTTTCTGAACCATGGCTATGTATTTGTCTCTTTGTTCTTCGCTTTCGGCAAGATCGATTTTATTTATAACAAGGATTACACCCTTTTTTGCATCCAAAATAAATTCCGCTATATGCATGTCTTGTTTTGATATTTTCTCTCCAAAATCGATTATTAATAAGGCTACATCACTTTGGTCCAGAGCATTAAAACATCTTAAACTGCTGAATTTCTCAATTCCACGTTCAATTTGCCCTCTTTTTTTAAGACCTGCGGTATCTATGAGTGAAAAATGTGTATCCCCGTAGGTGATATGAGTATTCGTTGTATCCCTTGTTGTCCCCGGGATTTTTGAAACTATAACCCGATTTTGACCAAGTAACGCATTAACAAGTGAAGATTTTCCAACATTCGGTTTTCCCAAAAAACAAACTTTTACTTCGCCCGATTCTTCTTCTTTCTTCTCTTTTGAAGCTTCCGGGAAGCCAAGTTCTTTTATAAATCTTATTGTTTTATCTAGAAGTTCATCAATTCCGGAATTATGGATGGCGGAAACTTCCAATGGTTTTCCAAAGCCAAGTTTATAAAGTTCCACGACTCTTTCATAAGCCTCTTTGCTATCACATTTATTGGCAATCAAAATCGATTTCTTTTTGGATCTTCTAAGTATATCCGCGGCCGAATAGTCATCAACGGTTAAAGGCTCGCTGGCGTCCAGCACAAAATAAGTTATATCCGCTTCCTGAATAGCCAATTCCGCCTGTGCCTGCATATCCGCTTCTATACTTTCTTTTTTTCCATATTCAAGTCCTCCGGTATCAACAACCGTAACTTCGTAGTCCCCCATTTGGGTGTTTTGGTATATCCTGTCGCGCGTTGTTCCGGCTTCGGAAGAAATAACGGCAAGACGTTTGCCGATTAGACGGTTAAAAAGTGTTGATTTCCCAACATTTGGTCTCCCGACAATCGCGATGATTGGTTTCATATACTCAAGTTAAGCTGGGCTATTCTAATGTAAAATGGTATAATCTCCAAGGTTTTAAAATTAAAAGTCTCATGAAGAAAACTATTTCGCACATTATTCTGTCATTTATCATATTTAATCTTGTTGGCATTCTTGGGCTTAATGTAGCTTTTGCACAAAATCAGTCCATAGGCGGAACTTTGCTACCGCAGACAGAAGTTACGGATTGTAAAAGTACTTTAGAGGCAATAGAAACTACTTCATATTTTGCGACAGAGAAGAATCCCGATAATAACGATGTTGGCAAATGGTTTGCAGAACGACCTACTAAATATAAAAACGACGTCCTTGCCTGCGCAATAAAAACAGGCAAAATCCATTTCTGGATGATTCCTTACTTTATTGTGTATTTTATTGAGTTTATTATAGGAATATCCGGTCTTGTGGCCATTCTGTTCGTGGTTATCGGTGGTTATCAACTTGTGGTTTCCGGCGCAACCGACCAAAAAGATGACGCCAAAAACACAATCAAGCATGCTTTAATGGGGCTTGTCCTTGTTCTTGTGGCTTGGGTTATTGTAAATGTAATTCAATACGTAGTTACTATATAAAAAAGAGGAGGCCCTGATTTTTTAGTAGAGCACTCCCCTTTTATTGTTTTTCTAAAACTTAATTATCTGTAGAGCATTATTCTGTAAAGCATATTGAACGCCTTTCTTCGTGTAAGTTCAATTGGTCCAACTTGTTTTGGATCCGTGAATGAATATGGAAGATAATCGTCATCTCCAGCTTCTTCAACCATATCGCAGTACCAACAATCTTCGTCTGAAACATCAAATGGTTCATCAAGAGCTCCAAGGAACATTTTAAGTCCTTCGGCAAGGATTACCCCTCTTTCAGGTTTTGCCTGTCCATCCTGGTACCCTTCTATAAATCCTTTATTTTTTCCTGTACAGAAGTATTTGGCATACCACTGTGTTTCCACGTCCGTAAAACAATCTGAAGAATTATTGTTTACGCTATAAACGTCTTCATATTCGCTGGCTCTAAACGCAAGGGCAAGAAGTTCAGCTCGGTTAAGCTTGTCTTCCGTTCTAAGTGTTCCATCGTCATTTCCCTTAACTATTCCTTTCTCACAAAGATCCATCCACATATCATATTCCTGATCGTCATCAGAAACATCCGACCACTCGCCGCATTCGGTTTCTTCTTCCGGAATTGTTGGAAAGTCGTCGTCATCATCTTCATCCTGATCTTCATCCTCATCTTCTTCAATTTCACATGTAGCTGAGCATCCATCTCCGCTTGTCTGGTTGCTATCGTCACATTCTTCAGTTGATGTGTTTAATAATCCGTTTCCACAAAAATCTATTGGACGAAGAGATATTTCAATTTTACATGTACTTGAGCAATCATCTCCGTCTATTTTGTTTCCATCGTCACAAGTTTCGCCGACTTCAACCTTGCTATTTCCGCAAGTAGCCATTGTAAGTGTTTCGGGAATAAGTGGCTTAAATTGAAAAAGCGTTGCAGGTAATTCATAGAACCCAATATCATATTTCTCTCCCTGAGGACGGGAGGTTCCAAAATAATCTTTAGGAACTTCTGTTAATGTCCATCCTTGGTTAATACCACATTCAGATGTTGATTTAAGCTTGTAATAAGCTGCATCCGAAGTTGATCCGGCTCCTTCAAAAGTTGGTAAGCAATCGAAATTCATCTCTTTAGCACCTGACCCATATTCAGGAGAAACTTTCCATCCATAAAGTACATTTCCGGCAACTCCAACGAAATCACTTGCTTTTGTTAACACATCTGAATGAGCGATTATGTTATTTTTAACTGCCGCAGGCGTGCCCCCCAGTCCCGCTAAGTCAATAACAGCTCCATTATCTTGAGGTTTATCTGCCGCAGCCAAATATACATTGTTTTTATAGAATGTATTGTTTGCAATTGTTGAAGATCCACCTGTTAATTTAATAACGGATTTATTACCTGCCTTTGAATTAACAAAAAGATTATTTGTTATTGTTGAGTAAATTTCAGCATATATAATGGCGCCATTTTCGGCTATATTTGAGTCAAATATGTTGTTTTGTATTTCAGATTTGATTCTTCCTTCTACATAGATTATCGCTCCCTTTCCTTTGGCATTTTTAAATTTTGAATTTTTTATTGTTACCAAAGAATTCTCATTTGAATTCTTAATTGTTATTATATTTGACTTGAGAGATCCGGTATTCGACACATTGTCAAAATATAAGTTTTCTAATTTTAATTTTATTTCTTTGTCACTTTTATTGAAACTTCCAATTCCAAAACTTGATTCATAATTACCGTGAGTTATAAATCCGACTGTAGTGTCATTAAATCCTCCATCTATGAAATTGAAGTTTGAAACTGAGCCTCCGGAATTGATAAAATTAATTCCTCCGGTACGAAGAGTAGAATTATTTCCAATCAAATTAAATGTTTTATCTTTCAATGAAAGTTCTTTACTCCCCTCACCAAAGACTCCATTTCCAACATATATGTTCACTGTCGTATAATCTTTAGATAGAATACTGTTTGCAGTATCTACAGCATCATTTATATTTGTTAAAGGACAAGTTTTTGAAAGACCAATTTTTTCACATCCTTCCGGAGAGACTTGTTCAACGTATAGATTTAATACGCCACTCAATTGAAATTCCACAGGTCTTATTTGCTGTATAGCCCCCTTAAAGTAATCCCCACCCTTACCAAATACTGCGATTGCGACTATTACCGCAACCAAAGCGACTAAACCGCCGCCGATTAGAAGTTTCTTTTTCATAGTTTTTTGTTATTTATTTTTGTTTATATTAAAGATCTTTTTTAGATCATTTATATCATACCACAAAAACGCCAATTAAGAAAGCTTCTCATTCCACTCCGAATACCTTTTTTCTATGTATTCGTAGAGCTTTTTTTCGAACACGCTGTCGTCAAACTTTTTAGCGTGATTTCGTATCTCCAAGCTGTCCCATTTAACCGTCTCACACTTTTCTATTGCCGCTTTTAGGTGCAAAACGTTTTGTTCTTCAAAAAATATTCCGGTTTTACCATCAACCACGGTTTCCAGCGCCCCTCCTTGGTTAAACGCCACTACCGGAGTTCCGCTGGACATTGCCTCCAAAGGAGTTATGCCAAAATCCTCAACCTGAGGAAAAATAAGCGCCTTCGCATTTGCGTACAAATCTTTAAGCTGGCTATCCGGAACAAATCCCAAAAATTCAATATTCGATTTTGCTTTTTCTTTAAGCTCTTTTTCCTGAACGCCGGTTCCCACAATCTTTATTTTGTAAGGAAGTTCATTAAAAGCGTCTACAATCAAATCAAACTTTTTATAAGGAGTGAATCTTCCAACCGCCAAATAATAATCTTTTTTGCCTTTTGAAACGTAAAAATCCGAAGTTGTAACCATTGGATGAATAACATCTGAATCACGTCTGTAATACTTCTTTATTCTCTTTTTAACAAAATCGGAATTGGCCAAAAAGTAATCAACTCTGTCCGCCGCCAATCTATCCCACATTCTTACTTTATGAATCGCCTTTGGTATAAATTTTTTAATAAACCATGGCATTTTATAACTCCTTATATATTCGTGCGAGTTATCCCACGCGTAGCGCATTGGCGAATGGCAGTAGCATATATGAAGCGTTTCCGGCTTTGTAATAATTCCTTTGGACGCGCTGTGGCAGCTTGATAAAACAACGTCATAACCGCTTAAATCAAACTGTTCAAATGCAAGAGGGTAAAAACTTAAATACCATTGATGCTTGGTTTTTGCCTTTGGTAAATGCTGAATAAACGAAGTATGCACAACGGCGTTTTCAAACGCCTTCATCTTTTCCGGATTGAATATGGAAGTGTATATGGGTGCGCCGGGGAACATTTTATGCATTACCTGAATAACGCGCTCCGCACCGGCGAAATTCGTTAACCAATCGCATACAATTGCAACTTTTAGCTTCTTTACATCCATATATAATATAAAAACTATCCTCCCCATAATAAGAAGGAATTGCTTCCGAGTAAAGCTCTACTGATTTACAAATCTATTTTAAAAGTTTCGTTTTCCTGTTTTTTCTTTTCTTCGACGAATCTAAAAAGTTTTTCTTTGTTTGTTTGTGGGATATTTTTACCTTCAATCTCCTTTTTCTTTCTGTAGTAAGCTATTGTGTTTCTCTCCAGCTCTCCCCTGTTGTCTGAAAAAATTGTTGATAGAATTTTTCTGTAAGGATTTTCCGGATCCAGTTTATCCATTGCCTTTGCTTTAAAAAGCTTAACAACGTTGTTATCGGGATCACGTTCCAAAAGTCTTTCGCAAACATGCATAACGTCTACATATTTCTTTTGATCAAACCACATTCCAACAAGTTCAAGCACAACTTCGGAATCCTTTTTGCCTATTGTTGCAGTTCTTTGCTCGGATATATCCGTTACCAATATAAGATTCCCAGCTTTCCTGCTTAATAGATATCTCAAATACATATAACCTGCTCCAACAAGTGCGATAACAGGCAGAATTTGATTCATCTGTAGTAGATAATTAAACACCGCATGTAATGCAATTGCTATTACAAGTCCCTGCAATATTTTGTACTCTTTGAATGCTTGAGCGTACGGCATTTGGAATATCCTGCTTATTAAATGAACTCCAAGATAGATTTTACCTTCCCAGTGTTTATTTTTAGTTATATCGATTGTGAATTTTGCTATTCCAAAGAAATATCCGAATATTCCGGAGAAAATCATGTGGGCGCACGCCGTAAAAATAGATCTAAACAAAAAAGTTACTATAACTTCCTGAATTGGCGCAATAACCATTACGGTTTTAAAATAGACTATATTTTCCGCGAACGCGAAACCCAAAGCGGCAACCAAGCTGAATTTTATTGAATCGTTAATTGTCTGAATAAGGACCGTTTTGGTGTCCACATAGCGAACCATCATTTGTTTTACAAGTTCCTCCATTATTCCAACCAAAATAAATATCCCGACAAAATAATAAGTTGGATCGGATATGTTTTTTTCTATCCACAGAAATGGATCTATTTCCGGTATATAAAACCAAACATACTGAATAGCAAAAACAGTTAAAACGGCTAAAATGCCTCCGGAGAATATAAGGGAAAGCATCTTTTTATCGTTTTTTTTGTCACCAAAAAGAATATACAGCCAGATGGCTACTGGTATAAGTGCGAGTAAGCCGCTAATTATCCATAGCATTGCTGTATTCATGTAGTTTACGAGGCAGGATGAGAAATCGCGAACTTGGCCTCATCAATGGTTGGAAATGTTTTTATAAGCTGAGTAAGTCCA
>Ga0265297_10005634_pt1 | contig 18870 bp, 9 predicted proteins | sample Munlanlwell13791_FD_192502 | JGI IMG/M metagenome (GOLD analysis project Ga0265297, IMG submission 192502) | Leachate microbial communities from a municipal landfill in Southern Ontario, Canada - Leachate well 137-91 | ecosystem: Engineered > Solid waste > Landfill > Unclassified | place...
GACTGGCAGTTGCACCGAGGCCGCCGGCCGGATTCATGCCAACCTCCGGCTGCTGGATCCGGTCTCCGGCGCCGTGGTGGCCACCCTGACCGAGGCGGCCCCCGCCGCCGAATTGGACGCCTTCTGCACCCGCCTGGCCGCCCGCCTCGCCGCTGCCGGTGGGCCGGCCGCCGCAACGGCGCCGGCCTTGGCCGCCAGCCCCGTCTTGCGCGATTTGGAAGCCGCCGTGTTCCGCCAGGCCGCCAGGTGGAAGGGACGGCAGGAAGAGGAGGCCGGCGGCAAGCGGGCCGCTTTCCTGGCGCCGGAGGATTTCGAGCATTGCCTGAGCCTGGCCCAGGCCAAGGTGGGGAACGGCGCCATTGACGAGGCCATGGGGTATTACCGGCAGGCCGTCGAGGTGGTTCCCAAGGGGCGCCTGGCCGGAGTCAGCGGCGGGTTTGCCCGGCTGCTGCTGGATGCGGGGTACAATGCCGAGGCGGAAACCGTCCTGGGCGAGGCGATCGCCCGGACGGCGGATTCGCCGGAGATGAAAAACGAACTGACGGTGTTGCGGGGCCGTGCCCTGCATCTGCTGGGCCGCGATCTGGAGGCGCTGGCCCTGGTCCGGGAGACAGCGGCCGCCGCCCCGATCAGCGAACAGGCATACAAGCAGGCGCTGCTGCTTGAACAGCTCAACGCCATGGATGAGGCGGCGGCCTGCTGGGTCAGCATGTGCGAAAGTCCCCCATGGTCTTTTTTTGTCCAAGGGCCGTTTTATCCCAATCTGGCCCAGCGCCTGGAACGTCCCGAATACGCCGCCCACCAAACGGAGCTGCTGACCGCCCTGGCCGGGCAATGTCTCCAGCAGCAACGGGGCTGGCTGGCCCTGAAATGCCTGGAAACCATCGGGGACAAACCGGTTTCGGCCGCCCCCAAGCTTCGCGACATGAAACGGCAGGCCTTGGGCCTGGTTGGACTGGGCGTTCCCGCCGCCGAGCGGGAGGCGGAATTTGCCACGGCCTTGGCCCGGGCCACCCCCGCGATGGCCGCGGCTTACCGGAAGGTGGATGCGGCCATCGCCAAAAAGGATGCGGCAACGGCGGAACGCATCATCAAGGAAACGCTCCAGGAATCCAACAATTGCAGCCCGGATGACCGGTGCGTGCTGGTCCGCATGCATCAGAACCTAATCGCATTACGCAAGCCAAACCAGACGCCGGCCGCCAGGCAGGTTCCGGCCCCGGCGAAAACCGCCGGGCCGCCGCCCGCCCAGCCGCCCCTGTGCGTCAATGGCCGGCGCTTCCAGGTCACCCTAGACGCCACTTTGGTGGCCAGCGACGATGCCAGCGGCCGGGAGTTGTGGAAGACCAAGCTCCCGCCCCTGGATCCGACGGGAAAATTCGCCAGGTGCGGCTTTACGGTTCTTTATTCGTGGCCGGTGGAAGCCAAAAACATCACCGTGTTCAACGCCTTTCTGGTGGCCTACCGGGACCTGATCCTCGTGCCCGACCTCTTTGGCGGCGCCGTGCTCGCCTATGACGCCGCCACCGGCCAGCCGCGCTGGCATCACCTGGAATGGTTCCCGGTTTCCAACCTGCAAGTCGGACCGGCCGGCATCGGTTTTGGGACGATGAGCGGGGATCTGGTGACGTTGGACGACACGGGCCGGGTGGTGAACCGGCGCGTCAGTCCCGTTTCGGTGTGGCCTTCCTCTCACCCCCTGGAGCCGCTCATGATCAGTCAAGCGACGTTCAAGGGCCAGCCGGGAACCGCGTTTCATCCCATACGCCAGGCACAATGCCCGCCGCCGCGGCAGAAACCGCAGGATCCGCCGGCCCGCTTGCAGTTCCAGTCCACCTGGCCGCCGCAGTTTTTCTGGCCCCAAGACCGCAACGCATCCTTGTACATAAACCCAGAAACGAGTTTGCGTTCTTCGCCGCCTGCCAAGCCCGTCCGGCCCGTCCGGCGGGCGCCGCCGCGGGTGGCGGCCCAGCGGCCGCCGGCTGAGCCGCCGCTGCCGGAACTCAAGAAGATTCAGGCGGGGCTCCGCGAGGAATACCCGGACCAGACCCTGCGGCAGCTCCTGCACAGTCCGCAGGTCGCGGATATCAACCAGCTCCGGCCCGAACTGGCCCGGATTGTCGCCCGCCCCGCCGCCGCGGATCAAAGCGAAAGCCGCCTGATGGCGGTCAAACTGCTGGCCGGCTGGTGGGGGGCGGAGGCGGTGGCGGGGGAAATCGCGCCCGCCCTGGACGACCCATCCCTGACGGTAAAGGCGGAGGTCATCCAGCAACTGGGCCAGTCACACCAGGCCGGTTACGCGCCCCGGCTGGTCACCCTGATGGCGGAGGTCGAGGCGAAATACCGGAAACAGAACGGCACGAAACGGCCCGCCCTTCCGTCATTGGACACCAACGGGGTGAATCGTGGCGACCTGACGGTGGATTGGCATGTCAAAAACGTGCGGTGCGCCTGCATCCGGGCCGTGATCACCCTGGCCGGCCCCGCCCAGGCCCGCCAGTTGCTCGCACCCGTCCTGAACGCCCCCGACGACACTCCGGAAAAACAATTCGCCCTGGACTGGCTCGCCTTTTTTGAAACCCCGGCGACCTCCACCGTCGACGCGGGCAACGCCGCGGCGTATGTCGGCGACTTGGCGGCCGTCCCCCCGGCGATCAAGAAACTTGTCGACTTGAGAACCAGCCACGAACATTCGGATCGGTGGCAGCGCGGGAACGGCGACGGCTGGTGCTATGCCCGGAGCGGATTCCACGTTCAGCTCTGGGCCGGGCGCACCCTCCAGGACCTCACCGGCCGCGACTTCGGCCTGGACGTCCCCGCCTGGCAGGCCTGGGCCGCCGCCCAGTCCGCCGCCAAAAAACCATGACCGGAAAAAACAGGCAGGGTTGCCCCCCAATGCGCCTCATCACAGTACTTCAAGTGGCAATGCCATGAAAATAGCTAAACAACTGACTTCCCAGGTAAAGGTAAAAACGAGGTTCGGGTATCCATGGGGAATTATTTCTTTTGCCCTTTTCCTTACAACGCCAATATATTGGGAAGAGGGATTAACCGATGATTTTTTTATTGGGATCCCTCACTATGCGATGTTCAATCCTGCTCGTTTTGTCGTTGAAGGGCCATCTGCCAGCATTTGGCTGACCGGCTCTATTGGCGATAACTCCCAGATGATTACCCAAATCGATGCGTTTTTTGTTGCCGCTTTTATTGGACTTGGGACGTGGGTAATTGCCTGTTTGTCCAAGTTCATTCCAAAATGGCAAACAAGGCTATCATGCGTCTGCGCCGAGACCGGAGCGAAGGCCATTCTGTGCTGGTTGGCGCTCGTTTGGATATGTGGGTGGTTATGGGGGGGAGGAATATGTTTGGTGAATGGGGTGGATCGTGCCGGGTTGATTAATAACGCTCCGGAAAGTTTGGAATTTGCCTTGAGAATTTATCGGGTGATTCTCGCCACGGTCATCACTGTGGTGATTATTTGGTGTGTCGATATGGTTGTAACCATCGTACGATGCACACGTACCGCCTGGCAATTCCACCGTTGGGGTGGATTATTGTTGGTATTGCTCGCGATGGCTGTTCCATCGAGTGTGCTGGCACCTTTTTTTGTTAACAGAACGTATAAAGTTATAGCGCGCCAAATTGTAATCCTTGAATGTTATATCAACGAGCATAGCAATCTGGGTAAAAACATCCAAAACTAAATCACATTACACGGCAAATAATAAGGACAGGGGGACAGATGAATAGTGGATTATAATCAAACTATTGGAGACAGTCATGAGAAAACTTTTTAGCCTTATCTTTTTCATATCTATTTTCGTCGTAATTGCCTATGCTAGCGATATTGCCGCTGACAAACAATGTGGATTGGCATTGTATATAATTAAAAACTCTGATACGGACCAAGTTTCTTATAAGTTAATCGACAAAGAACGATCTTTGGTGTCCATCATTTCAATTTTAAAAGAAACAGTTGCGCATGATGATAAACAAATGTTAGAAATTATTGCTTATGATAAAGTTGAAATAAATGAATTAAATAAAATACTTGTGGAACTAAAACAAATAGGCTGGCGCAATGTACGATTGAATGGCCTGCTTAATGGACAACTCACCGACCTTGCATATCGAGGACAATCGCTGGTACCAGGGGAATCCGATAACACTCATATAAACCCATTGCCAAACGTAAAAAAGCCATAGATTAAGATCACTTCTGGACAAACCCGTAACCATACCCCTTTGCGATCTTCGCGATCTTCTGTTCAAATAAAAATCTATGTAGACTGTGGATCACGCGGATGAGACAGGAGAAAACAAATGAAAAGCGGTTTCAATGATTGGCTGTTCAAGGGCAAAGGCTGGCTGTTTTTGGGAGCCTGCGTGTTGTTTCTGGCTTCCCTGCTGTTCGAAATCGGGAGCCCGCATTTGCGGCAGTCAAACTGGGTTGATAAAAATGGCAATTGGAACACCAACGTGAAGGTGGAGGCATCCCTGCCGTTTGTGAACAAGGCAAAGGATGTTTTTTACCAGGACATCAAGGCGCTTAAAAGGCAAAGCATATACACTTTTTATTCACAAACCTGCGCTTATTTGTCTTTTGCTTTTTTGCTGTTGTTGGTTGTGGTTCAAGACCTTCAAATCAACATGCTCAGAAAAAATATTCCTCCGCAGCTTCAATAATGACCCGATCCAGAGCAGGAGGAAGAGACGCATACGTTCTAAATTTAATAGTTAAATGCGAATTTTTGCCAATTGATTTTAAAATTTACCGCAAAGATCGCAGAGATCGCAAAAAAAGCAATTCCAAAAACGGGCAATTATTCTCTGTGTTCTTTGCGGTCTTTGCGGTAGAGCAATGAATAAATTACTTTTTTAGGGCAGGTTTTCTTTCGCGCCGAGCTGGGGCTCGGCGTTCCCAGGGGGGGGGGGCAACAACGCGGTTCGGGTTGACCTGTGCTGATCCACGAAATCCGCGGTAGATTTACCGTTATTGAGCAGGGGGAGAGACACATGCGTTCGAAATGGGGGCAGATAATCCTGGCGGCGGCGGCGGTGGCGCTGTTGGGGATGGCCAGCGTCCGATTTTACGGGCAGTGGCGGGAGTCGCAGCCGGTGGCGGCGAGCGGCGGCGGCTTTGGCGGCCTGGGCGGAAGCGGTTTCGGCGGCCTGGGCGGCGGGGCACCGGCGCTGCCGCCGGTGCCGGTGGACCCCGCGATCACGCTGGCGGACTGGCGGGTGGCGGCGTTGCCGGTGCTGGCCGGCAACCGGGCCGGCCTGGGCGCCTCCCTCTTTGAGGCCGCGGGATGGAATGAACCGGCCGTTCGGCCGGCGGTCTGTTTGCAGCTGGAGTTTTCCCTGGCCGGCGTCAGCGGACAGGCGTACCGCACCCCGCTGGCCGCCGCCTTTGACACCGTCCGCGTCCGGCGGGCGCCGGCCGGGACGACCGCCTGGCGCCAGGTGGCCGAATGCTCCGCCGCCTGCCTCGGCCGGAGCCAGCTGATGCCGGCGGAACGGCGCCGGCGGCAGGCCGCAACCGCCCCGTGCCACGGCGGGGCCTATTGGGTGGACGCGGCGGCGGAACCCGGCCGGTTGTACGATTACCAGGTCCAATTGTTGCGCGGCGGCAAGAGCTGGGCGGAGAGCGGTGTCTGCACCGGGGGCGCCGTTGCCCTGCCGGAGGTGGAAGCCAAGCCGGGCGCGGACGGGCATTTGGCGGTGCGCTGGGGGCCGCCGCCTGCCACCGGCGAGGTGCGCCTGTTCAACCCCCGCCTGTGGATCAACGTGGAGGATGATGCGGCTTGCCTGCCGTGGGCGGCCGGCGCCTGCACGCTGCCGCAATCCCCGGAATACACGGCTGACCGGTCGGTCCATTTCCGGCTGACCGGCCGGCTGCGCCTCGCCACCTGGTCCCAGCAGGATGGGCGGCGGGAAGACTACCGCTTGTTCCAACTGACCCGCGGGCTCCACTCGCCGGCGGGGCGGGCCGCCGCCGCCGCCGCCGCCGCCGCCGCCGCCGCGGCGCCGGAATTTCCGCCGGCCTGGTGCAGCGTGGCCTGGGAAAACCCGTTCGGCAACAACGGCGACATTCCAGCCTTTAACCAGGGCAACCGGACCGGCTATCTGTTCCTGGGGGAACCGCGTTTCTGGTTCGATACCAGGTTAAAAGGCCATGACCGCTGGGCGGGGTGGCGGGTCGTCTGGCCGACGTTTGACCAGCCGTTCACCGGCGCGAACATGACGCTGCCCGTGCCCCGGCCGGGCCGGGCGGAACGGGTGGAATACCAGATCGTGCCGCCGGCCGGAACCGCGGCCCCGGCCGGCACGCCGTACCGCTTCTCGCTGTTGCGCGTGCCGGTCTCCGGCCGGCTCCGGGCGGAGTGCGGCGACGGCCGGGTCCGGGTGAGCTGGACGGCACTGGAAGGGGTCAAGGCGGACGACTGGCTGGACGGCCCGCGCTTCGTCCTCTGCCGGATCGACCAGGCGGATATGGTGCAAAATCCCCCCATCGACACCCCAAACAATTGGGGGCGCCTGCGGGAAATCTATGTCGGCGGCCCGGACGTTTTGGAATACACCGACCGCGATGTCCGCAACGGCACCGCCGGTTATTACGTCCTGTTCACGGAAGGCGTGGCCCGGGCCACCGGCTGGCGCCGCCAGGGCGGGGCGTTCGACCAGCCCCAGTACGTGCGGGTGCCGGCGCCGTTCGGCTGGAGCGGCCGGCCGCTGCTGGCGGTGCCTGAGCCGCCCCATCCGCTGCGCGTGGGGTTCTGCACCGGCGCGGGGGAGGCGGACGGCGCGCCGGCCACGGCGGCGGCCCGGGACGCCTTCCTGAACGAGCTGACCCGGCTGCCCTGGGTGGCCGCCGTGGAGCGCGCCGGGGCGGACAAGCTGTTTGCGGAACGGCAACTGGTCCGGACCGCGGGCGCCGAAGATGCGGCCCCCGCCGCCAGTCCGGCCGGCCCCACCGCCGCCGATCTTTTCCTGGAATGGCGCCAGCGCTCCAGCCAGGGCGCCCCTTGGTTCGATGTCTGGGTGGCCGACCACCGCCAGGGCATTCATGAGCGGCTGTGGACCGGGCCGGCGGCCGGCTTTGATCCCGCGGCCGCCGTACGCGCGGTGGCCCGGCAACTGGCGGCGGCGTATCCCGCCGTGGCCGCCAGCCTCCCCGCGACGGGCACCCCCGCGCCCGCCGCCACCACCGTGCCGGCCCGCCGCTTGCGCATCGCGGTGGGCGAACTCGTGGCGGGCGGGAGCGGCGGCGGGGCCGGCCAGTTGGACGACCTGCTTGCCCTGGCCCTCGCGGAACGGCGCGAGTTCGCGGTGGTCGACCGCCGCGAAACCGCCCAGGCCCTGCGCGAACTGGGCACCGCCACCGCCGATCCCTTGCAACTGGGCCGCCTGCTCAAGGCCGACCGCATCGTGACCGGCAGTTGCACCGGGGATGGCGGCCGGGTCCAGGCCAGCCTCCGGATGCTGGATCCGGTTTCCGGCGTGGTGGTGGCCACCGTGGCCGAGGCGGCTCCTGCCGCCGATCTGGACAAGCTCTGTTCCCGGCTGGCCGGCCGCCTGGCCGCCGCCGCTGGCGCGGCCGGGAACGGGGCGGGTGCCGGGGTGGCGGTTTCCGCCACGGCGGCCAATCCCGTGCTCCGCGGCCTGGAGGCGTCCCTTTTCAATCATTCATCCCGGGCGGGTGAAGGGCATGAGGCGGCGAACAAAAAAGCCGCCTTCCTGGCGCCGGAAAAGCCCGAGTATTACCTGAACCTGGCCCAGGAGAAACGGCAGGCCGGCGCCGTGAACGAGGCTCTGGGCTATTATCGCCAGGCCATGCAGGTGGCCCCGCCCGAGCGCCTGGCCGGCATCGGCATGAACGCGGCCCATATGTTGCGGGAGGCGGGCCGTTATGCCGAGACGGAATCCCTGCTGCGCGACACGGCCGCCAAACTGGCCGGCCAGCCACGGGACCAAGTGGCGCTGAACGCCCTGCGGGCCGACACCCTGCACCAGCTCGGGCGCGACCCGGAAGCGCTGGCCCTTGCCCGGGAAGCCGCCAAGGTGCAGGACCAGGCGCCCGCCTGGGGGTTGGCGCTGCTGTTTGAGCAACTCAAGACGCCGGACGAGGCCGCTGCCTGCTGGCTCGTTACCTGCCGCCGCCCGTTGGCCCACTTTTATGCGGACCCGGCCTACATCGGTCTCGTCCAGCGGCTGGAGCGTCCCGAGTACGCCGCGCACAAGGCGGAGTTCCTGGCCGCCCTGGCCGACCGTTGCCTGGCCGGCCGGCATGGCTGGCAGGCCCTCAAGTGCGTGGAACTGGCCGAAGCGGATCCCGCCCTCGTCATGCCCCGCTTGCCGGCCCTCAAGAAACAGGCCTTGGCCGCGGTCGGCCTGGGCGCCCCCGCCGCCCTGTCGGATGCGGAGATCGCCGAAGCGTCCGGCCGGGTCACTCCCGCCGTTCAGGACTGCTACCGGCGCTTCACCGCCGCCAAGGAAAAAAAGGATCTGCGCACGATGATGGAAATCTTTACGGGCGCCTTTTCCCTGGTCGGCAACGAGAACCGGGACAACGACATTCTTTTGCTGTCGCGCATGCAGCGTGACATGATGGCCGCGACTGGCATTCCCCAAGTCGTGCCCGAGGGGATTCCGCTCGCGATGTCCCAGAACCCCGGCATGTCCGTGACTCCATCCGGACGTTCTGCCGCTCTTGCGGCTGCCGGCCGCCGCCGGCAGCAAGCGGCCGACAAACCGCTCCAGACCTTCCTGCCCCCCCTGCGCAGCGGCGGCCGGCTGTTCCAGATCACCCCCGACGAAACCCTGGTGGCCACCGACGAGGCGAGTGGCAAGGAGCTGTGGAAGGTCCGATTGCCGCCCCTGAATCCGAACGGCACGCAGCAACTTTCGAGAAATCACTCCGACTACTACCTGGTGTCGTCGAGCGTCGAAAACATCGACCTGTTCAACGCCCTGCTGCTGGCCTGCGAGGATCTGATCCTGGTTCCGGATGTGTTCGGCGGCGGCATAATCGCCTATGATGCCGCCACCGGCAAGCCGCGCTGGCACCATGCCGAGTGGTTTCCCATCTCCAACCTGCAAGTCGACAAGGCCGGCATCTGGCTGGGCACTGCCGCCGGCGACCTGGTGGTGTTGGATCCCGCCGGCCGCGTGGTCGGACGGCGCGCCAACCCCACGCCGGTGGTGTCCCGCATGTACCCGCTGATCCCGCCCATGATCAGCCGCACGCTGTTCCAAGGCAAGCAGGGAGTGGCCATCCATACCCTGCGGGAGGCGCAATATCCGCCCCGTCGCTCGCCGCAGGAGATGGCCCGGCTGAAACTGTCGCCCCGGCCGCAGTTCTACAGCTCTTTCGACCCCCTCTTTTTCTGGCCCCAAGACACGACGGCCGCCCTGTACGTCGCACCGTTCCTGCTTCCGAAGGCCGCTGCCAAGCCGGTTGCGGGCGGCCCGTCCGCCCTGGCCAGCAGCCCGGCGCCGGCAGTCCAACCGCCGGAAATCGAGCGCGTCCTGAGCGCCCTCCGCGCCCCGGCCGCCATCACGCAAAAAGTCGGCAAAAAGAAATCGCGGGTCGTGACCGTGTCGGTTGGCCGGAACCAGGTTCTCAGAGAACTGCTGTACGGCCCGCCGGTGGCCGACATCGGCCGCGCCCGCCCCGAACTGGCCCGGCTGGTCACGGGCGGGACCGGAGTGTACACGACGGACCGGCTGTTGGCCGTCCAGGTGCTGGCCAGGCTGTGGGGGGGCGCCGCGGCGCCGGACATCGCCCCGGCCCTGGATGATCCCTATCTGGAAGTGGCGGGCGAAGCGGCCCGCCAACTGGCAGCCTCTGGCCGGACCGAGTACGCCCCGCGTTTGATCGCCGCCATGAACGAACCCGTTGAAAAACGATGGGAAAAATGGCTGCGCGCCGAATACCGGGGGGAGGTTCCCGCGTTTCGGGAGGGACCTTACGTGCCGGTGGAGCACCCGGAATTCGAGCGGCAGTTCCGGGACTGGCGCGTGCTCTGCATCCGCGGCGTGATCCTGCTGGCCGGCCCCGACCCGGCCGCCCGCCTGCTCGACCCCGTCCTGCGCACCCCCGGCAGCACCCCGGAAAAGCGGGAGGCCGTGCTCTGGCTCTCCCTGCTCGGCAACCGCGCCGCCGCCGCCGAACTGCCGCGCCTCTTCCCCCTTGACCAGGTGCGGGATGAATATGACGAGGAAACCCGCTGCCTCCAACTGGTGGCCCTGGCCAAAGCCGGCAGCCAGCCGGCCTTCCGGGAACTGGACGACCTGCTGGCCCGCGGCAATTACGCGGCGGTGAAAGACCTGCTGCTCTATCTCCCCGTCCGCGATGTGCTTGCCCGCCTGAAGCCGTTCTGTGCCAGGGAGGCCTACGCCTACGGCGGCCTCTTCGGGGGCGATGAGCGCAGTTCGCAGATTGCCGCCGCCCTGGCCGCCACCGGCGAACCCGCGGCGGCGGCGCTGCTGGCCGACGGCCTGCGGGGCGACATCAACTACCACCGGCAGGGCGGCAGCGACGACGGCGGGTGCTATGCGCGCAAAGGCTCCTTCGCGCCGCCCCCGCTCCTGCGCGCCCTCCAGGACCTCACCGGCCGCGACTTCGGCATGGATCTCGCCGCCTGGCACGCCTGGGCTGCCGCTTTCGCCTCTGCGGATAAACAAGGACAAGTCACGCCAAAGCCATCACAAAAATGACAATGTGAATTAGATTGCGAGGGTAACAATATTTTCACACGGCAGGCTAGTACAGATGTCAATTATAAAACGCGTTAAGAATATCGAAGAAGCAATAACTCTCACGATGGAAGGCAAGCGCTCTGGCCAATGGGATCTGTTTCGCGGGCAAATTAGTGCCAAATGGTCCGTGACCTCATCAATTGAAAGGTTATCGAAGGTTGAACAAAAGACGGAAATACGTCAGTTAAAACTATTCTTGCATTGGGCAATAACAACTAAAGGAATGGAAAGATTTATTTACAATAAAGATGCACTTTTTGCCATTGCACAGCATTATGGATTAAAAACAAATTTTATTGATTTTTCAGAAGACCCGCGTATAGCTGCATTCTTTGCCTGTGACGTTAAAAATAATATTGAAAAACATAAAGAATCAGCAATAATTTGCTTAAATAAAAGTGATTTTATCTGTTTTTGGGAAAAATTGCGACATATTTATGCAAATAAAAAACAAAATTTTGTGGTTCCCGAAATTATACGTATAGATGTTGAAAATTTGTGGCGCCTTCAAAAACAAAAAGGAATATTTTTATGGAATCCAATCAATAATATTGAACGATATTATAACTTTGACAGGATAGTTTTCCCGTTTTATGTGACACATCATATTCTTCCAAAAAAAGAAGAAGTATATCCGGTAAATCAAAGCGAATTGGAAAAAATGCTTACGCATTTTTTTATGAACAAAAAAAAGATTGAAGGGAACAAAGTAATTCGCCGGTTATTACGGCCGGATCACGTTTACACTATTACAGAAGACACAAAAAATTACGAGATCTGCTCCTGGTGGCCGGCCGGTATATCGGTATCGGAAGACTGGCGGAATAACGATGATTGGAATGTCAAAAAAATAGAACAATTGGATGCCATGTTACCGGGTTTTTCCCTAAATGTGGATTGTAAAATTACACTGAAGCAGTTATCTGAAGCCATATTGCATTTATTTACTTCGAAAGCGATAGAGATAAATCGAGATAAACTATTTGAAGTATCTATCATCCAAGGTGGTTATCTAACTGGAAAACGCGGCCTAGTTATTGCATGTGTCAGGAGGTTATGGAATGGGATGCGGACATTGCCATATTCAGGTCCAGAAATTAGAACGGCGTTAGAAAATTTAATAGAGTTATCCAATTATCATGGGCATGATTTATTTCATGCATTCGGTCCTGATGGGGCGTGTGTTGATATGTGCGCAAGGCATGATGGAAGGGGAGCGTACTCGCGAGGAACGATTAGGGTATCTACATTGGTAGGTGCTTGCAATCCTGCATTTATGGATGCGGCTCAGCGGTACTTGAGTGTGGACGATGAGTCGCTCGGATGTTTGTCTTTGCAATTGGCTGGGCGGCCATGGGAACGATTTACATTTAATGGACTACGGAAGCTGATGGTTGAGCAGTTAATTCCGACTCAAATTGCCGGGCAAGTGAATGGTGATGGGGACGATGGGCTTCATACGGTTATTTTCTTTTCTCCAACGGAATTTAACGTGTTTGGTTTATCATAAAAAAACATACGCAACCAGGCACATCTAACACAATAAACCACAATGACAGACCGGCGGGGGGCGCGCCATGACCCTCCATCCCGCTCCGATAAGGCTGACGCTGTTTAGGCTGTAGGCTGAAGGCAAATAAAACTTCACCATAACTCGGCATCGATGAAATCAAAACGGGGACAGTATGGACAGGTGAATAGTGGGTACGCCGAGCTGGATTGGGTGTTTCCGGCCTGTACCGACATGGGCGACACCGGCGGGCCTGCAGGAGTGGCAAACCCATAAATTATGGTTATACGGTAAAGGGATGAAGACAACCTTGGAAATACCGGATTCGATGTTCCGCGAACTGAAGGCCCGCAGCGCCCTGGCGGGGCAGCCGATGCGGACGTTTGTCGTCGAGGCGATTGAGGAACATCTGTACGCGGCGGCAAAACCGGAGTCCGTTCGGAAAAAGGGTTGGCGTGCGGTCTTCGGCAAGGCCCCCAAGGCGGCGGCGGATGAGCTTCAGGCCGTGGTGGACCGCGAGTTTTCCAGCGTTAACGTGGACGACTGGAAATGATTCTGGAGGACAGTAGGGACAGGTGAATAGTGAGCGCGTCCCCCAAAAAATCTTGGCCGCTCGGCTCTCTGACAGATACGTGTGCCCGTGAACAATCACAATTCACCGTCCCTAATGTCTTGGAAGAGGCGCCGGGGGCGTACAAGGACATCGAGGAGGTCATCGCCGCGGAACTGGATCTGGTGACCCCGGAGGTCAAGCTCCGCCCGCTGGGGGTGGTGAAAGGCTGAACGGGGTAGGCTGTAGCAGGTTAGGCTGTAGGCTATTAGCGTCTAACCGTAATACAGGATTGGCACCCAACGTGAGACCCTCGTGCCTGTCCCGGCCTGCCGTGGGGTTGCGGACGCGATTAGGGATCAAATAGACAGCCACAAGAGGCACAGGAAGATGCATGGGGAGGGGTGAATTGGGATGACATTGGCCTGCCACGAGGCAGGGACATCCAGCGAATAGTCCGATGGCTGGCCACATCGTCATTATTCACCTGTCCCTAACGCCTTCAAGATACCAGACGTTAATTAGAGGGTGCAGGGGAACAGTGCAGACGGTTAGGGACGGGTGAATTGTGACCTTCGCCACAAGAAAGCCGTCCCCATGGTTTATTCGGGGCGGCTTATGTTGCTTTTGAACAGGTCGGGGGCGGTGGTTGCTGAACTTGGTGAGGGGGGCAAGTTGTTGGTGTTTACTGGATATGGTATAGTCGGGTTTTACGTGGATGATAAGGGAACACAGGAGATACCATGTTTATGAAATTGACGCCACACAATACCGAACAAGCATGTCGCGGATATGCTATGTATGAACTGGCAAAACGTGGTTATGTCGTTCAATTCACAGATAGTCGATTCCCTAAAGAAGATTTATTGGTGGTTAGTCCAAAAGGTTTTCATTTCGGAATTGACATAAAAGGGCAAAGCACTAAAAATTTTTGGTTAGTTAAACAACCCAATATATCACCACAGTTTTTCTATTTTCTAATATATTTGGAACCTACAAAACCAAAGGTTTTTATATTGCCTAGTTCTGATATGTTTCGCCTTTGGCATGAGTATAAAGATAGAATTACGGCTAAAAAACCAACAAATGTTAGTGATAATATATGGGGGATTAATTGGACAACACCAAATCCGTTTTTGGATAATTGGGAATGTTTGCCCACATAAATATTATTACATATCAGAAAGTTATAAAGAGGCATGAAGCGGATGGTTTAGGGACGGGTGAATTGCGGCCTCAATGGCCCGCATAGTTCCCATGCGTCCCATTCCCCCGCCTCGGCGGCGGACATCTGGGGCATGGGACCGATGGGACGGATAGGACTTATGGGATCGATGGGACTGTGCGCCGTCCGAAAACGAACCAACACGAACGAAGCCCCTTTGCGGATTCCGCAGGCCGCGCCAGCGCAACAATCCACGGTTGGGGCAACAGGGGCGGCCTGCGGACTCCGCAAAAGGCACAAACAGGTTTGACGGAGGGTTTGGGAACCGCCTTTCCTCAAAAGGGGGTTCCCAACATCTGCACCCAAGCCGTTTTGCCGTCAGCCGGCGGTTTGGCGGCGGCAGGCATCGAGGGCGTTGCGCATCAGCATGGCGATGGTCATGGGGCCGACGCCGCCCGGCACGGGGGTGATGGCGCCCGCGACGGCGGCGACTTCGGCAAAGGCGACGTCGCCGACCAGACGGTAGCCGTTCTTGGCCGCCGGGTCGTTCACCCGGTTGATGCCCACGTCGACCACCACGACGCCCGGCTTGACCATGTCCGCCTTGACGAACTCAGGCCGGCCGATGGCCGCGATCAGGATGTCGGCGCGCCGGCAGTGCTCGGCCAGGTCCGGCGTGCGCGAGTGGCAGACGGTGACCGTGGCATCGGCGCCGGCGGCCTTCTGCACCAGCAGGGCGAGCAGCGGCTTGCCGACGATGTTGGAGCGGCCGATGACCACCACGTGCTTGCCGGCCACCTCAATGCCGGACCGTTGCAGCAGCACCACCACGCCCCAGGGCGTGCAGGGAAAGAAACCGTCCCGGTCGCCGATCAGCATTTTGCCGACATTGAAGGGGTGGAAGCAGTCCACATCCTTGCGCGGATCGATGGCGAGCACCACCGCGCGCTCGTCGATCTGGGGCGGCGGCGGCGACTGCACCAGGATGCCATGCACCAGCGGATCGGCGTTCAGCTTGGCGATCTCGGCCAGCAGCCGCTCCTGCGGGCAGTCCGCCGGCAGGACGATCTTGACCGAGTGGAACCCCAGTTCGGCCGCTTTTTTCTCTTTGGTATTGACGTAGACCCGGGAGGCGGGATTATCCCCCACCAGCACCACCGCCAGGCCGGGGCGCGCGCCGCGCTCCTGCGCCAGGGTCGCCGCCCCCGCGGCGGTTTCCCGGTTGATGGTTTCCGCCACCGCCTTGCCGTCCAAAATGCGTGCGCTCATATGCCTGTTCCTCCGTGGCCCGGGAGATGATGTGGTTTGCACCGATGGCAGCACAGCCGCCTCAAAAGTGGCCGCCGCCCGCCGCGACGCCGCCAAATATACCATGCACACCACGGACCGGCGCCTATACCAGGACGGCGTCGAAGCCGCCGGCTCCTGGAGTTTGGCATGACGCAACGGGTACGGCTTTCCCGTCCCAGCGGGACGGGGCGGGAATAGGCAGGGGCTTCAGCCCCTGTTTTGTCCCCCTCCGTTTCGCGTGCCGTCAGGTACGCGGCGAAGCGCGGCGTACCTACGGCACGCCATCTTTATAATTTTCCGGAACAGGGGCTGAAGCCCCTGCCTATTGTCGTTCAGTCCCTAGGGGACGAAGCCGCTCCACCCCCCGTACTTATGCCAAAGGCCAGACACGCTAAAGCGTGAACTCAAACAGGGGACGCCGCGTGTTTGAGTTCAGCCTTTAGGCTGTCTTCGGAATGCGGCACCGGCTGGCGCGCAGAGTTTCTGCCAAACTCCAGGGGGCGGCATTGCCTCCGGGCAATTCACCCGTCATTTCGTTCCGGGCTTGGGGGCGGGCTTGAGTTGGAACAGCGGCTGCAGGGCGGGATCGTTGCGATGGGCGGCGGCAACGGTCGGGTAGCGCTGTTCGAGTTCGCCCCAAGTGGTGGCGGCCTCAGTGGCCTTGCCCTGTTCCAGCAGGATCTGCGCCGCCAGCAGCATGGCCTTGGGGGCATAGCGGGGATCGTCTCCCAGCACGAAGGCGCTGACCGCCTGCTGCAGCGCCTGGGCCGGCCGCTTCTCGGCGCGGAAGATTTCCGCCAGCCCGACCCGGGCCCGGGTGGCCGGTTCGCCGCGGCTTTCGGGCAGCCGCAGGCATTCCTGGAAACGGGTGACGGCACGGTCGCGGCGGCCGGCCAGCAGATCCAGTTCGCCGCCGAGAACCAGCGCCTCGGCGCGCTGGGCCGCGGTCAGGGCGGGCGGAGGGGTGCCGGGCGGCGGCTCGAGCAGGGCGCGCACCGCCTGGTCGGCCGCCGCCATCTGCTGGCGGGCCAGCATCAGGCGGGCCAGGCGCAGGCGGGCGGAGAGGGCCGCCGCGCGGTCCGGACCGCGCTCCAAAAGCAGGCGGCAGACCGCCTCGCTGTCCGCATCGCGGCCATTGTCGAAGAACACGCGTTCCAGGCGCAGCAGCAGGGTGTCGCTGAGCGCCGGCCGGACCGGCTCCGGTTCGCGCAGCAGGGCGGCGAACAGTTCCAGCGCCTCAGGATCCCGGTGCTGTTCCAGCAGGGCCACCGCCAGGTAGAAACGGGCGGCCGCGGCGGCCTGTGCCGGCAGTCCCGGTTCGGCCAGCAGGGCGCGCAACTGTTTTTCCGCGCCGGGATAGTCTTCGCGGGCCACCAGCAGGAAGCCGGCAAAAACCCGCAGGGCGGCCGGATCGGCACCGCCGTCGGCCTGCAAGTCGCGGAGCAGCGCCTCGGCCTGCGGATAGCGCCGGGTTTCGGCATAAAGTTCCGCCAGCTCGAGGCCGGCCGTGCGAACCGCGTCCTTGGCGTCGGGGCATTCCCGGCGCAACCGCTCCAAATCGGCGATGGCGGCGTCCGCATCGCCGGTGCGGCGGGCCAGCCGGCCGGCGCGCAGCAGCAGTTCCGGGCGCTTGTCGGGCGGCGCCTTGCCGGCCAGTTCACGGAACACGGCGGCCGCCGCCATCGGCTGGCCCGCCGCCTCCAGGCTGCCGGCCAGCAGCCCGGCGGCCGCCGGCGCAAACTGCCAGCCCGGCCCCGCGGCGCCCAGGGCGGCACGCAGGGCCGCTTCGCCGCCGGCCGGGTCATGGTGCCGCAACAGGCTGTCGCCCAGGAAGAAATTCATGTCCGCCGTCTCCGGGACGCCGGGAAATTCGCGGAGAAACGCCCGGGCCCGCTCCACCGTTTCCGGGAGGCGCTCCAGCCGCCACAGGCACCAGGTTTCCTGATAGCGGGCCAGGCGCAGGAAGTCGCCGGCCAGACTGCCTTTGGCCAGCAGTTCGCGCAGGGCGGCCAGCGCCTCGGGAAAGCGGCCGGCCCCGGCCAGGGCAGCGGCATTCAGGTAGGCCATTTCCGGATCGTCCGCCTCGCCGAAACGGGTGCGCCAGGCCTGGAGCGCCGCCAGGGTGGCGGCGGAGTCGCCCCGGTTGAACTCGGCCCAAGCCCGCCGTTTGGCGGCGGCCCCGGCCAGCGGGCCGTTGGGGTGTCCGGTCAGCTGCTGTTCATAAGCGGCGGCCGCGGCGGCGTAATCGCCGCGCCAGAACGCCAGTTCCCCCAGCCGGAACAGCGCCTCCTCCCGCAGGGCCGGCGGCGCCGCCGCGTTGTCCGCCAGCCGGCGGTAGGCGGCGGCCGCGGCGGCCAGGTCGCCCTGCTTTTGGGCGGTGGCGGCCAGGCCGAACAGCGCGTGGGCGCGGAAGGGACAGGCGGGATCGGGCGGCCGGGCGGCCAGTTTGGCGAAGGTGGCGCGGGCCTCGGCCAGCTTGTTCTGGCGCGTCCACTGCTGGCCCAGGTAATAGGTGGCGGCCTCACGGGCGGCCGGCGGCCCGTCCGTCTCCAATTGCTGAAAATAGCGTTCCGCCTCGGCCGTCTGCCCCTGGTCCAGCAGCACTTCACCCTTGAGCAGGGCCGCGGCGGCGGCCTTTTCATGGTTCGGCCAGCGGTGACGGAAGGTGTCCAGCAACTCCAGCGCCGCGGCGGTCTTGCCCTCGCTCCGCCGGCTTTCCGCGAGGCCGAGCATGGCCTGGGGCGCCAGGGCATGCCCGGGATAGGCGTCGAGAAAGCGCTGGTATTCCTGGCCGGCCAAATCGTGGAACCCGCGGCTGAGCAGCCCGTCAGCCAGCCGCAACAGTTCTTCCGGCGACGCCACCGGCACCGCAGCGGCCGGCGGGGCGGCCGGGGTGGCCGGCGGCGACGCCAGGGGGGGCGTTGGGGCCGCCGGGGCGGGCGGGGTCACGGGGGGGGCGGGAACGGCGGCCGCCGCCGGTGCCGGTTCGGTGGCGCCCAGCAACGGGACCGCGGCGCCCAGCAACGCCGCCGCGGCCAGGCGGCGGCAGGTCCCGTGAAACTGCAAAAATAAAGTTGGCATTGTTGCCAATGTAAATGCTTCCGCCCAACCCGCCATTGGGCGGCACCGAGGGGTGCATGCCATTTATGTTGGTTGGGAACCCCCTTTTGAGGAAAGGTGGTTCCCAAACCCTCCGTCAAACCTGTTTGTACCTTTGCGGATTCCGCAGGCCGTCCCTGCCCTCCCAATCACGGTCAAGCGCTCAAAACGGCCTGCGGAATCCGCAAAAAGATACAAAAGTTTTGGGAAGGGGTGTTGGGGAGCACCCTTTTCCAAAAGGGTGGCCCCAACATCATCCGAACATTTAGTGTCACACACTTTTGCCGTCTCCTCTGGCGCAAACCGGGCGGGCAAGAATTACATTGATGTTTTCCCCTTGTGCAACAGGTACGGACGGGCACGCATGATTTCCGGATTTGACGTGGTGGTGGTGGGCGGCGGGCACGCCGGGGCCGAGGCGGCCCTGGCGGCGGCGCGGCTGGGCGCGCGCACCCTGCTGCTGGCGGTCAACCTGGACCACCTCGCCCAGATGTC
>Ga0265297_10005635_pt1 | contig 18866 bp, 9 predicted proteins | sample Munlanlwell13791_FD_192502 | JGI IMG/M metagenome (GOLD analysis project Ga0265297, IMG submission 192502) | Leachate microbial communities from a municipal landfill in Southern Ontario, Canada - Leachate well 137-91 | ecosystem: Engineered > Solid waste > Landfill > Unclassified | place...
CCACTTCATCGTCCCATTTCACCTTGTCCACAACGGTCGTCTGGACATTTTTTTCATCGATCATTTCTTGAAAATAGATCCGTACCGGTCCCAAAAGCCCATGACGAGACATCAGGTCACCGTTTGCTTGGCGCTGAAGTCCCATGGCCGCGTAAAGCGCATTCATAATCGTGTAAAACGGATTGCCCGTGTTGGTTGGGGATCCTTTTTCCTTAGACAGTTGACGCACCTCCGAGCGAAATTCTGCCGAGAGTGCAGGGGAACTTTTTGCAATTTCAACACTTCCCTTATGTCCCAGAAACTCGGCATCGCCTGGAAAGCGCAAAACAAGAACAGGTCTTTCGGGATTGTCGGACGCTGAAGCAAGCTCAACGACTTCAACCGTGGTTTCCTGTTTCGTCTTGGGATCGAAAAGGACAAAACTCCGGGCCAGTCCGGTATTGAAAGAAACAAACTCCTCTTTCCGGACTCCTTCAACCGCCTTAGCCAGAGCGGCCCCATCCCATTTACCGTCGGCCAGCCTCAATTGTTTGACGTTCGCCTCCCAAACGGTCTTCGGTTGGATCAAGAGTCTTCCATCAGGACGGAACCTGATGTTCGCCTGGAAATTGCCGGCTCTGTCACGATAAAAACCCGCGCAATCAAAACGCACCCCATGCGTAAATCCGGCAGGTCTGAATAATACACGGCTGTCCTTTGATCTAAGCTTCACTGTCTGCCCTGCCTCGGGCGCACGAACCTTGCCTTTTTCCCCTCGCAAAGCGCGGTCTAAAATTTCCATCGTTGCCTTCTTGCCGCGAGCAGCCTCTTCCGCTTTTTGCTCCGGCGTCAGATCAAAATCCAGGGTCCCGATATAAACCGGAATATTCACAACGTGGGCCCAAACGTCATCTTCAATATGGTAGTTGTCCTGGCCTTCAAGCATTGTTTCAACTGCGGCGATGGTGATGTGGAGGGCCGGAATCTTCTTTAGCAAGGCAAGGAGTCGCCCTATCAGCCCGTTTAAAGCACCCGCACCGTGTGGCTGTTCCTGAAGCATAAAACCGACAACTGATTTTCCATTGCGGCCGGCTTCGTCGTAGACAAAAAGCGGGAAATTGCTGAGAAGTCCGCCGTCAACAACACGGCGTACGGCAGCAGGAAATCGCTGCCTATAAACACCCAACCAGCGATAAACCTCAAAGAAAAATGGAATACCCATCGACATGCGCACAGCTTCCGCCACCTTAAGATCAGGCGCCGTATTCCGGTCCAGGACAAGCAAGGTTTTATTGGAAATGTCGCTCGCGATCACCGTGAGTGGAATTGGCAGGTCTTTAAGTGTCGGCTCGTATCCAAGTTTTGCCTTCAGCTTTTCGGCCATCCATTTCTCAAAAACCTGACCGCGGTACATACCGCCCCGAATAATAAAATTCAAAAAGGGCGGGACAAATCCCCACCGCTTGTCTTTGAACTGATTGAAGTCGGTCTCAAAAACAATCTTTTTGATCTCTTCATACGTATACCCTGCGGCAATCAAAGCCGCAGTGATCGCCCCAGCCGATGTCCCCGCCACTTTCTCGAACCACATCTTTCGCAATTCAAGCTCTTCCAGGGCACCGACATAGGCCACACCTTTTGCTCCCCCTCCCTTGAAAACGCCATGGATAAGAGTCTTACCTTCCAGGTATTTCTCAAGTTCGGCATTAACAACTGCAGGTACTGCAGGAACAGATGGAACGTTGCCTTGCCGCACCTCGGAGCGATTATTTTGATGCCATGCAACAAGCGCTTTTTTTTCAGATACTGTTAACTCCTCGAACGGTTTAATTAATCTTTGTTGGTTTGCTTCGAACTCAAGCTGTCTTTCTCCTAAAAAGCTCATGAATTCATTGCGCGGCACCCGGATCACGCCCGGTACTTCCCGATAAAGCTGGTCCAACCGTTCGAGCGCTATCGGCGCAACCGGATCCTTCGCGAGATTGGTCCCAGGCGGATTGTAATCAACCGCGTCGGCTGCAAGCCGGAGCGCCGTATTCCGGAAAGTACTATATGCTTCTTCCTCGAAAGCTGTATCAGCCACACGACTCTCAGCCCTCGCCTGGACAAGCAAAAAAGTTTTCGGCACAAAAGGATTGGCATAGGGAAATTGAGTTGCGGGCTGTTGAAGGAGTTTGGCGATATTGGCTTCGGTAAGCTGATTTTTTCCCTGCAAGAATTGCAGACTTCTAATAAATTTTTCAAGTTTGGCGGCCCACTTCGTCTTGAGGGTTTGAAACTCTCCGGAATTTCCGGCAAGTATTTGATCGATGTAACGAGTATATTGAGCATGTTTCGCGACGCGGCCCTCGGCAGCAAGGGTCCGGACGATTTCGTCTCTCCATTCTTTCAGCTCCGTACGCCGTACTCTATACGCTGTACTATCTTCGCGGCCGAGCGCGGAGTGCGGAGTCCGGCACGAGGTAAGACGGTCAACGGCGGCGCGAGAAAATGCATCATACAAATCGATCTTGCCGTCCTTCGGTCTGAAATACTTCTGCCATGAAACCTTTCCCTGCATATAATCAAAATAGCGGCTCTCTTCAGGGAGTTTTGTGATCCGCGGCGAAACAACGGCGTAGGGAACCCCCTGTTTCTTGAAACTTTGTGTAAAACCGTCAGTGTGAAAACCGCCCGTGACAAGCACGACAACACTTGTCACGCGGGACTCGGGACTTGCTCCCCGGGATTCATTTTTGCCGGGTAAATCATTAAGCCGTTTTAAAAAAACAGTCTCACGTTCCTCGGCAATTTGATAGAAACGTTGGAAATCGTTCGTTTTTGATTTCAATACGCCAATCTTTTCCGCCACTTCTTTAACGTCTTGTAACAAGTCCCGGGGCACAGATCCCGAATTCCGAATTTTGTTCCATTCCTCCCTGCTTAGTTCAAACTTAATAAACTTTCCGAAAAGGTCCAGTTGCTCGTCCAGTTCCGCGACGGATTTTTCCTCGGGAGAAACGAAGATTTTCGTCTTTACATCCGCGATGAATTGTTCGATCTCTTTTACGAAGGCCGGCCCTTTAAGCTGTGTGAGTTTTACGTGGTTGGAAATAAGCGCCTGCAGTTCGGGCGAAAAAGGAGCCGGATCCTCTGCCAGTTTTGAAAGCTCATACGCGAATTCTGCACGCCCCATGTGTCCTGTTTGAAAAGATTGCTTGATCTGATTGAAACGAACCCTGTCCTTCGACCGGGATTCGACGCTGGAGGCAAGCGCTCTGATATCCCGATCAAACGCAGAACTATCCTGGATCTGTTCGTTCTGGAGATTCTTCATCACAGTCTGAAGCGCCGGATATTTCTTTTCAAGTCCCGGATCCCGAGAGACGAGCCCCGAAAAGCTTTTGAACATTTCTGTCAGTTCCGTGAAATCCAGGTGAAAACCGCGAAGTTTCTCGTCAAATTCCAGTGCTTCCGCCGAATAATATTTTGCTTTGAGTTGTTGCAGTTCGGCTTCGAGCCTTGAGTTTTGGACCTTGAGCCCGGGCTGCCGCTTCAGCCCGCTGAGGAATGCCGCAATACCCTCCTGATAGAGCCTCCAATCCTCGATGCCGACATATTCCGCAGGGAATTTTGAAAGCACGCTCGCGACCGCAGCTCCGGAAAGTTCTCCGGATTCAAGGTAACTTTCGAAAACCCTGGCGAGCTTTTCCTTATCCGGAAAATTCCTGAAAAGTTCGGGATCAAGCTTCCCTTCCGCACCTTCCAGTGCCACCGTCGTGACGCCATATTGGGCCTGGAGATATTCGATCAATTTCTGAAGGGACCGCTGTGCATCGGGAATGCCATGGGCGTCTTGGATCAATACTACAAAACGGGACTCGTCCCTAGGGACTAGGGACTTGTTTTTGTTCTCACCGTTTTGAGGAACGAGTCCCGAGCTGCGAGTCCCGCAACAAACTTCACTTATCGTACCAATGTCGGAAGGGATGACGAGTTCTTGCGCATTCCCGCTTGTCGCGGGGGCCGAGGCAAGAAGGCTGGTGTCGGTCCCTTCCTGGACATTGGACGAATAAAAAGTTTGAGCCAGAGCTTGAGACGGAAAGAGAGAGAAATCAGAACACAGGAAAGCGATCATTGTGAGCAGACTGATCACCTTGGGAAAAAAACGCGGAAATAGCTCTTTTTGTATAGATGTTTTGTGGTTCATTTGCCTCGGCTTGACGCTGTTTTTAAAGTTATTAAAAAGATAACATATAATCAGACCTCTACAAGGGTATGTTCTAATTTTTAGAGGAAAAATTGAGTTTATAAAATGAGTTTTTACAGGCCTTAGGAAAGATTCCTTATAAATCTTTTATGCTATAAATTACTATAAAATACGGCTAGCAATTTATAGCAATATAGAACATGGAATCCGAAGTACTTCTTATGCGTTGCTCCAGTTATTCCCTCCTGTAGGGCACATTTAAATGTGCCCTACGGAAGAGAGGATAGAGCGAATATCTCTCAGGAAACCGGAACAATGCACTTCTTTTTGAGTAGACGCCAGTATACTTAAGAAAGCTGTGCGTTAAAGGCTAGGCTCTGATTTAGATCCAGAAGCGTGAAAAAAGGAGAAGATACGGGTTGCAACATCGGGACCGATGCCTGGAACGGCTTGAAGCTTTTCGATATCAGCGAGACGGATTTCTTCCGTGGAATTAAAATGTCTGAGAAGAATACGCTTGCGCTCCTCGCCGATACCCGGAATGTCATCCAAAACGGAACACTGTAAGATCGCCGCCTTAAGTTTACGATGGTACCCAATCGCAAACCGGTGCGCCTCATCACGGATCTTCTTCAGAAGATAAAGGGCCGGAGAATCCGATTCGATGACAAGCGGCGCCCGGAACTTCGGCGAGTGGACCCACTCGAACTGTTTGGCGATGGAAATAAGCTCAATCATTGTCATCCCCTCCCGCGCAAGTACCCTGGCAGCAGTATTGAGATGCCCTCTCCCGCCATCAATCAGGATGAGATCCGGCATGAAATTTTCCCGGCCTTCTTTGATGCCGCGAAGCATGCGCGTTAAAGCCTCGGAGATCATGGCGTAATCGTTGATTCCGGAAACACTTCGGATCCTGTAGCGCCGGTACCCGAACTTGTCCGGAAGTTCCCGGTAAAAACTCACTTTCGATGCAACGGCCTGATCGCCCTGCATGTTCGAGACATCAAAACAAACGATGCGTTCAGGAATCCTCTCGAGCTTCAGCAATTGCTTCAGTTCGATCGTCGCTGAAAGCGAGATGCCTTGTCCCGGGTTCTTCGGAAGAAAGCGTTTCTTGCGAAGCTTCGAAAGGGCGTCGATCTGTTCCTTGAAAAATTGCGCGTCCTCGAATCGCAACTCCCGGCTCGCTTTTTCCATCCTCTCGCCAAGATACTGTGCAAAACTTTTTTTGCCTCCCCCGAGAAAATGTTTCACCTCGTTGATTAAACGGTCGTATTCCGGTTTCACCCCCGGTTTGATGCACGGGGCAAGGCATTGTCCGATATGATGGTAAAGACACGCGGTTTTTGGAAGCGACTGACATTTCCGGATCGGAAAAAGATCGTTGATCAAGTTCACAGCCTGGTGCAAAAGCTTCGCGTCGGTATAGGGGCCGTAATAGATCGCCCTTTTGTCGGTCTTTTGACGTGTGACACAGATCTTTGGAAATTTTTCACACGTGATTTTAAGAAGAGGAAAGCTTTTATCGTCCTTCAAATCCTGATTGTAGCGGGGTTGATGCTTGCGAATCAGATGCGCCTCGAGGAGCAGCGCATCGACCTCCGTTGGGGTATCAATATGATCGATCACCCGCACCTTGCTCATAAGGATCGCTATCTTCGGGATCGGCGCAGGGACTTTGAAGTACGAACGCACCCTTTTGCGGAGTGATTTAGCCTTACCGATGTAGAGGATCTCTCCCCGCGCGTCGCGCATCAGATAAATGCCGGGTGTCAGGGGAAGTTTGCCGGTAGCAGAGCGCAGATGTTTAAAAGAATTGGATGAGGGATGGAGGATGGCGTTTGGTTTTTCGTTCTTTTTTTTTCCGTTATCCTTCATCCTGTTTTTAATTGTCATTCGCCGTCATCCTCACTCCGCCATCCTGTATTAAGTCCCATCCATCAAGTTTTCGGCATCGATTGGATTAATGGCCGGTTTCCTTTTTTTTCGAAACCATGCCCAGGCCTCCCTGGCCTCAGGGACGTGGCACGCGAGACACAGGCCTAGATAAGCGACCGTTGCGATGGCAATGCTGCCAAACACCTGAAGAAGCTGCATGGGAGTCCCTCGTCCCGGTATCCAATACCTTAAAAATTCAAGACTGTAGTGGCCCAATACTCCCATCACGAGCGACGCAAGCAGAATACGCAAAAAAGAAGCGCTGACCTCACGGAACGGGAACTCTCCGACTTTTTTTGGATAGAAATAGATCAATTGGCAAAATTGAATGATGCCGGAAATCGAAGTCGCGACTGCCAGCCCCGCTTCTTTGAAAGGAACCATCAGGATTAGACTTAGAACAATGTTTGAAATAAGCGCGAGAATCGAGGTCCGCATGGGGGTCCTGGAATCCTGAGCGGCGTAATAGCCGCTGTTCATGATCTTCTGTCCCGCAAACGCGAAAAGTCCGATCGTATACCCTAAAAGAACGGCAGAACTTCGCGCGGTCGAAACAGCATCAAATTCGCCGCGTTCAAAAAGCATCCGGATAATAGGCTCACGAAGCACGATCAACCCAACAGAGGACGGAATGATGATAAAGAAAATGCTCCGGAGGGCAAACGAAAGCGTCTTTCGAGACGCCTCTTTCTCGCCCCGCGCAATCTGCTGCGCGAGCATGGGCAAAAGGGCGGTCCCCATCGCCAATGCGAACACACCGAGGGGGAATTGCATGAGCCGGTTCCCGTACCAAAGACTTGAGTTCGCACCGGACCCGATCGCCATGCCAAGCGTCATATCCACGGTGATATTGATCTGAACAACAGCAAAACTCAGAACCACCGGAAGCAGGAGCGTCCACGTTTTCCTAAGACCTTCATAACCGATGTTCCAGATCCACCGGAATTTGAAACCGATCTTACGAAGCGGCGGCAATTCAACCGCTACGTGCAGAAACCCGCCAAAAAGGATCACGTAGGAAAGCCAGCTTATTTTCGAAAGATAGTCATGTCCCACCCAGGACGGCACCCAAAGCACTGCGCCGATCCAAACAAGATCAAGGATCGCGGGACCCATGGCTGGCGCCAGAAAATGCCGGTGGCTGTTCAGGATCCCCATCCCGAGCGCGTAAAGCGACAGAAACCAGAGATAAGGAAAAAGAATGCGTGAAAGCTCCAGGGTCAACATCACCGTCTGGGAATGGAAACCGATCTTTAAAAGAAAAGCCAGAATGCCTTCAACAAATAAAATAAAAGCAAAGAGCGCAAGACTTAGAAAACTGATTGTGATATTCGCAAAGCGGAATGCCTCTGCATGCCCCTGTCTTTCCCCGATTTCGTTATAGACAGGAATAAAGGCGCTCGTGAGTCCACCCTCACCCACAATGCGCCGGAAAAGGTTCGGAAGCATGAACGCGTAAAGAAAGGCATCCCAGTGCCAGTTTGTTCCGAAGCTTTTAGCGCTTACGATATCGCGGATAAGACCCAAAATACGACCGATCAGGGTCATGATCGCCACCACAGCGGCTGCTTTCATGAGGTGGTGTTTTCCGCTCTTCTGTCCGCGGGGATGCGGATTGACAGAACCAAGGTCCCGTGTTACATTGCTGCCACTTTTTTCACCTATAGGAGTCATCGAAATGCCCAATATTCGTTCTGCTGCAAAACGCATTCGAAGCGATGCTAAAAAACGTACGAAGAACATGGCCGTTCTTTCTGAACTGAAATCCCTCAGCAAAAAACTGGCCCAGCTCGCCTCGGAGCCCGAAAAAGCTCAAGCACTGGCTTCCACCCTCGTTGCCCGTTATGATCACGCGGTCACCAAAGGTGTGATTCCACACGGTCGCGCCGACCGGAGAAAATCCCGCATCGCACTTTTTCTCGCCAAGATCAAGAAAAAATAAGACTTTTCCCCATCAGTAAATGGGTCAGTCACCTTTTTAATATAAAAAAGTGACTGACCCATTTTATTTTCAAGAAGCATACTCCAAAAGCCAGGCTTCCAATCCAGAAACCGTCTCGATTTGTCCGGTCTTGGACTTCCGATCAATCTGATAGAGTGCCTCCACGGCCGATTCTAATTGCCTGACGGGAAATCGCCTCAACGCATTCAGGCGGCCCGGAGACATTCGGAGCTTGGAGCCGACCTCTCGTTCGGAAACTCCCGATGTTAAAAGCATGGCCGCCTGCCATAATTGACGAAGCTGCCAGTGCAGGATCCCTACCAGAGAAAAAAGGTCTGCCTCGTAAAATTCGGTCAAGTCGCGAAAAACTTTAAGCACTCTCGCAGGATCACGGTCCACCAAGGCATTTGTGAGTTTAAAAACATCCATCTCCGTCCAATTCTCTTCGAACCGATCGACCATGTCTTCATCAATCTTCTGCTGACTGCCCGCGAATTGCACGAGCCGCTCAATCATGGTATCCAGGAACATCATTGCATTCCCGCACATGCCAAGGATCCTGGCCCTGGCACCGGGAGTCATGGTTTTGTGGCATTGTATGAGTTTTTGCTGGATGAACGCCGTACCTGCCCCGAGGGCTTCATCTTTGGCCAAAGGGATCAGCTGTCCCCTGGCCTTGATGAGTTTTTGAAGTTCCGAAGCGCCCTTAAGATCATTTGCTTCCAGGATCAACGTGGTTCCCGGCGCGGGATTTTCAAGGTAAGCGGCCAAAACTGCGATATCCGGCTCCCTCAATGACTCCGCACCCTGGGCATAAATCACCTGCCTTGTTGAAAAGAACGGAAGGGTCCTTGCGGCAGCAAGAACGGTTTCAAGAGGCGTTTCGTCCAGGCTGAAAGTCTGGTGCGCGAGAGGCACACCGGCTTTTTTTTCGATCTCGGCGGTAAGGGCCTTGGCTTTTTGGGTTCTGAGGAACGGGTCGCCGGAAATGAGGAATACGTCGGTATTCATCCCGTATCACTAAAACGGAATTTTAATAAAAATGCGACCCATCGAAAAAGCCCCCACAAAAAATGCTTTACTTTAAACACCTGAAGGATAAACCGGACCATTCAAGAGTGATGCGGGATCCATAAAAAACAGGAAGAAAAAGGGATCACCAATCTTCGACAATGCGATCCACAATATTATATGCAAGGCGATGAACGGCATCCATGGCCGCTTTCTGCTCACCAACCGATGTGACATTGGTCACATAGTACTCGGTATCTCCCGAGAAATTCGACTCTTCCCAGATAATATCCCCTGTCTTTGTTTCCACAAGCTTCAGTCTGACGACGATAAAAAGACGGTATTGCGCCACACCTTCCAGTGAATTAAACCGGAGCCCCTCCTGCTCCAGAGACATTAGATCCGTTTTCAGAGTCGCGTCGGCTTTCTTCTGTTCCACAACCCTCAAAGTACCATCCTGTTGGAGCCGCTGGATCATCGCGTTGGTGATATCCATTTCGAGCCCAGGCTGGTACGCATAGAGATTGTCAACATTGAGTTTGTTCTTCACTGTTTCAACATAGATCGTTTTAATATTCCGCGGCAACACCGTCTTGCGGGTATATCCGCAGCCACCCAACGCCATAATCACCGCCAAACACCAAACCCCCATCCATCGCATGTTATTCATAATGAGTCCCCGTTGATCATTTGATGCTAAAACGTTCTTTTTCCTTGGAAAGAAAATCATGCCGCGCAGCCAGATCCGAAAGACGCTGCTCGATGCGGCCTTTTTCGGTCACAAGATCCTGTTGTGCTGCCTTGGAAGTCACGGCCGACATCACCTTGTCAGCTTCCACGATCCTTTTTTCAAGGATTGATCTCTCCTGCTGTTCGATTACAAGTTCTTCGTCTATCACGCCGACGAGTTCCGTCTTTACTTTTTTGTATTCTTTGTATTTTTTTGCGCCCTCGACGTCTTTGGGGGCTTCCCTCTTCCCTGCATCCCCAAGCGCAATTCCTTGTTCCTGGGCGTAAATACTGTAAGAGATCTCCAGCTGCTCCCGCAAGCTCATAGCATCTTCCCGGAGCTGTCTTTCATCCGGGACTGGCTCAACTTTTTTCTTCTCCTCGATATTTGTTTCCGCGGTCGCTGCGTTGCCTGGTGATGCTGCTGGAGTCTTCTCTTTGATCACTGCCTCCGTAGCCTTTAACTCGGCTTTGAACCGTTCGAGTTCTCTGGTTTGATTGTCCAAACGATTCAGAAGCACGTCCCTTCGGCTCTTTCTGGGGACAATACGACGTGCGCTTTGGATCGCTTCCTCAATAAAGGTGTACGGAACTTTGACGAATGAAGTGCGGAATTTCATGCCTCCGGCAAGCGAGGCTTTCGCATTCAGGATCTCCAGTTCCTTTTCGAGCTTGTTGATCTCCTCAGCCTGCGCCTGGATCATAAGGCTTTCAAGCTCGATTCTTTCACGGAGTTTTTTGGCCTCTGCGTCGGAACTCGGCTTCTTCGCGGCCTTCGTCAAAGTAACATCCTCGTTGGGGAGACCGAAAATGAATGCCTTGACAAGGTAGGCAGGACCCGTGATCGGTTTAGCAACAGTCCTCAGAACTTTTTCCTTTTCCTCTTGCGGATTTAGCGCCTTATCCAGTTCATCAAGAAGCTTCTTTTTGCTCTTTTGACGATCTTGAATGTCCTGATAACATTTGCGAAGATTTTTTTCCACACCTTTGATTTTTTTGCGGAGTTTGCGCGCGTCCACTTCCTTGTTGCCGTCGAGAGACTTTATCATGGTTTGCTGTTCCCTCAAGGCCAGTTCCTTGTCAAAGGCGGTGGTAAGGGTTCCGATGATTTCCTCCTGAGCCTTGATTTGTTCGCTGAGGTGCATTTTAAACTCGAGTAATTCTTCGATGCTTTTCTTCTGAAGATTGCCGGTGTCAACGGTAAAGGGATTAAAAACCGGCTTTTGAGCCGATCTGTTTTCAATTATTGCTTCAAGTTCCTGCTCGGCAGGTTTGCCAAAATATTTTTCATAAAGCGCCATTTTCGCATCCAGCTTGGCTTCAAGAGTTTCTATGTCTTTTTCACGTGCCAAAAGCACGGGGGCGGCAGGCTTGCCGGAATCTTTTCCCGCAACATTGCGCAGACGCTTTCGTTTCAATCCACTTTCGGAACGTTCGGGAACCAGCAATGGCTGAAGCTCACTGTAACGCTTGTAGAGCTTCTCTTTCCTCTCGAGAAGTTCTTTTTTCTTCCGGGAGAGTTTGTAAAGCTCTTTTTCATCTATTTGTTGGATTTTTTGAAGCGGGGTCTCGGGCTGCCCCATGAACGGAATCAGGTTCTCATAGAACTTCTCATCCGGAATCCCGAGCTCGGAACGCCAGGATTCGAGACGGCCCTTCTCTTCGGCAAGCGCATCACGCTCGGCCTCAAGGGACCCTTGCCAGCGATTAATGGCTTTTTGGAATTCGGGGGACGTATTATTTTTGAAGCGTTTCTTCTTACGTTCGAGTTCTTTAAACCTCTCATTCAGTTCACGTTCGCGGCGCTTCAGATCCTGTTTGCGGCGCTTCAGGCCTTCGGCTTTGTTTTTCTCAACCGTTTTAATACGTTTTTTCATCTGGGCAATTTCTTTTTTGAGTTGCTTCCGCTCGGCTTTCTGATCCGGCCCAAGCGCCTGATATTTCGCTTCCAGAGTCCCTAATTCTTTCTGCAACTCCTCTGCCTGGGCATTAAGATACTTGACAGGCTCTTGCAACGAATGAAGTTTTTCCGCGGCCTTCTGACCCCAATTCGTATTTGGATAACGTTTTGCGGTATCAGAGTAATAGATCAACGCGCTTGTGAGATAATTGTCCTTTTCGTAATAAAGACCAATCCGATAGTTTTTCTCAGCGTTCAATTCATCCACTTCCCGGCTGATTTTTTCGGCTTTTTCGGCTTCTTCGGAACCCGGATATCGCTTGAGGTAGCCCTGCGCCTGACGGGCCGCTTCATCAAGCGCGCTCTGGTCGCGTGTCTGGCCGGAAAATTTCTCATAAGAAATCTCGGCCATCTGAAGACGAGCCTGCTGAAGCAGGCTGCTTTGCGGATACTGATCGATCAAACTTTGGAAGGCTTCCAGTGAATCGTTCAGGTGTCCGGACTTTTGGTAGGCAACCCCGAGATCGAACTGGGCCTTGTCCCCAAACGCGCTGTAAGGCGCAACCGCCACGATCTTTTGGAACACTTCGATGGCCAGCGGCAAAGACGGACGGATATCAAGCCCCAAGAGTTTTCCTTTTTTTCCGGAAAGAAACATGGTACCGATCTGATACTCGCGTTCGATCACCTCTTCAAAGCGCTCGCTCTGGGGGTAGGAATTGATCAAAGCCTGATAGGCCTTGTGGGCTTCCACATAATCGCCAGTCTCTTCGGAGATCGTCCCAAGCCGGTATTGCGATTCAGGGGCCACTCGGGATTTGGGGTACTTTTTGAGAACTATTTTGAACTGTTCAGCCGCCTTATCGAGCTTCTTTTCTTTGTAGAGGTCAAGAGCATTATCGAAGATATCATCGGCGCCGCTTTGGGTCTCGGATTCGGTATTGATAAACTTCCCCTGCTCGGGAGACCAAACCCAATCCGCAGAAGCGAAGGAGTGCGGGAGGAGCAGTATAAAAATGAAGGCAAAAACCTTTGAGATTTTCATAAGTCGTTTGCAATCTTCAGGTTAGGAAAATTCGCGAGGCGTTACTATATCATGGGGCAAGAAAAATTGTCAATAGAAATGACCCAAAACGACTTAAGAATACGAATAAACACCCAAGGAGCCCTTCAAGAACGACGTCAGTTCAAGCCGGGGCCCATTTTTCTTGAAATCTAATGCACCGGTATGTTTTAGATCAAGACAGGGAATACGGCGGGAAGCCAAATGTGCCGCAAGTTCCTGTTGCAGGTCTGGTAAAACGGCAAGCAATGGCCGGGTTCGATCCAGCCAATCTTGAAATTCGCCGGGGATCCCCTGCCCTGATGCAGGTAAAAAAACTGCGTGGATCTCAACCGCATCTTCATGATCCCGAAGAAGTTCCCTGAAAAGTACAGGATCCCACCGCGAGATAAGAAGAATACGCCAGGGACGCGACTCGATCAGAAAAACAGTGCCTTTTTGCGACTGCACAATCATCCGTATTTTTTCCGTCCCCATCAACACCTCGTCCCCCTGCTGAAAAGTCTTAGCTTTACGGCCCAGTTTGAGGAGGTTTTTATAAAATTCACCCGACCCGCATGTGAATGCGGCAGGATAAAGAAAATGACGAACCGGAAAATCCCGCAAGACCGCTACCAGGCCTCCCGTGTGCTTTTTGGAAAGATCAGTGAGTAGAATTCCCTCTAGGCGCTGGATCCCCTGGTTCCTCAGGAAGGGAGCGATCAGCCACTCGCCCTGGTTTGATGGAAAATTCCTTCCGGCATTAAGAAGCCAATGAGCCTCGTTGGAGAAGCGTGCATACACAATCTGGTTTCTGCCACTCGCAAGCATCGTGAGCTTAAACCCTTTCCCTCCCGATCCCACAAAAAACGATACTGAAAAAATTATCCAGCAACAGATAAAACCAGTCATTAGCCAATGCTTCTCATGAATATCCTCTTTATAAAAGAACAGGATCATCGCCACGCTCGTGTAATACGCCGCAAGCCGACCAAGGGACGGCTGTTCCAGAAACCAGTATCCCCACCGCCATGTGGAGAGATATTCAATCCAGATAAGCCCAATCCCAAGGATCCAGGAAGACCCTTTGATCAAAAACATGTTCAAGAACGGCACCCCGCTGAAAATCAGCGTAAAAAGCGCACTGAAAAGTGCTGCGTCAAAAAGCGGGATCGCGACAAGATTCGCAAGAATGCTGACGGGGGAAAAGATATTGAAATGATAAAGAACGACGGGAAAGGTTCCTAAAAGCACCGCGAGACTTGAACCCAGAGACAGGGTCCAAGCGCTGAAACGTGATAAAAGGGGCAGAACCAGTATGAGCGAGAAAACCGAAAGAAAGGAAAGCTGGAATCCGATATTCCAAAGGTTCCTGGGATTCCAGAGGAGAAGCACAAAAAAAGCGAAGCAAAGCGCATTCAGGAGGTTTGCCGGCCGTCCAATGAGAACTCCGAACAGCACCATCACTGACGCATACCCCGCACGCTGAACCGGGACCCCGGCTCCCGCAAGTCCGACATAAACAATCACGATCAGGATCGTCAGAAGCGCGGTTTTGCGGTGCCCAAGCCCCGAAAAAAGGAACATCAAATAAAAAGTCCCGGCGATCATTGTGATATTAAGTCCGCTGATCGCAAGCAAATGGATCGTGCCGGTTTTCATGAACTGGCTGCGGACTTCCGGCGCCACATCGCTCCGGAGCCCGAGGACAAGGGCCTTCAGGATCGCGGCCTCCGGTGGTTTGTAGAGCCTATCGACGAGCATGGCAAGCCGACGGCGCGCGTCAGCGATCAGCCTGCCAGGCGCCCAGCGAGCGCCGGTCCGGGTGACCCGAACGCATTTTTTCCCGATCAACTGAAAGACCGCGTGAATATTTTTCTGCGCCAGAAAATGCCCGTAATCGAATTCCCCGGGATTCAAAACCTGCCTCGGCAGACTCAATGTTCCGTAAAGCCGAAGCTCATCCCCCACCTGAGGGAGCACGGGCGACTGGAGTAAAAAGACCTGCACCTGCCCGCTCACTTTGTGGAATTTCCGGCGACCGTTCTCTTGTCTTGTGACGGAGCGCGCCTTGAGCACAAGGGAGATCGTGGTTTTCTTGCCGAGCGTCTTCCTCTCGGGCAATGAATCGACCACTCCCCGCAACGTGATCCGTTCCGGCCCCGTGAAATTTTGGATCGCATTCGCCGGCACGTGCGCGTCGAGCCGCGCCCAAAGAATTCCCGCACAACCCAGGCAAAGGATGAAAAGAGGAAGGAAGAGACGCCGCCCGCGGAGAAACCAAAGGACCACGATCCCTCCGCCGAGCATGGATATTGGCCAGACGGAAGGGATAAGCACGTATTTTTCCAGAGCAATCCCCAGCGAAAATCCCATTGCAATCCATAGGAATGGCAGTTTCATATTTGATTATTATATAATATAATATTGTATTTTATGAACTTTATTGCGGCATCCCCTGCAGTTGACAAACAGTACATGAACCCGGGTGGGCATAAAAAAGCAGTGTTTGCGGAAGATTTACAATTTAGTACATGCCACTTGCTTCAGCTTAGTTTCCAATACCGGAAACTAATGAAGAGGGCAAAAACCAAAAGGAAAACGATAAGAAGGACGTACTGATAACGTTGAATTGACGACATTCGGGGCTAATTTTCCTTAGAGTGCAAGTTTCAGTTTAATTTCTCTTCCCTGAACATCCAAACTGACTTCTCCCTGGCCGATCGCTTTGACAATGGCCTTGCCCGGAAGAGAATCCCCCACGCTGACGATCTTTTCATTGATCACGGCTATAGACTTACCGTCAGTGTTCGTAATACCCGTAAGCCGGTAAAGGGTCCCGGAAAAAATCCTGAGCGGCATGTGAGACGCGACTGAACTTGATAGGGCCTTCGTTTTGGGATGGCGATTCGGGATCCAAACATAGCAAAGTCCGATAATAAAACATATCAACAGCACCCCCAAAAAAACTTTCCAGTAAGTCCTTTGCAGGCCGGCGTGGGAGGGCCGGAGCTGGGAGGGCTCACGTTCAAGAGCAGCTCTTATCGGATTGCGGTCATACATCTTCAAAGTCGACGGAAGACTCGCAGTTCTTGTTTCCTGTTCGTGGTTCGTTTTTTCCAAAACTTGCTGGATCAGGTTCATATGTTCACTCCCTGGAGACCGGCCTTGGCGCATTTCACCAATACCGCATCGATCACAAAAGCACTTCTGTCCTAGACGGCGAGCAATGCCCGGTCCGCCAGCATGTTAACAATCTTCGGGGTTTCTGAGGAAGAGACCCTCAACCGCGGGAGAACGTAAATTCTAAAACCCGGCCGTCTTTGCGCGCAACCTGAATGTTGAGCGGATGACGACCCTCTTTCGAATAAACCGTTTTTTCCCCGCTCATCAAATCACGAACGATCATCTTCTTTTGGATCTTGGCAAGTGCCGGAAGATAAATCGCGGCGCTTTTGTCTTCATTGCCGTTATTGACCACCACTAAAAAATAACGCCTGCCCCGGCTAAAAAGCGCCGTTTTTACGTCTCGTGTCACTGAATAACTAGCAAGCGGTGTTTTGAGATAGCGCAAAATCCCAAACACTAAATCCGGGGTCGGCTCCACACCCAAGTGAATAATTTTTCCCCTGCCGATTTTTTTGATATAGCCGACCGTCTGTTTTCCGTAGGTCCCGAGATCCGCCTGGATCTTTTCGCATCCCTCCGCCCTGAAAACATAAACTGAACTAACGACCGTGATCGGCGTGGTGTTCTTGCCGAAAGTCAACGTGAATTGCCGTTTGAACTCAAAAAGAGTGCGCTCCGGTTCCTCAAACCCCACGACCTGATAGGGTTTAAAATCGTCGTCCTTACGCGGGAATGAACGGAACGCCACCAACGTTCCGCCCTCTTCTACATAACGCCGAAGGTTCTGATGCGCAGATTTCTCGAGCCACTGGTCGCCGGAGTAAAAGAGCACTTTCTTTTTGGGAAGTCCACGGCGAGGATCGCACATGTCATAGTCTACATCTCCTTGATAAAGTGCAACGAGAATGGGACTGTTGTGCATAAGCGTCCGGGCCGCGTACTGGAATGGGGTGAAGGTGACACCGATCTCGGTCAGTTTCTTAAGCGAGGCTGGTTTTAACTGCCTAAAGACGGAGACAATCTGCCTGAAAACATCATAAAGTTCACCGCGTACCCGCCCCCATTCATTGATCGGCGACATGTACCAGTTGTCACGGTTGACAAGCATATACCAATTCCATCCCTTGACCCCGGCAAGGAACGCAGAAAGACATGTCATACGGTAATGATTGGGCGTGAACACCCCGGTTTCGTAATGGCGGCCGTGCCAGATCCCGGACTGGAATTCCGCGATGAACGGAAGCTTGGATACACTTGAAAGATAACGGATCTTGTCACAAAGTTTGCGGTGCTCAAACTCGTCTTCCTTAAATTCATTGGAGGGATAGAGGTCTACCCCAATTCCATCCGCGATCTCTTGAAAAGCAACCCAATCGTGCGCGTAAAAAAAGGGATAAACGTTCAGGTAGATCGGGATATCGACCCCAAGATCGCGATACATCTGAATGCTCTTCTTCGCGACCTCCCGGGAATATTCATATTTAAACTTAAAATAGTCAAGGTGACGTTTCAGTTCTTTGTCACCTTTGAGCGGGAGTCCTCTTTCGTTGGGAAACATGGTCGCAATGAAGGGCGACGCTTCCCGAAAGGACGTATAATTTGTTCCCCAGGATTTGTTCAGCGCCGAAAGATCTCCATTGTAAAGGGTACGTATGAAATCCTGAAAAAGTCCTGGCTTTTTTGAAAGTCCATACTGATGTCCAAACGTGTCCGGCCATGGATCGATCTCGTTGTCCGCCTGAAGCATCAGGATGTGACCGTTTCTTCGCGACGCAAGATAAGGTGTGAAAATCTTGCTTACCTGCTTCGAATATTCCTCGGCGTAGGACAGAAAACGGGGATGCAGACGATGATATTTGTGGACATAATCAGGAACACCGTCGTGCGGCCACTCGCTGTAAATATACGGCCCGGGACGGATAATGAGCCAGAAGCCTTCTTTACGGGTCAGATCGAGAAATGCTTTGAGATTGCGAGCTTCATCGGTCTTGCCGGTAAAATCAAAATGGCCGCGCTTGTATTCGTGAAAATCCCAGGGAACGTACGTGGAGATGATCTCAAGACCCATTTTTCGAACATTGCAGAGCGTTTCACGCCAGTAATGGGGATTGAGACGCCAATAGTGAATTTCGCCGGAAATAAGCGGGACTTCTTTCTTTCCAACAAAGATCTTTTGGTTTTTGATCTCGACTTTAGGCATCCGCTACCACAAGGTTGACCGTACGCCCGGGGACGATAATAATTTTCTTCAGCACCTTCCCCGCGAGTAGTTCTTTTACGCGGGGATGCTCCAGAACCAGCTGTTTAACCGCATCTTCACTTTGGCTGCTGGAAATGACTATTTTCGCGCGGACTTTACCGCCCACCAGAATAGCCATCTCGGCTTGATCTTCAATAAGATATTTGCCGTCATATTCGGGCCATTTTTCATAAGCGATTGTCCCGGCGTGCCCCAGGCGCTGCCATAACTCCTCAGCTACATGAGGTGCAAGAGGCGCCAAAAGAAGCAGGAATTTCTCAAGCACTTCCCTCGCATGGTCTTGCTCCAGTGTTATTTCATTTATAAAGATCATCAATGCAGAAATCGCGGTATTGAAGCGTAACCCTTCCAGATCTTCCGTTACTTTTTTGACCGTTTTGTGGAGCGTCTTCAATTCGGCAGTATTGGGCGTACGCCGAACAATGCTTGAATGAAGTTTGTCGTCCTTATCGATGAAGAGCCGCCATACTTTCCCGAGAAATCTGTAGACCCCTTCCACGCCGGAATTCGCCCACGGCTTTGTCATCTCCAGTGGCCCCATGAACATTTCGTAAAGCCGGAGACTGTCCGCGCCGTACTGCGCGATCATCTCATCGGGATTCACCACATTCCCGCGCGATTTGGACATCTTCTGGCTGTCTTCGCCAAGGATCATCCCTTGATTCGTAAGTTTTTGGAACGGTTCAACTGTCGAAACCACTCCAATGTCATAAAGAACCTTGTGCCAGAATCTGGAATAAAGGAGAT
>Ga0265297_10005636_pt1 | contig 18866 bp, 20 predicted proteins | sample Munlanlwell13791_FD_192502 | JGI IMG/M metagenome (GOLD analysis project Ga0265297, IMG submission 192502) | Leachate microbial communities from a municipal landfill in Southern Ontario, Canada - Leachate well 137-91 | ecosystem: Engineered > Solid waste > Landfill > Unclassified | place...
AGGTTTTGGGGCTAAATATAAAAACGCTGAGTCTACGAAACAGGCTTTCAATTGGTTTAGCTTCCCCCACCAAGGACTCTATCTTAGCGGTTCATCTTCCTGTTTTTTAGTTCATTAGTGATTTCTTTTCTTAATTCTGCTTCTATCTGGTAGAGTTTTACTATTTGCTGCGGCGACAGCACCTGACCGAATTCCTTGTAATATTTCTCCCGAATTAAGATGAGCTTCTTGGCGTTCTCCAGTTGGCTAACTATCAATAAGTCTGCCTCTTTGTTGGATAGGCTGTCGGGAGTGACTCTCATCAGTTTTGCCATTTTACGAAAATCAACTCCCGAAATTTCCTCTTCATATTTTAGATATATTGGACGAAAACGATCGAATGTTGCCTGATCAAGCTTAAACCTTAACTGTATTTCATTCAATTTGGCACGTGCCACCCGCTCCATTAGGCGGGGAAAACGATTGGCATTCTGGGAGCTTCCGTTCAAGCAGGATAATAATATAGAGGAGAAAATCAGGGCAATAATTAGATTCTTCATTTTTAAGATTATTAAAAGTTATTGCAAAGATTCATTAATAAAGGGATCGGTTTTATACAATGCGGCTATTAGCTGTAATTCTTCATCATTCAAATCAGACAATACATCGTTTAATTCCTCCGTTTTATCTTTTGAGGCCAAATTCTTCCCTTCTAATTTTGCAGATTGTGCGCTCTTTGTCCTGACATCGGTCATGTGTTTGATAGGCTCATGGTTTTCTACAATGGTCGACTTCCCTGCTGGCAAGGCTTCATTGTCCGCCAGGCTTGGGGCTGAATAAGGGGCAGAATCCTGTATAAAATGGATTCCCAAATAAAGGAGGAACGCCAAACAGGCTGCAGCAGAGAGGATCAATCTCCGTATACTGTTTTTTCTACGATGCTGTTCCCTGTTGATGGCTTTTTGAAGCGTTTTTTCTGGAAAAGTCTCGAAAAATCCGGCTGGGGCCAAATAGGGAGTCTCTTTTCCAATGTGTTGAAATTCATTTGTTTCCTTCATTTTCATTTTTTTTGGTTGAACAATCAAACATGATCGATCAAATATTTTTTTATTTTTTCGCTTGCCAGATGATAATTAGTTTTCAGCGAACTAATTGAAGACCCCATGACTTTTGATATTTCTTCGTAACTCAGTTCGTCATAATAGCGCAGGTTAAAAACAATCTTCTGCTTCCTCGGAAGTTCCTGGATAGCCAACTGAAATTTGACCAGGATTTCCTTGCTGTTTTCCATGTCATTTCCGGATAGTTCCCCTGATACTTCACCATTAATCTGACCTGTTCTTTTTATTACATTTTTCCTTTTCTTCAAATGATAGGAGCACTCATTGGTCGAAATCCGGTACAGCCAGGTGAAAATCTTGCTGTCACCCCGAAAGGAACCCGAATGCCTGTACACTTTTATGAATGTCTCCTGAAGGATATCTTCGGCATCTTCGTGTGAAACTACCAATCGTCGGATGTGCCAGTAAATCGGCTCTTTGTACAAGTTCATCAACAAAATGAACCCTTTGTCTTTTTGAGCGGGATCCTTTAACATTGCCACAATTGAAGCGTCATCCGTACCTGTCATCAATCTTTTTATTTGTTTGGATGCAATAAACTGTAGAAAGTTAAATTCTGAAACTGAAATGTTTCAATTTTTTGCTGTGGTTTCAAAAAAAACGGATTTCTAATTTAACTTTTGGCCACGAAACGATTCTTATATGCATAAGATTAATCATTAAATTTTGTTTTATGAAACTAGTAAAGATTTTTTTTGTCTTCAGTATGATATTCTTAGTTTCTAATTCATGCCAGAAAAGAGAGTTCCAGGCAACCATTGATGAGGTCATTCTGAGTCAACAAGACACTCAATCTGAAGAAGTACTTACTGATGTGGATCTTATTGTAGATGACGCACTGGCACAAAATGCCGGTATGCTAAAATCCGGAACCATTGGAAATTCTGTATATCTGACCAGTTGCACCACTATCCATTTGAATACCCAGGTTTCACCTCAAGTCCTTACGATAGATTTTGACGCTTCTTGTACCGGAAAGGACGGTAAAGTCCGTTCCGGAAAAATAATTGTTTCTTCGACTTCTTTCAATACATATCCTTCTGTCAGGAATAAAACCTTTGAAAATTACTCCGTGGATGGCAAGAAAATTGAGGGAAGTATCGTTAAAACCATTTTAAAAGACAATGTTAACAATATCCGTACTGCATCCTTTCAGGAGGATATTACCATTCATCTTCAAAACAATGAAGGTTCAGCACATCGCGTGGCCAATCTTACCAAACAATATCTGTTGAATAATCTTGGCGTACAGGACGACAACCAGGTGAAATTTTGGGGGACTGTTGAATTTACCCGTCTTACCGGAGTCAAGATAACAAAAACTGTCACGGAAGCCAATCCGTTGGTGTACAGTGCTTCCTGCCACCATATTGTCAGCGGTCTCGTTTCAATTACGACCAGTACAAACCACAGTTGGTCGATTGATTTTGGAAGTGGGGAATGCGACAACAAGGCAATACTTACAATTGGAAACAAATCGAAAGAAATTACGATCCGTTAACCATCATTTGGCAAGGGCTTTAAAGAAAAATGCCATCCCGAATGAACCGGATGGCATTTTTCTTTTCATGACGATTAGCTGCATGTTTACCTATTTTTTCTGCAGCGCCTTGTAGAGAATGTAACCAAATACAAGACAGCCAAAAACAACAAATACATAAGAAAGATGTGAACTATATTCCTGAACTTTTGTCATCAGCATCTCTTTCGGAACTACCGATTCGAGATAGTATCCGATAGAAGCAAGAATGATGTTCCAAAGTCCCGCACCCAATGTTGTATAAAGTATAAATTTGGGAAGGTTCATCTTTGAGAGCCCTGCCGGGATTGAGATCAGATGCCTTACGCCCGGGATCAATCGTCCTGTAAAAATTGAAATGGCCCCGTTTTTGTCAAAGAATGCCTCTGTTTTTTTGATACCCTCTTCATTCAACATTAGGAGATGCCCCAATTTACTGTTGGCAAACCGGTAGACAATCGGACGTCCAATAAAATCAGCCAAAGCATAATTTACAAGCGACCCGATCAGCGCTCCCAATGTCGAGAAAAATACGACCAGGTAAATATTTAGCTCCCCTGCCGCTGCTTTGTAGGCAGCAGGAGGCACAACCAATTCGGAGGGCAGCGGTATCACAGAACTCTCAATCGCCATCAAAAGAGTTATTGTCCAGTAATTTAAGTTGTCGAGACACCATTGAATAAATCCGATTGATTCCATAAAAGAGTGGTATTGAAATTCTTTTCTTTGTTATTGTGAAGTTAGGTATTGCCTGTATTCTTTGACAAAGAAATGAATTTTTTGACAAAAAACAGTTTTACAAAATAATCGAACAATGGACTTTAATTTAGAAAGATTTTAAGGTTAACGCTTTAATATCATGAAACTTAATTTTTACCTTTAGGGGATCTTATGAAGGAATGTAACTATATATGAAACAGAATGGGACATACAAATAAAGTGTCAGATTTACAGTCACATACAGGAGTGGAAGTGATGCGCTGCTACCAGTGTGGCAAGTGTACGGCGGGTTGTGTTCTTGCTTCGGAGATGAATTATCCTCCAAGTTATCTCATGCGTTTACTTCAAACCGGTACCAAACCAAATTTGGACAAAGTACTCAGTTCAAACTCAATCTGGCTTTGTCTGAATTGTGAGAATTGTTTGGGTCGTTGTCCGATGGAGATCGACATTCCCAAAATGATGGATTACCTTAGGACGCAAGCAATCAAAGAAAATAAACTGCATCCTGATTCCAAACCCATTATTGCCTTTCATAAGTCTTTTCTTGATTCGATCAAAAACACCGGTCGATTGTATGAAATGGGACTGGTACTCTCCTATAAATTCAGGACATTCAATTTCCTTCAGGATCTTTCCATTGCACCTTCAATGTACCTGAAAGGCAAATTGCATCTTTTGCCTGAAAAGATCAAAGACAGGAGGAGTATGAAGCGAATTTTTGGTCAAACTATTGAAAACGCTAAGACTGATAACAAATGAAGATAGGATTTTACCCGGGTTGTTCCCTAACCGGCTCCTCCAGGGAATACAATGAGTCGGTCGTCGCGGTAGCAAAAGCGTTGGACATCGAACTTATTGAGATAAATGACTGGAATTGTTGTGGCGCCACTGCAGCCCATGCAATGAACGAAGAGTTATCCTTGTCGCTTCCGGCAAGAATTATGGCAATGGCAGAAAAGCAGGGTCTCACAGAGGTCGTTGTTCCGTGTGCCGCCTGCTACAACCGATTAAAAGTTACCCAACACGAACTGGAAGATGATACCAAACGTTCCAGGGTTATCGATATTCTAAAAATGCCTTACCAGGGAAGTTCCAGAATTATCAATGTGTTGCAACTTCTCGAAATGTATGGTGCGGAGAACATCAAAGCCAAAATCACCCGGCCATTTGCCCACAAAGTAGCCTGCTATTATGGTTGCTTGCTGGTTCGCCCCCATTCCATTCTCAAATTTGACAGGGTGGAGGATCCACAAAGTATGGACACCATGATCAAAATGGTCGGAGGTACCACATTGGATTGGGCCTTCAAGACAGAGTGCTGTGGTGCAGGTTTTTCAGTTTCCCGCACGGACCTTGTCGCCAAACTTTCTGGGAATATCCTAAAAGATGCGGCCGATAGGGGAGCCGAAGCCTTGATTGTTGCCTGTCCGATGTGCCAGTCGAACCTCGATATGCGCCGTGGGGCCATCAATAAAACCCTTGAAACACCAAGCGATATCCCGGTAATTTATATTACCCAGGCCATTGGTTTGGCTTTGGGCTTATCTGCCCAAGAGTTGGGATTGAAACGTCATTTTGTAACCGTAGAACTTTAATACTATGTCAAAGATCGGAGTATTTATTTGCCACTGCGGTGAAAATATCAGCGCCACCGTCGATGTCGAGCGTGTTGCACGGGAGATCGGCGGAATGGAAGGGGTTGCACATGCCATCGATTACAAATACATGTGTTCGGATCCCGGACAAACATTCATCAAGGAGGCTGTTAAAAAATATGGCCTGGACGGAGTCGTCGTAGGCGCTTGTTCACCCCGAATGCACGAACCGACTTTCAGGAGGGCCTGCGCTGAAGCTGGATTGAATCCTTACCTCTGCGAAATGGCCAACCTTCGTGAACATTGCTCCTGGGTACACGAAAAGAGTGAGGAGACGACCGAAAAGGCCATCGATCTGGTCAAGATGCTGGTCGAGAAGGTGAAGAAGAACAAACCGCTCGACTCGATCAAAGTACCGGTAACCAAAAAGGCTTTGGTCATTGGGGGAGGTATTGCCGGGATCCAGGCCAGTCTGGACATTGCCAATACCGGTCATAAAGTGATTTTGGTAGAGCGGGATCCTTCGATTGGTGGCCACATGTCGCAGCTTTCGGAGACTTTTCCAACACTCGACTGTTCCCAGTGCATCCTGACTCCAAGGATGGTGGAGGTGGCGCAACATCCAAATATTAAGTTGTACACTTATGCCGAACTGGAGAGCCTGGAGGGTTTCATCGGTAATTTTAAAGCGAAGATACGGCTCAAGGCCAAAAGCGTGAATTACTCGACCTGTACGGGTTGTGGCGCTTGTATTCAAAAGTGTCCGGTCAAAAAAATTCCAAGTGAGTTCAATGCCGGCTTGGGAACCCGTACGGCAATTTATGTCCCGTTTCCGCAGGCAGTGCCAAATAAACCGGTGATCGACCGGGTCAATTGCAATTATTACAAGCGTGGCGCCTGCAAGATTTGCGAAAAGACCTGTCAGGTAGGATCGATTGAATGGGACAAGGAGGATGAAATCATCACTGAAGAGGTAGGCGCAGTAGTGCTTGCCACCGGATTTGATGTGAAAGGCACCGACTTCTTCCCAGAATATGGGTACGGACAATACAAAGATGTGCTGACCGGTCTTCAGTTTGAACGATTGGCTTCCGCATCCGGTCCAACATTTGGTGAGATTCGCCGTCCGTCGGATGGGGCAGTACCAAAGAAAATTGTCTTTATCGCCTGTGCAGGATCCAGGGATCCTGCTAAGGGAATCCCTTATTGCTCAAAGATTTGCTGTATGTACACGGCCAAACATGCCATGCTGTACCAGCACAAGGTGCACGATGGAGAATCCACGGTATTTTATATGGACATCCGCGCAGGCGGAAAAAACTACGAAGAGTTTGTTCGCAGGGCCATCGAGGAGGATACCGTTAATTATGTGCGTGGCAGGGTCGCCCGTGTCTATGAAAAGAATGGCAAGCTGATTGTCAAGGGTGTTGATACGCTTCTTGGCGGCGAGCAAGTCGAAATTGAGGCAGATATGGTGGTACTTGCAACAGCAGGTGTAGCCAACTGCGGTTCTGAGCAACTCGCCCAGAAATTGCACGTATCCTACGATCCATATCACTTCTTTGCCGAAGCCCATCCAAAACTCAAGCCTGTTGAGACCAATACTGCCGGAATATATTTGGCCGGCGCCTGTCAGGCGCCCAAAGATATCCCGGAGACAGTCGGAATGGCTTCAGGGGCTGCCGTGAAAGTTGCCGCCCTCTTTTCCAACGATGAATTGGTAAGGGAACCAGTCGTGGCAGTAGTTAACCGACTGGCGCCACCGCTTTACAGTACCTGCGTGGGTTGTTTCATGTGCGAAACCGCTTGTCCGTACAATGCCATCGAGCACGAAGAGATCAAAGGGCGTGATGGCAGTTTGATCCGGAACAGTGCCCGCGTTAACCAGGGACTGTGTCAGGGTTGTGGTACCTGCGTCGCATTCTGTCGCTCCAAATCCATCGATATCCAGGGGTATACCAATGAGCAGGTATACGCCGAGGTGATGTCATTGTTAAACGACTAACTAACAGATAATGAGTAGTAATACTGATTTTGAACCCAAAATAATTGCATTCGTCTGCAACTGGTGTACTTATGCCGGAGCCGATTTAACGGGTACAAGCAGGCTGAAATATGCCACCAACGTGAAGATCGTCCGCTTTCCGTGTACCGGACGAATAGATTTTCTATTGTTGCTAAAATCTTTTGCACAGGGCGCCGATGGAGTGATTGTTTCGGGCTGCCATCCGAACGATTGCCACTATACAAGCGGAAATTTCCATGCACGCCGTCGTTGGATCGCCTTCCGTTCGGTCCTCGATCTGATGGGAGTTGACATCCGCCGGATACAATACTCCTGGGTCTCGGCTGCCGAAGGTTCGAAATGGGCAGATCTTGTCAACAATACGGTTGCAGATATCCGTGCCCTTGGCCCATATGCCGAATATCAAAAGGTTGCAGACTATTTAGAGAAGGAGGGATACAATGAAGAAGCTTAGGGAAAGGGCCGCCGAGTTGCTTTCACAAGGAGTCGTCTCGCTGGTGTTAGGATATGAAGAGGGTACCAAACGACCCCGTCCACTCTTTTGCAGAAACAGTGTAAATGCTGAAAAACTAATCTTTGATAGCCGTTGTATCCACAATCTGGCAGTCTATATTACCAAGAAGGAGTTGGTTGGAAAAGAGCGCTTCGCGGTAACTGCACCTATTTCAACATTGCGCAGCATCATGCAATTGTTTGTGGAAAACCAGTTGAACGAGGAGAAACTCCTTGTCCTTACCGTTGATTTGAACGGAGAGTTACGAGAATTTACGACTTTCGATGAGATAGCCGCTTATGTCGCACAGTTTGAGTTGAAACGCGGAGAACGGGAGCAGGAATTACTTTCCAAAATTGAGGGGATGACCCGCGAGGAGCGTTGGAAATTCTGGATGGAAGAGATGTCGCATTGCTTTAAATGTTATGCTTGCCGTTCGGCTTGCCCACTCTGTTACTGTTCGAAGTGCGTGGTGGAAGTGAACCGGCCGCAATGGATCAACCCATGGCCGGCACCTTTGGCCAATATGGAGTGGCACATCAACAGGGCCATGCACATGGTGGGACGATGCACTGCTTGCGGAGCCTGTGGGGACGCTTGTCCGATAGGTATTCCGATTGATTTGATTACCAGGAAGATGATGGAAGATATGGCACCGGAATTTGGTTATATTCCCGGTCAGCCGGCCAAACAAGGCAATGCCCTTTCAACCTGGAAACTGGATGACAGGGAGCAATTTATACGATAAGCACCATGGAAACAAAATACATAAGTCAGAGCGGGATAGAACAATGGTTCGATGCAATTGTTACAAGCGGTAAGCGGGTTTTTGCACCCGTGAACTCGCGTGGCCAGGTTGATTTTAAGCCTGTTAAAAAGCTTAGTGAAGTTGCAGACGAGTACATTCAGACGACCCAATCAATCAAAGCCTCCGTATATCCGAAAGCTGAAGTGTTGTTTTCGTACGAGAAAGTGAACGGCAAGGTCAATTTGACGGACTTTGATCCGGAAAGTGTTCCTGAAACGGTACTTTGGAAGGTCCATCCTTGCGATGCCGCAGGCTTTAAACCACTTTCGGCCATTTTCAACTGGGATACGACAGACAAGTTGCACAATGCCCATTTGGCAAAAACCTCAGTCATCTCTTTCAGTTGCTCTGCAGCAGATGAGAGTTGCTTTTGCACCAGCGTAAACGGGAGTCCGGGCAACACAGCAGGCAGTGATATTCAACTAACCATGCTTCCTGATGGAGGAGCTATTGTTGAGATTTTATCTCCAAAAGGGGAGGCCCTGGTAGCGCTTTCGCCGAGTGTTTTTGTAGCTGACAAAGGAGAGAAAAAAGAAAAGTACCTCGTCGATCTGCCTGTCAGGTTTAATTTGGAAGAGGTCAACGCCAAGCTGAACAAGGCATTTAACAGTACAGTCTGGAAAGAGCAGTCGGAGCGTTGCCTCGGTTGCGGCGCCTGTGCCTTCGTCTGTCCGACATGCGCCTGTTTCGATATTCAGGAAGACGCCCATGGCTCAAAAGGGCGTCGTATCCGCTGTTGGGATGCCTGTGGATTTGCCTTGTTCACCTTGCATACTTCGGGTCACAACCCCCGTGAACACCAGAGTCAGCGGTGGCGCCAGCGAATTCTTCACAAATTCTTCTACATGCCGGAACGACTAAGTGTCGTAGGTTGTACCGGATGCGGCCGCTGTTCGCGTGCCTGTCCCGTTGACATGAATATATTGGAACACATCACCTCAATTGCCAAACAATGAGCGAACAGAATACATACCTTCCTTACCTGATGACCATCGAAAAGGTGATCAAGGAGGCGCCTGGTGTAAAAACATACAGATTAAAATTTCAGGATGAGGCAGAGGCCGAAGCCTTTGAATTTAAAGCCGGACAATTTGGCGAGTACTCAGCTTTTGGTGAAGGGGAATCCACCTTCTGCATTGCCTCTTCTCCAACAAGAAAGGGATACATCGAATGCACTTTCCGGGATACCGGCAGGGTAACTTCAGGGTTGGCTTCACTCGAAGAGGGGAGTACCATGGGTTTCCGTGGCCCATATGGCAATGTCTTCCCAATGGAGGAGTGGAAGGGGAAGAACCTGCTCTTCATTGCCGGTGGAATTGCATTGCCACCGATGCGTTGCGTGATTTGGAATGCCCTTGATCTGCGCGAAAACTTCAAGGATATCACCATCATCTACGGCGCTAAAACGGTCAATGATCTGGTTTACAAATCGGAACTGAAAGAATGGTCGGATCGTCCGGATGTAAAAATGGTCACTACCGTGGATCCGGGTGGCGAGAATGCCGACTGGAAGGGAGAGATCGGCTTTGTCCCGACGATCGTGGAAAAAGTGGCTCCATCGGCTGAAAATACCATAGCCATCGTTTGCGGGCCCCCGATCATGATCAAATTTACCTTCCCGGTACTCGAAAAGCTTGGTTTCAAAGACGACCAGATTTACACCACGTTGGAAAACCGGATGAAATGCGGTGTTGGTAAATGTGGAAGATGCAATGTCGGTAAGCTGTACATCTGCAAAGATGGACCGGTTTTTAGTAAGGAGGAGTTGAATTTGATACCGGCGGAAGAGTATTGATTAAACGGCTAACTTTCCCAAAGTTTATAGGATCATTATACGATCGTATCTATAAACTTTGGGAAAGTTGCTGCTATTATTTGTCGTTTATCGTAAATAGTGCCAATAAATAATTGATTTTAAGAATGGAAATCAAATACTCAAGAGCCTCCTCTTCTTTTTCAGACAGGTTGAAATCATAGATTATTGAGCCCAAAGCCTCAATCTTGTTAAGGTTTATCTCTGATCCTATCACAAAAGTCGCCAAAACCAATCCAAAATATCTTTCGATTGGATGAATGGAAGTCCGGCCGGAGTATAATGCACACATGTTGACTGATGATCCTGAAAGATTGGACTCTGATTTGCCGTTCGAAAGTAGTTCAGTTGACCATAATACATTCATCAATTGGTAATTTGGATACTTTAAAATAAGTTCCTTAAGCCTCTTTGCATACCTGGATGGTTTCTCTATTTGAAGAATCTGTACTTCAAGGAAACCGGTTCCCGGGAACTGTGGCACTTCTTCTTTCAATTTGTTGAATTCGATTTTTGCAGATTTTAAATTTTTGTCTATCAATTCGTAGATATCGATAAACCTAATTTTCAACTCATTTGAGACGGCCTGATCTCCAGGCTCTAGGCCTAATAATTCAGCAGGGATTTCATCTTCGGAAATATCTACATACAATTCTTCATATAATTCGTCACAGTATTGATCGTAAAGATCCTTGTCTATAAGGTCGTTGACAATTGAATTGACAAGAGAGATAAATTGCTGGCTGTTTTCTGTTGTGTATTTTTCAAGTGATGCATAAAGACGAAGGAAGAGTACCTTTTTTTCACCGAGGGTCATGCCTGTAAATTCATCTTCCTCATCGAATTCATCCTCATCAAATTCGTTGTCATAATCTTCAAAGTCTTCATCCTCAGTAATTATCGTATAATTATCCTTTCCTGCTGTTTTTTCCAGCTTTGAAATTATTTGCTTCATTTTTGTTTCGGTGTCAAAAGGTCCTCTCACGTAAGCCGGGTTTCCATCCTTTCCACATTCAATTTCCATAAACTCAATGTCTTCATTGTCCTCTTCGAGCATATATTGGGTGATGGAGGTATAATCTTTGTGAGGCGCGAAACCGAATTCTTCGGCAAACTCGATTCCTGCAAGTATGATGTTGTGAACCAATGCATAATCAACATGTTTCAAAGTGGTTTTTTCTTTAATCGCATTCAGTTGCTCCCGGTATTCCTGTGGAGAACTGTTAAAAATATAGTGGGTGTCTTTCACTCCGAGGCAGAGGAGATCTATCAAGTAAAAACAACTGGTGATATTGCCATTAGTGTGTTTTCGGGCAATAGAAACATTGGCCAGGCCCGATTCTTTCCAACCGGAATTTATTGTGCACTCATGAATAGACAGGCTCCGTGCTTTTTTTCGGATATAGTTTTCAGGACTTAACATTTGGATTACTTTGCCACCGTTATTTTTTGCCATGTTTCTGTGAATAGAATTTATTTGGATAAAGGTAAAATGATTTTGAAAAGAAGAAAAAAAAATCGACAATCTTCTCGGTTTTAATGTTTCAATTCCACGATGGTTCGATTGGGAGTTACCCTGCCTTTGATTGCTATACTCATTTTGATGTTTCAATTCCACGATGGTTCGATTGGGAGCCTAAATTGGTAACAGTGATTGTGTTTTCCCCGCCTGGTTTCAATTCCACGATGGTTCGATTGGGAGCTGCGATTGAAGAAATGGTTTTAACTTCTGTCTCGTTGTTTCAATTCCACGATGGTTCGATTGGGAGTTGGGCAATTGGTAGCCCAGCAGACTGTAAATCTGGTTTCAATTCCACGATGGTTCGATTGGGAGTACTAATCCAGCTAATTGTTTGTGCGTCTGCCAAGTTTCAATTCCACGATGGTTCGATTGGGAGATGTTTGAGCCACTGAAGGAAATTGCCCTAAAGTAGTTTCAATTCCACGATGGTTCGATTGGGAGGACTTAGCAACAGATCATCAGTGGAGTTGGTGACTGGTTTCAATTCCACGATGGTTCGATTGGGAGGCCGCCCTGGGCCACTCCATCGGGGGGGTGACTGCGTTTCAATTCCACGATGGTTCGATTGGGAGGGACGGGAAGTATATTTTTTACATTATCGTTGCCGTGTTTCAATTCCACGATGGTTCGATTGGGAGCGCGTTACAGGCGTTTTGGCGAGACTTCAACTCATGGTTTCAATTCCACGATGGTTCGATTGGGAGACTGAAGGATATTTTATATCACTTGCCCCGTCCGGTTTCAATTCCACGATGGTTCGATTGGGAGGACAATCCGAACCGAGGCTGAATGTTTTGTCAACTTCGTTTCAATTCCACGATGGTTCGATTGGGAGACGGAATTTGCGCCAATGCCATCGGTGCAAGCGCAAGTTTCAATTCCACGATGGTTCGATTGGGAGTAGAGGCCGGAACCGAAACCCGTGCACCAATTCAGTGTTTCAATTCCACGATGGTTCGATTGGGAGAAGGCACTCAATTCACTTGCAGCCCTCTGAAATTCCGTTTCAATTCCACGATGGTTCGATTGGGAGGGCAATCCATGTAATCAAAAGAGCATTTTCATTCGGGTTTCAATTCCACGATGGTTCGATTGGGAGTAATTAACTTATTGATTATTAATTAGTTATCAAAAGTTTCAATTCCACGATGGTTCGATTGGGAGGGTTTGAACTTGCGGCACGGTCACGCGCCAGGCAACGTTTCAATTCCACGATGGTTCGATTGGGAGTCAAATGCGGCTAGCAATTTGTCTGACGGAATGGGGTTTCAATTCCACGATGGTTCGATTGGGAGTGAGATTTTGGAGCTTCAAAAACTGCTCTTTTACCGTCGTTTCAATTCCACGATGGTTCGATTGGGAGGGACGCCTAAGCAAATAGTTATCCTGGGAACCAAGTTTCAATTCCACGATGGTTCGATTGGGAGGTTCAGGGACTACATTAAATCACAGCCGCGAATATGTTTCAATTCCACGATGGTTCGATTGGGAGCTAAAACTACCACACTGGCAAACATTTCAGACCTAGTTTCAATTCCACGATGGTTCGATTGGGAGAAGTGGCTGAAATTTGCGCGCGGCTGGGTATAAGCCGTTTCAATTCCACGATGGTTCGATTGGGAGGTTACCAATATTTATCTTTTGATACCACATGTAAATGTTTCAATTCCACGATGGTTCGATTGGGAGGAACCGGTAAACCTTTTGCGCCTAAACACAATCCGGTTTCAATTCCACGATGGTTCGATTGGGAGATCCATCCGTACAGGTGCAGGGTTCAGCTTCTGTGTTTCAATTCCACGATGGTTCGATTGGGAGGTCTGTAGCAGTTCCCAATGTCCCTGAAATCATATCAGTTTCAATTCCACGATGGTTCGATTGGGAGCTCTTGTTGCCTGTCTTTTTGCTTCAGCTTCCTGACGTTTCAATTCCACGATGGTTCGATTGGGAGTAATCCTTCTCTGTCTTTATGATCTACCTGTATTTTGTTTCAATTCCACGATGGTTCGATTGGGAGAACAATACAAGGCAATGGCCGAGGCCGGCAAATCAAGTTTCAATTCCACGATGGTTCGATTGGGAGGAAGAGTGTGCAAGGGTTATGATGAAACATTTGGGAAAGTTTCAATTCCACGATGGTTCGATTGGGAGCAGATAGTAGGTTTTGTTTCCGGCTGAGGTTTTTAGTTTCAATTCCACGATGGTTCGATTGGGAGGTATCCTGAATTATTTGTACTGTCGTTATCTAATGTTTCAATTCCACGATGGTTCGATTGGGAGTTTAATTCCCACCCCTTTGAATCTGCTTCCGTTTCGTTTCAATTCCACGATGGTTCGATTGGGAGCATCTGTTCGTTGTATTATTGATGTTGACACTACTAAGTTTCAATTCCACGATGGTTCGATTGGGAGGGATTATCAAATTGAAGGAGAAGAAATAACTATTTCCGGTTTCAATTCCACGATGGTTCGATTGGGAGCATGTCCATAATGGCAAAACCGCCCGAAAGTGCGAAGTTTCAATTCCACGATGGTTCGATTGGGAGCAATTTCAATCGGTTGGCATCATTACTGCTTTGTTGTTTCAATTCCACGATGGTTCGATTGGGAGTCCGGTGCAGCACTGGTAACCGAACCAACATACATGTTTCAATTCCACGATGGTTCGATTGGGAGTTCACTTTGTGACCCCTCTAATATTTCGCTTTCATGTTTCAATTCCACGATGGTTCGATTGGGAGTAAGTTAACATCAGTTATCCAAATATCCCCGCCTATCGTTTCAATTCCACGATGGTTCGATTGGGAGGAAGAGAACAAACGACTAAAAGCCGATATTGAGATATGTTTCAATTCCACGATGGTTCGATTGGGAGGCAGATTTTCGGTCATTATGTTCACAGGGGTTTGCATGTTTCAATTCCACGATGGTTCGATTGGGAGTTTGCAGGGAGCCTATTTGCAGGGAGCCTATTTGGTTTCAATTCCACGATGGTTCGATTGGGAGACAAAAAACAGTTGAATACTTTAACGTTAATAATAGTTTCAATTCCACGATGGTTCGATTGGGAGCAATTTCAATCGGTTGGCATCATTACTGCTTTGTTGTTTCAATTCCACGATGGTTCGATTGGGAGACCTAACCCCCAAGTGACTGTATCGGTAAGATATGTTTCAATTCCACGATGGTTCGATTGGGAGTTTTTTGAAAAGTTCCGTAGTTAATCTATCTCTGGTTTCAATTCCACGATGGTTCGATTGGGAGACTACATCACAAAGAGATGCCGCATCGCCTGAAAAGGTTTCAATTCCACGATGGTTCGATTGGGAGATCTTTCAAAAAGCGATTGCAATGCTTTTGTGAAAGTTTCAATTCCACGATGGTTCGATTGGGAGATCTTTCAAAAAGCGATTGCAATGCTTTTGTGAAAGTTTCAATTCCACGATGGTTCGATTGGGAGTCGTTCGACGACTCAAAAAAAAAGGTTCATCTTCAATGGATTAACTTTGATAAAAATAGCATTTTTAGCTGAAAAAATTGTCGATCATTCAAAAAGTAATTTTCCCCGTAGATCGACAATAATGCGTAATGAGTTCATCTTAAGGATGTCAAAGAACATTATTCTTTTTGGGAATAATAAATTCCCGTCAGTTTTTGCATTTTCCTCTTTAATCGACAACTTCGATTACAAAAATGTATCGAGATTTTGACGTTCGTGTCCAACGATTTCCTTGTCCAACCATTTCTCTTGCCTGGTTTTAAAAACGATCAGGCTATCCGTCTCTTCGTCCATAATACACAAAGCCTTCTGCTTCAATTCAAGCAGTTTTACTTCCGTAATTTCCCCTTCGAATACCGAATTTTGTATCCAGTTCAGGTATTTACGGCAAAGTTTCAGCATTTTACCGACACGCTTCTGTCCCACATCATACATGGCAATTACATACATTACCACCACATTTTAAAGGGTTTGTACTCTTCAATATCAAGAATATGCTTTTGTAGCTTGTAACATTCGAGCTTTATAAGATGTTTATAACTTACCGACCTATTTAAAGTGCGGTGGTTAATGGTCTCTTCCAACCTGTCTTCCACAGCCTGTACGAATGTTTTCTTCCCATTCGGTCTTAGGATAACACGGTTCAGGTTCTCTTCAAAGTGGTCGGTCCGGATCATCTTCTTGTTCATCACTTTAAATATTACCCTGTCAACCAGCAAGGGTTTGAAAATCTCGGCCAAATCGAGCGACAGTGAAAATCGCCGCTCTCCGGGCTCATGCAGGAAACTTATGGTTGGGTTCAGTTGTGTCTGGTGAATAGCCTTTAGGCACTGGCTGTAGCACATCATGTTACCAAACGAAATGAGTGCGTTCACTTCGTTTTGCGGTGGCCGGTAACTTCGTCCATCCATGCTGAAATCGTTAATGATTAATTCGAAGGCTTCATAATAGTTTTTACGGATATTCCCTTCTATCCCCATTAATTCATCAACCGCCGTTGTTTCAGGAATTTTGTTCATTAAATCTTCCATAAGGCAAATAATTGGTTCCAGATCCTTGCCTCGGCTGTTGTAGTATTTCAGGTTCTTGACCATGTTAAAACTTGCTCCATCCAGAATTCGATGCGCCAGGTCGATCCTTCTTTTTTTATTCTGTTGAAGCTTCACCTGGGAAATTAACATCTTTCCCGAAATAAGTGCTTCGCGCGGCATAAACGAGCCAGTATAGTTTTCGTAGTAATCGAAAAAATGAATCGGAATTTGTTCTTGTCCAAGAAAATTATACAAAGCTGAATTGGCATCCAGGTTTCCGAAACAGTAAAGCTCACCCACATTTTCGACAGGCAGGAAACGGGGGGCCTCTTCATGGCCATTTTCATCGTAGGGTGTAAATTTAAGGGTGTTGTCCTTGCGTTGCAGACGCCCCGGATTAAATAGGTAATAGCTCTTCTTCATGAATTTTTACTCCTTTACTTTAAGTTGTTTCCTCACCGCTCCAGCAAAAGTCAAAATAGCTGCAATTTTTGCACCGTGATTTTTGGATACGCTCAGGGCAATGCTCATCCTGAACAAGATTTTTAATTTTAATCAGCATTTCCCGGATTGCTTCCCTGTCGGGAATGGTCAATAACACCTCGTCGATCTTGTGTAAACGTGGATATTCGAGTAATCCGGTTACACCTTCGACGCCGTTTTGTTCCAAGACGTACAGATAATACTTCACTTGCCATTCATGGGCATCCTCGTGCTTATCCGACTTTTTGATTTCGTGGACCACCTTGTTTTTCGGATCAAAGTAGTCTATTTTGATGCCATCCAGTTCAATTTCCTGGTATTTTTCACTACGACGGGGGTAGGAGGTTTCGTGTAGTAATTTCCCCTCATAAACCAGATCGGATGTCGATTCCATGTTGATACCTGTGGCAAACAACCAAAGTTTGCGATGACAGATGAGATAATAGTTAAAATGCGTCCCGGTGATCATTCAAATAGATTTTCAGTTTCTTCATTGTCAACAAATTGATCATGCAAATATTTGAAGTTTGCTTCGTTGTCGAACCAACCAATAACAGTGTCCCGTTGCAATTTAGTTGGCTTTACCGAAATGCAGGTCAGGTACGACGACCATGGGTAGTCCATCGCGTTTTCAGTAAATTTATGGTGGACGGGGTTATGGTGAATATACAAAACCATATGTTTAAAATAAGTTTTATCGGCAATCTCTTTTCGTTGGAAGGGGCGTTCAAAAAGGGAGCCATGGCGATCTGTGCGGGTATTGAGATATTTGCTGTAAGCATTAAACAGATGGGAGAAATGAAGATGGGCCTTGGGGATTTTGTGGTTTTGGACGCTGTCAGGTGCTGCACACGCTGACAGGTCGCACGTTGATTGGTCTGACAGGCAGATGGTTTCCCATTTATGTTCTTCAAACCTGACAGCGTCGACAGACCTGTCAGCGTTTGAATACTTGTAAACAACATCCTCCCTAACCCTTACAAGCAGATGAAAATGGTTCGGCATCAACACCCATGCATATGTATCGGCCACTGGTGATATGTATTTATCGTACAATTCCAGGAAGTGTTCATAGTTTGCTGGTTCCCGGAACAGGTTGCAACTGTTGATCCCGCGGTTGTAGATGTGGTAAAATTTGCCGGGATATAAAGGGATTTGAGGATCGGACATTGCGCCTTTATTTAAAGGTTATATTTGTAAACCGTGAATGTTTAATCATCTTGGGATGAAGGAAAATCTTCGTTGATCAAAGTTTCCCAAACAGATTCTTCCAACCTTCTCTGTTTAAACGCGAACCACTGTTCCCTGTATTTAGAGGATTCTACCAGACCTTTGAAATTTGCAAAGGGCCTTCGGTTACTCAGAGCATTGATCAACCTCTTTGTTAGGTTTTTATCGTCAACCTCACCTATGAAACTTTCCATAATGCCAAACGATTCCGACGATTCGGGCGGCTCTACCGTAATGCACTTTTTCCACTTCTTGTGATGAAGATTTAAATCTTTCCCACTCACGCCGGTAAGCATTTTGTATTCGTGCGGATCTTCTACCATCATCCTCGGAACATCTTCCATTTCGAAGGTATCCGGGTTGACAAAACAAACAAGTCCGCAGTCAATGTTTTCGGCTATCCTGCGCACCAACTCCCGGTGTTTTTCGGGAATAACGATGGTTTCATCGGGCTCTTCGTATATCTCTTCGAGCAGAAAATCCAGGATCTGCTGAAGCTTTTTCGCATCCTCTTTCACCGAATGAAGTATCGGAAGGATTTGGTTTAACAATTGATCGGTTTTCATATCGCATCGTTTATTTTTGAAGCGAAAAGTTAAGCATAATATTCGTAAAACAAATCACCAATGTCGTCGGCAAATCCATAACCGCAAGGTTTCGAATATTTTACACACTCCTTGCAACGGGTCTTGAATTGTTCCAATAGGTTGTGTTTTTGCAGAAATTTCAAGGCAAGTTCAAAGTTGGTTGCAGCACTAGTGTAGTATTGCTCCCACATGTCGCCGAATTCGTACGTAAATTTACACGCCATTTCCGGTAGTGTCAGCATCAGATCGCCTAACAACTCTGGCGATGGGTTCAGGCCTCTAAAGTCGGAAATAGCCTTTTTTGCCACAGAAAAACGGGTTTTGGCCTCGATGTATTTTCCCTTGGGATAGAACTCGTTGACGATAATGGCTTTGTACTTCTCGAATTGTTCCTTTTCATCCGGGTCGAGGAGGTACTCGAGGTATTCTTTTGCTGG
>Ga0265297_10005637_pt1 | contig 18864 bp, 19 predicted proteins | sample Munlanlwell13791_FD_192502 | JGI IMG/M metagenome (GOLD analysis project Ga0265297, IMG submission 192502) | Leachate microbial communities from a municipal landfill in Southern Ontario, Canada - Leachate well 137-91 | ecosystem: Engineered > Solid waste > Landfill > Unclassified | place...
CTCCCGGATCATACCCCAGCGCCCAGGCTGCCTGCTCTGGCAAGAATACCACTACCACCAAAGCGGCTACCGCTCTCATCCATCCCGGGTATTTTGACTTTTTTAGTTCAGTCTGGGGATTTTTCATTTTATTATTATAATTATTTTATAACAATAAAAATACTTTTTTGATGCTTTATAAATCTTATTAATAAGGTAATAAAAAAATAACTGCTTCCACCGTTTCGGCAGCCAGTTATTCTCGTCGACAAGATTGGCTTTGCTACCCTGCAGCAACTTATTTTATGGGTAACCTTTTCGATCGGTAATAAGAATATAACATATACATAACCATTTGTCAATGAGAAGTTTTAGCTTAAACGAAACCGCTTTCTGGGCCTGAATAACGCTTTGCGCAACAAGGTTGTAATTTAAAAGCTCTAAAAGCACAAAACCGGGATCCTTCAAGCAAACAGGAAGATAATCGTATTTGTTAAAATTTAAAGATTTCTATCTTAAAATTAAACAGCCATAATGCTTGATTTTGACGATTAAATCGGATTATGCTTAGGGACGTTTAAAACTATATTTTCTAAAATTTGTTCACAAAACAAACATAAATTGCTATTATGGACATTAAATCCGCATATTGGACATTTATTAAACATTATAGAATGTCCAATTAAAGACATTAACGTATTCTACCGGATTTATAGATATTAGAATTTCATGTTCCCGCCCTGAGTGAATTGGATCAATATAGGGCCGGCAACAATGATCAAAACAACAGGAAGGATGAATAACAAAAGCGGAGCCAAAAGCTTGATTGGGGCCTTTAGAGCCATTTCTTCGCCCCTTTGGAAGCGGATATCGCGCAGCTCTTCAGCATGCATTTTAAGGGCTGTAGTTATAGGCGTACCCATTCTATCTGCCTGCAGCAGCGTACGCACAAAGGAATTAACTTCCTGGCTCTTAACCCTGCCAGCCAGGTTCTTTAAGGCATCCCTGCGGGAAAGGCCCATTTGGATCTCCCGGACCATTACCTGCAGTTCATCGATCAATACGCAAGCCCGGAACTCCTTGATAACATGGTTGACTGCTACCATAAAATCCAGGCCGGCTCCAACGCATATGTTCAAAAGGTCGATAACATAGGGCAGGTCCTTTAATATCTCGGCTTTTCTTTTCTTGATCTTGCCGTTCAGCCACATATCCGGAATAAAAAATCCCGCGGCTAAAGCCACCCCCAAAAAAGGCATTTCCGGATGAAAAAGGACATAAATTCCGGCAGGCAGACCAACAGTCAATATAAATTTCAAGGCAATGAACTGGCTGACATTCATCGGCCTTCCTGCTGAGAAAAGCTTCTTTTTAAGCTTGTCGGTGAAAGAAAAGTTGGATTTCTCCACAATGCGGTCAGTAAACTTGGCGGTAAAATTCAGCACATCCTTGGAATCGAATTTTCTGTTGCCTTGCAGGCCTTTCATTTCCGGCGGCAAAGTGACCTCTTCCAGCACGCGCTTGCTGGTCAATAAGAATGCCAGAAGGCTTATACTGATGAACATTAACACTATGGCTGCGGCGAAAAGCATATTTATACCTCTACCCGGCTTAACTTCTTGATCAGAATTATCCCGATCAATTCCGAAAATACCGCCCAAACCAAAAGCATCTGGCCGGTGCGGTTGGTAAGCATAATATCGAAACTTTCAGGATTAACCACTTTAATGAACGCGGCAAAGGCAATAGGCAGGATACCCATAATTATGCCCTGCAGCCTGCCCTGGACAGTCAAGGCCCGGACTTTTCTCTCCAGCTTGATCTTCTCCCTTATGGTGACCACCAATTGCGAGAATATCTCAGTCAGGTCCCCCCCGGTCTCCCGGGCGACTGAAATCGCCGAAGTGATCAACCCCAGGTCGTCCAAAGGCATTCTTTTTCTCAAATGTTCCAGACATTCTTCCAGGGAAACGCCCATTCGGTTTTCCCGGACTACCAGGCCGAATTCTTCGCTCATCGGGACAGGCATCTCCTCAACCAGTATCTCGAAAGCCTGGTTAAGGCTCATCCCGGCTTTTAATGAGCTGGAAAGGATCATTAACGCGTCTACCAGCTGGCCCTGAAATTTAAGCCGGCGCAATAATGCCATATTTTTCATGATTATGGTCGGGATAATAAAACCCATACCCAGCCCTGCGCCTGTTCCGGCAATAGGAAAATCCCGCATCATTAAGAATCCCGCGCCCCCCAGGACAATCGGCATTATAGTAAAAAGCGGAAGCATCTTGTTCCCCTGGGTGACCACGAACATCCGGTCAAGCTTTGCTCCGGCCTTATCCATACGCTTTTTCTGCAACTGCGAATACCTGAGCATTATATACGGTATGCCCTCGTAAGCCAGATAGCCGATCGAGCCAAAGAATAATAAGAATATTATTATTGCCATTAAGGCGTCTCCACAATAGTTTTTTCAGGGGAATACTGCCTGCCGAACCCGAACACATCCGCCGACTGCTTCCATTTCCCGGAAACAGCCCTTCTTAAAAAAACACCCATGCCCAAAAAAGCCACAGCCACAGCTGAAATAAGCAGGGCATATTCAATCACAGTCATTCCTTTAATAACCCGGCGGGACATCTTACTATTTTTCATTCGAATATTTTCAATTTATTAGCGTCGTCCGTCTGATTATAGAAATCAACAGCCGGGGCCTTGCCGTTAGTTATACTGCGGGTATCCTCATAAGCCTGATTTCTGTTCACCATAGTAGCCCCCAGCCAGGCGAATATCTTGGCCGCGGCCACAACAAATATCGCCAAAACCACAAAAGCCACCGCGAACTCGATATTTACCTGGGCCTTCAATCTGAAGTTGTCCATGTCTGGGTTGTTGTATTATAAAAAACAAAAGTGGGGTCATCCGCGCCCAGTTTATGCGTGATAGCCTCGGCTTCATACAAAGTATCCGTGCTGGTCAACACCCCGGAATCCGTTGTTATGGTAAGGTTGTCGTGCCGGTCAATCACCTTGTCTTCGGTTTGCTGGGCCATAAGCGTGGAATTAAGCTGGCCGCCTTCGCTGTCCAAAAGATTGATGTCTTCCGGGGGGCTGCCGACATCTCCTCCTGTGCTTATGAATGAATAATACCTCGGTTTGCCAGTGCCAGTCTCCGGCACTTCTGCTTCCTCTAAGATCGCGGTTTCGCAGTACTCTTCATTGCAGTCTTTCCCGCTGTTTAATAAAACCAGGATCTCCTTGCTGCCATAACCCTCTTCCTGCTGATATACTTTTGCCTGATCTGCAGTTTGCATATTAAAAATATCCGTTACTCCTTTTAGCTTTACATTACCCCAACCTATTGGAAGGGAAGGAATGGGCATTGTTGTTGCCAGAGTGTATTCCTTAGTAACGCCTTTCTCAACGCTACTGCTGCCCTCGATCTCACTATAAACACCGCGTCCGCTAAAAGCCTTATCCGGATTAAAAACATAGGTCACTGACGGCAGACCTTCATCGCTCGAATAATCCAGCCCGGTCGTGTTGTTGCTCCAGAAGATATCGCTTGAGCCTCTTATAGTAGTTCTTTCCCCCTGGCCGAAGATATCCTGGGGGTTAGAAATTTGCACATCTTTGACCACCGTAATCTGCTGGGACTTAGGGGCATTGGACTCCTCGGCCATTTTCATGCTGCGCCGGAAAGCCTCCATCTTGACCTGCTGTTGATAATTATATTGCAGGCCGTAACGCAGCAAAAACCCCAGCACTAATAACAGTATCGTCCCGAAAACAGCCATTTCGCTAAGGCTCTGGGATTTAAGGTTTGATCCGTAATTTCCTTCTCTGAAAATTTTTATCATGCTTGGCGCTATTTAATCAGAGCGTGTAATATACCCATTGTTGATCATCGACGATAAAGTGTTGGCGGTTGACCAAATCTCCCGGGTTGCTTCGTCGGAACTAATACTGCCGCTTACTCCATAATAATAACTGTATATCGACGAAAATTGATCCGACACTTCCTCACTGGTGTGGCCGCCGGCCAGGCTATAAGTGTGCCCTGCGATCGAAGTGCCGCTGACAGAGCTATAAAGCGATGAGCCGATTATGGAATCCAGAGAGCATTCGCCGCCTGCCGATTCCACTTCTTCACTAAACCCATTATCATCCCAGGCAGAGATCTCCTCTGTCCCTGTCCGGCTGACATCCTCAAACTGTTCGATATCGGATTTTATGCTGGTTACATCCCCTGTGGTCGAGTCGGTTATAGGTGTTGAGGTAATCGTAGTCCGGGAATTAATTTTGGTAGTTATCTTGGATTTGGCGGCCGAAGAGTCGTATGGCTCGCCGATCTCATCGCCGGATTGCTTGGCCCTGCCCTGGATAGCTCTTTTCAAATAGAATTGCATGCCGATAAGCGCGCCGGCTATACAGGCGGCCAGAACCGAATATTCAACCAAAGATTGGGCTTTTGTCCTGCGCCTTACCATTATCTTCCGCCTTATTATGCTATTACGGCTGAACAGCGCCAGATACTGCCGCAGATCCGGAAACACTTCCCGCCTGATCCTTACTTTCCTGGCCGCCGAACTGATTCTGTTGAGTGGCGTTATAGGTAACCGTCCAATTGGCCTTAGTGATCGTCTGATCCTTATTGATCGCTGTGCTCCTGGCCCCCCTGTTTTTCTCAACGACCACGATCTCCTGATCCCGGGTAACTGTTGTCGGCTCAGCGGAATAAGCTTTCATTTTTAATTCCCTGGCCCCCAAAAATTGCGAACTAACATTTTCCTTCTTTTCATTATAATAAGCTTCCTGGGCAGGCGTTCCCAAGTCGTCAGAAGTAGCCTTAATGACACCCTGGATGCCCCTTTTGAAATAAGCCTGCATAGCGAAAAGCAGAATAGTAATAATCCCTATGACCAGCGCGTATTCCGAGAAATTCTGGGCCTTTTTATTCATTCTTTGTTCCCGCAAATAAAGACGATCAAGAACGGTTATCGTAGAGGATTATATAGTTAAGCTTGGCCAATTCCTGCACGCAGACAGCGACGGCGTTGACCGTATCAGGATACCGCTGCCCCAGGTTGCCGTTATAGAATTCCAAGAACTTGCTCTGGACATCCTCAAGGGTATAGCCGTCTGCGGGCTCAAAAGAATAATAAGATAAAATATCCATGGCCTGCGAGGGGTCCCTGCCGGACTCCCAAACCTGGCTTTCGGAAAACAGGCCGCTTAGCGCAGATCCGCTTGTTTCATCGGCCGAAGCGCCGCTGGCTCCTTCAGGAATAATACCATAACTCTTTATTGTATAATTGTATTCCTGCGACAGATCCCGGGTCAATTCGCCTTTCAGCTTCACATCCTGCTTTACTTTTGTTTTAGCCTCGATGATATTTTGATTGTCCTGATAGTACGGCTCATATTCAGTGACATTGGCGCTTTCTACCGTAGTATCAACGACTTCGGCATAACGTCCCAAAAGCCCTCTTTTCATATACATACTCATCGCTACCAACCCAAAGATGATCGCAGCGGTAATTATACTGTACTCGACTATGCCTTGGGCTCTACGCGCCATCCTGGCAGGCCTATTCGTCAGTCTCAAGGACATCCTTGGACTTATCCCATTTTTCAAGGCTCTCACCGCCTGTTTTCTGATTTATCTGGTCCTCCTGATGCGTAGTAGTGGTCACCCCACTGTTGACTGTCTGCTTGACCTTGGAAGACTGGGTGATATTGAAATTAGCCGTGTAGGCGTCGGGATCGAATTGCTCTCCCATATCATCAGAAGCGCTTTTTAACTTTCCCTGATACCCGCGTTTTATATAATGCTGCATAACCAAAAGCCCGCCGATGACCACCGATACGATTATGGCGTATTCCAGCGTACTCTGCCCTTTGCGATTTAACATGTTAAGCGTCTCCTTTCCTGAAATATCGTTAGTCGGCCGTACCGGTCCCTTTTATGGTTTCATAAGCGCCGCTCGCGCGCCTGGTCTCTTCAGTAATCCCGGTGCGGTCTACTGCGCCTTCCTTGGCTATATTCTCGCTTAAAGTCCGATTGGTCTTTACGTCTCCCGAGGATTCCTGATAATAAGGCTCATATTGCTGGCCGCTGAAGCTCAAAGTACTGCCTGCGACATCAAGGCTTTCCCCGGTATGATCCACGGCGTCCTTGACCCTTCCCTGCATGCCCCTTTTCACATAGGTCTGCATGGCGATAGCCGCGCCTACGACCAAAGCGATAAGTATGGAATACTCGACCACATTCTGCCCCCTGCGATTAAGCATTTTTTCACCCTCCTGTTTTTTATTCGGCTCCCGCCCCGGGCAATTTGCCGGTGGCCGTGGTAATAGATTTAGCGGTATTGTTCACTCCGTCCTCTACGGCTTTTTTTAAGAAACTGTTGGCCGCTATAGCTATACCGGCGACAATTACCGTAAGAACTATAACGTATTCCAGAATACTCTGGCCTCTTTTACTATGCATCTTCCTCCTCCTTCTTTATTAAACTATACGCGTCTTGGTCTCTGGATTATCCTTATTATGGCCCCTGGTTGACCCTGTCTTCGATGATCTTAAAATTCGCCTGAACCGCGCGCTGAGCATACATATTCATCGCCATAAACGCCATTGCCACCACCGCGATAAGCAACGCGTATTCTATTATACTTTGCGCCTTTTTCATTAAATCTACCTTCCGCCGGCCCCGCTCCCGCCGGGACCACCGCTGCCTCCGGACGAACCGCCGGCATCCGCCTCATTAGCCGTGATCTTCTCCACAGCCTGGTTAAAAGAAGTATTTGTGGAATCCTGGATCTTTTGAAACGCTTTATTCTTCATAAAGAACAAGGCAACCGATACCACAATAATGGTAAGTATAAAATATTCGAATATCGACTGGCCGGGCCGGTCGTCAGGGCCGAACATCTTTATCTCCCCCTATAAAAAAATAACTGGTCCACCATTCCGGCAGCCAGTTTAATGTGAAAAACCGACGGATATTTGGACCGTGGCGAATTTTTCCAAAATCCTATTTTCCCCGAGGACAACTCGTCTTTTACTCGTATCAAAACTATACCATATCGCATATGCTTTGTCAATCTCCCGGGCTAAGCAAAAGAAACCGTTTTCACGTTCAAAAGGCCGATGTTTTCGTCAAACCGGAATTGTTCGCCTTCGGCAAAGATCTTTTCGGAATTGATCTTGTTGACCATAAACTTGAAATCCTCCTGCCAGACAATATCGTGGACCGGCTGGAAATTCTCCCGGTAAAAAAGCTGGGTATCGATCAAGCCGCCTTTTACATGAATATTGGCAATAAGAGAATAAAACTGGTAATACATTGTCTTAAAATCCAGGAATTGGTAAACTGAAGGGAAGAAGAACGCCTGGACAAGTGAATTCAACCGAAAAAGACATTGCTGATATAAACTATTGGCTTCGCTTATGTTATGTTCAAGGCCCAAACGAAAGAAATCCATATCCAACTGATTTAAAGGAACATTCTCTATTTGTTCATAATATACCCCCGGATCTGCGCAGATCAATTCTTTCCCTAATAAACCCCAAGGCGCGCTTTTACCCGGGAATATCTGGCCATAGATCTTCGCCCGGATAAGCATAAGGATAATATCCTTAGAGATATCCGGCAAGTACGCGGCTAATTTACCGGCGACAAAATCTGTCAACCCGGCTTTCTGATCAGCGACTATCAGAACCAGGACCCCGCCGTTCTCTAAATAATAACTTTTCCCGTTCTCTCTAATTGACTTTTTCTCTATCAGAGGATATTTAGGTGCGCTTACGCCGGATTCAACTGGCTCCAGAACAGCTGCTACCGGAGCTTCAGGAAGAGGCACAGGAACTTCAGGAGGGATCACCTTAACTTCAGGCGGAATGGCCGTAGTTTGAGGCGGAATTTCCTTATATAAAGACTGTTCAACCGGTTTCGGCAAAAGCTTTGGCCGGATCCTGGGCCTACCTACTTTATTGCTCAGGCTATTTTCTTTGATTATCGCGTTTATTGTAGATTTAGAGAGATTAATACTAAAAGTCTCTTTAATTAGTGGAGTAATGCTGCGGCAGGATAATTTAGGGTTTGCTTTCTTCTTCTCGATAATAAATTGTTTTATTTCGTCTTTTAATTTATACGGGTTAGGCATTTAGGAGGTTTTGGACAATTATTTTAAGATATGGACATTATTATAGCATTAAATATACCATAAAAACGGTTAATTGTCAAGAATAACCGTCAGAATAGCTACAAAAAGGGCGGTTCTCAATATAGCTTAAGATTATCTTATTGAAGAACCGCCCAAAATTTGTTATCCTAAAACAAACAAAACTTCTTTTAATTCTGCGGACGTCTGAACAGCTTCAGCCTCTTCCAAAATCAAAACATTATTCACCCAAACCCGGAGCTCTTCGATCTGCCTGGCCGTATCGGATCTTAAGGCACAAGCCGACACATAGTCTTTAAGCTCATTATACGGCATAGGCCCCCAAGCCATCTTATGCTTGAGATCCTGCCATTCCCGATCCAGGTCCTTAATACTGTCGTTATTCACCATATCCGCGACCCTGGGGGTCAAAGGAATGAAATTTGCCCTCTGCCCAGCTACAGGCATAGCCCGGAAATCAATACCCCCGGGGGCTAAAGGATCAGCAAGCAGCCCTCCGTCGTTATCCTGCCCGGCAATCCTTTCGTTCTCAAAAGATTCCTTAACCGACTTTCCGATCTCCTGGCGCATTTCCGATAAAACTGCAGATGCCTGGTTCTGATAAGTATCCGAACGGGAAGCCACTCTGCCGTCTTTCACAGCGTCTTGGTAAGTTCCAGGGGCAATTGTTATTTTATGTTGCAGGAATTTTACTATTTCGGGTAATTCTTTCAAAAGCCCTGCGTCTTCTTCATTAACGATCTCCTCGCCGTTATTCCAAGCATTGAAGCTCTCAATACTAATGACCGGAAACAACTTGACTGAATACAGATCAACACTATCCCTCCAAGCCAATCGCCGTTCTTCTTCCTTCATAGCGGAAATTCGCGGTTTCTTCCCCGGGATATCTTTTCCATCTTTGTCCTTCTCTATTAAATAACCCGGGATCATATTTTCCGCCTTGAGGCCTTTTTGTTCCGCCCATTCGGCGATCAAGATCGCGCTGTCCGGTTTAGCCGGATCAATCCTCCCGCCGAAATAGCCCTTTTTCAGATCATCCCGCTGATCCCAAAGCACGGGGACTATGTAGTCCTTTCCTCCTCGAGATAAAGTCGAGAGGGTAAGCACATAATTATCCTCTACTTCCAGCGAGGATATATTCTTAAAAAGCACATTATAAATTTGCGCGTTTTCCCCCAATACCAAATATTTGGTTCTGACATAACTGTCCGACTGAACGCTCTTGGAGGCGACTACTCCATCTTCCGCCTCAACCCAAGAGTCCATTCCGGAATTATGGGTTTGCTTACCGGCGATCTTCACCCGGCTATTCACTTCTTTTTGCAACCCATAAGTAACAGCAATTCCCTTGGTTTTGCTTTCCTGTATATTTATATCCCGCTCTCCGCCGATCGCTCCGGTATCATACCATACCCCTTTAAAAGGCACAGCATAAAGCGTCCCCTTGGCGTTTATAGCCTTACTGATATCATTATCCGCCGCCTGATTAGCGAAGGCCGGGACTATGCTGCCGTAATAATCGATATTAACTTTATCGCCTTTATTCCCGTTTAAAGCCTCACCTAAATAACTGTTTTCTTGAAATACCACTTCTCCGGCCATGCCTATACTGATCTTCCCATTTTCATCAATTACGCCAGCCAGAAAAGCGCTCTTCAAGAAAGCGTCTATACCCATAACCGAAAATGCCGGATTCATATGAATATTATCCTCCGGCGTAATATATCCGCCTTTTACCAGCCACTTGCGCATCAAGTCATTACGGCTATGCGTATCCGGAAAGATCTTCTCTAATAAGTCGATATTCTTGGCCGCTAAAAGCTCCTCTAATATATCTTTTTGTTCGTCTGTCCCCAGGTCGCGGATCGCCTGTATTTCTTCAACCTTAGAGCTGATCTCTCCTTTATCGTCCCGTTTGATCTTATTGTATTTTTCCTGGAATTTATCGATACGGTTATTCTCGCCAAGCTTGGCAAAGCCATAATCCGGGGCAGTCGTATAATCCATCTCCAGCAACAAACAAGCCAAATTCTTTCGGACCTCAGGGCCCGCCAGAGATTCAGCGAGTTTCTCCGGGTCAAAAGAGATCAACGCGTCACCATAAATTATCCCGAGCATGAATTCATTGGCGTTGTAATTTCTCTCCAGATTTATAGCCACATCCAACAAAGCATCCAGGATATACCTGGCTTCCCGACGGCCCTCAATTGTCATCGGGATTTTTGCCAGGCATTTCCCGATTTGGCTGTATTTAGCGTTCCTCTGCGCCTGGCCCCCGGAGGTTATAATAATATTGTGGCGCAAATCGTTTGCTGCTTCGCTGACTAAAAGCTCACGTAAATCATATGATTGTCCTTTTTCCAGGCCTAATTTATCAGATAGGTTCTGGCCATATTGACGGATAACGCTCAATACCCCCAACCCGTTGCCAATAACCTTCTTTTTTTGGGCCTGAGCTTCAGGAGTAGTCTTGAGATCCGGAACTATTGTTGTCACTTTAGCGGTAAGGTAAGAATTGCCCGGCCATTCATAATTTCCGAGGTATTCGGCAAAAGCCTTTGCCTGCGCCTGGTCAAACACCGCCTGATAGACAGTAGTCTTAGAACCAAAGCCGTCTCGGGCAACGATGCGCATAGCCTGCCAATCCCTGGCGGATTTAAGCGATGCTTCATCTGCCAACCCACCGTCATTTTTATCCACATCCGGGTCCTGCCCGGCTGCAGTTAATATACCATCGCCCGCGGAGTTCAGGTCGCTGGCCGGGAGATCTACCTTCACCAAGCCGGATTGCGCCGGTCCAGGCCGACCCTCGAACTCTACTTTAACAGTATTGGCGTCGATAACCGGAATGATCCCTCCGCTAAAATACCTTCTGACAGTCATTCCAAAAAGGGTGGAAACATTCTCTTGGCGGTTATATTCGCCTTGCGCGAATGAGCGCTGATAAGCCTGAAAATAAGCATCCTTATCCCAAGAATTGCGGGAAGTAAGGCCGGTAAGATCATCACTATCGATGGAAGAAGACAACAATCCGGTTTCATCCTTGAGCCCTTGTTTGAACCACTGAGCCAGGACCAGCGAATAATACACCTGGCGAAGAGGGGCATATCGTTTGGCAGAATTGACTTCCCTGGTTAATTTAGGCAAAACAAGCTCTCTTATCAACTCCGACGAATAGCTGTTCAACTCCTTTAATCTGGGATCCTGAAAATTATACTGCGGAGAATCCTTAAGATAATCCTGTTCGAGCATTACCTTCAAACTGGCTTTATGGATGTAGGCGCTGTTATGGCCTTTGCGGATTATGACTTCGCCGGGAACGATCCACGGCCGGGTCAGAGTCGGAATATCAATTTCCCCTCGGCCGAACAACTGCGCGGCTTTTTCATAAAGCTTGGTCCAATACCGCCTGCCTTCGGCGGTATCCGGCGAAGTAAAACCTGCCATGTCTTTTTTAAGCTGCAGGTCCGCCTCTAAAAGCACTCTGCCCAGCCCGGTTTCCTCCAGACTGGGATCGATGATCTCGTTGGCGTTGTCCGGGCGCAAGTTCACCCAGAATTTGCTGTTAGGCAAAGCCAAGCCTATCCGGAAATACGCCATTAGTTTCCGGGTGTTGTCCTGAATCTGGGCAAGCGTCATTGCTTTGGTGTCGCCTTTATCCAGGAATAAAGTGATATTTTGGTTAAAAGAATCGTAAGAAAGCGACCGCAACTGCACCGGACGGAACCGGTCAGGGTTGATCGAGCCATTAAGATACGCGGGAACACCCGCCTGAGGCAGTAATTGGGCAAAACCAACCTGTTCAAAAACCAGAGAAAAAGCGATTAATAACGCGATGATCTTGTAACTCAATCTGCTAAGCTTTCTCATATCTTCCATCTCCGTTTTAGAAGTGTTTAATGGTATTTTTTCTTAAAATCAATAAAAAGCCACGCTTTACTGATCATAAGATCAATAACCGTGGCTTTTTGATTTTTCGGGAATTCTGTTACCTTACCTTTATATAATATAGCATGCGATTTATTAAAAGTCAAGCCGGGCCTTACGCGGCTATTTCTATTTTATCGTTTATTTCGGTTTGGCTGGATTTTATGCTTCCGCAAGGAAGTTCAATAGTAGTTACGGCATTAAAGAACATAGGACTAAGGCGAAAAGGCTTAAATATGGGGATTAAAGCAATCACCTCATTCTTTTTATCCAAGAACAGGGCGTCAAAGCTGAATCTCATAAAGAAAGAGTGGATGGCGTTGGAGGGCGTTAAAATAAGGGCCTCTCCAGGCCCCAGACTTGAGCAATTAAGCAACCCAACCAGCCTGGAGGCGAAAGTGCAGGCATTCTTTGCCTTATCCGCAAGAACAGTGCCGCGCGTCCGGTTAATTATCCGCATTATTAAACCTTGAATATTTCTTGGGAAAGGGAAATGCCGCGTTTTATGATATCATCAAAGAAGGAGGGGATATTCCCGGTAGGGGCAAATTGGCCTTCAACCTTGCCCTGCTCACTCACCCCGCTCTGCTTGAAAAGGAATATATCCTGCAAAGAAATGTGCCCGTCTTCGGTCATTCCGGTCACTTCGCTCACCTGGGTAACCTTACGGGAACCATCGGAAAGACGGGCGGTATGCACGATCATATCAATGGCTGAAGCGATCATTTCGCGGATAGCGCGCAGAGGTATTTCTATGCCTCCCATAAGGATAAGAGAGTCAAGCCTGGACAAAACATCCTGGGTGGAATTGGCGTGCAGGGTGGTCATTGAGCCGTCGTGGCCGGTATTCATTGCCTGAAGCATATCCAGGGCCTCCAGGCCGCGGCATTCTCCGATAATGATCCGGTCCGGCCGCATACGCATGGAGTTACGGAACAGCTCGCGTATGGTTATAGCGCCTTTGCCTTCGATGTTCGGAGGACGGGATTCCAGCCTGACCCAATGCTGGTGGTGGAGTTTTAATTCCGCAGCGTCCTCGATGGTAATGATACGCTCGCCGTTGGGGATGAATTCCGAAAGGATGTTCAACACCGTAGTTTTTCCCGAACCGGTACCGCCGGAAACAATTATATTCTTGCGCGATAATACGCAGATCCGCAGGAACTCGCCCATAACCTCGTTCAATGTGCCTATTTTAACCAGGTCATCCACGCCAAGCCTCTCGCTGCCGAATTTGCGGATAGTCAGGGTAGGCCCGGTAAGGGAAAGCGGCGGAATTATGGCGTTAACGCGTGAGCCGTCGGTCAACCTGCCGTCGACCATTGGAACTGACTCGTCGATCCTCCTGCCTAACGGCGCGATGATCCTCTCGATTATTTGGCGGACCTGCGCGTTGGAAACAAATCTTTTAGGGGTCAAGATCACCTTGCCGCCTTTTTCAATATATATCTGGTCTTTATTATTGACCATGATGTCGGATATCTGTTGGTCGGCGATAAGGTCTTCCAGCGGGCCCAGGCCTACCGCTTCATCGATCATTTCTTTAATGAAGCGCTCCCTCTCTTCAAAAGAGGATATAAAACCTTCAGTTTCCTCGGCCAAGGCGTTGGATATGGATTTCTTTACCTTCTCTTTTAATTCACGGAGCTTTTGCGGGTCGCCGAGCACGACCTCTAACCTGTGCAGATCCAAATCCTGAATGATCCGCTGGTGGATGCGCTGTTTCAAGCGGCTGACCAGGTCGTCCTTGGTCACTTCTTTGCGCCGGGCTTCTTCGCTGGCGGAAATATTCAAGGCCGCGGTGCCGCCGTCAGCGGGCAGGTCTATTTTTTCCGCGGAAAAGCTTTCCATAAGGGTAGCTTCCAGATCGCGATGCACGGTGAACATATCCGAAGACCCGATAAAACTATTGGCCAGCCGGTCGATCGCCACAGCGGCGTGAGATTTAGGATTATCCAGGACCACCGGGTTCCTGCGGTTCAAAGCCAAACCCACGGCCTTGCCGTCAGACGGAATGCGGCTGATTATTTCAAGGGGGATAGCTGCCCGGACCTCAGCCAAAGAAACGCCGCCCTGGCTTTCCGCGCGGTTAAGCACCGCTTTGATCATCCGCAAAGGAAAAGCGAAAGACTGCAGTATCTCGATAGCCTCTTTGACCTGCCCAACCGAAAGCAGGTCAGGGTTAACAATAAATAATATCAGGTTGGATTTACCGAAAACAGTGAGGGATATCCTGGTGAACACGCTGCCAACGTCAATAATGATATATTCGTACGCCTTATCCAGCTGCTCGCACAGATATTCGATAAATCTCTCTTCTATTAAGCCTCTTTGCCGGATATGAAGGGTAACCGGAAGGAAATCCAGCCCGCTTAAATTATGCGGCTGAATGAATTCTTTGATTCGAGGCAGATCGATCTGGTCGCCAGCTTTCCATTCCGGGATAATTTCAGCCAGGCTTCGGGCAGGTTTCAAGTTAAGCAGCTTCGCCACATCGCCGGGCAGTTGCAGGTCGATATCGACTAAAAGGACCTTGCCGCTGCCGGTTTTCCGGGCAAGGCTGGCGGCGAGATTAGTGGCCAGAAAAGTCCTTCCCGCTCCGCCCTTAGGGCTAAAGATGGCTATTGTATTGGCCATATTCTATTCTTTTAAATTATATACGATGGGGATCTGCACCCAAAGATCCTGATCATTTATCCCTCGCGGGAAAGACGGATACGGGGTGATCTGCCTGGCGATACGCAAGGCGTTCTCGTCCAGCACAGAGTAACCCGAAGAACTGTTGATCCTGGCCTCAATAAGCTCTCCGGTATTTACCAGATGCAGGTCCAGAAGCACGGTGCCTTGCAATTCAGCCTGTTTAGCCGCCCATGGATAGAAGATATTGTTTTTCAGGTATTCCGCCACTCCTCTAACATACGCGGTCTCAGGATCAATGGTTTTTGGCGCCTTCAGGGCCGGTACTTTCTCAACAGTTGCCGCAGGCGTTTTCTTTTTGTCTTTTACCTTGGCAGGCGCAGGCTTCTTTTTTACGGATTTCTGCTTAGCGGCGGGCTTCTTCTTTTCGGGTTTCGTTTCCTTTTTCTCTTTAGCCTTTACCGCTTTTTCTTCCGCTTTCTTGGCCGAAGGCGTTGATGCTTTTGCCGCGGCAGCCGCTTTTTTATTCTTAGTTACAGCCGGCTTTACAGCCTTAACCTTTTCTGCCGGCTCAGGCTTTTTTGGTTTAGCCGGTTCTATTTCCTGCACCAGATCAATATCCTTATTTTCTTCAATCTCTTCCGGGACTTCGGCCTTGATCGTTTCTGTTTTATCTTTGGATAAAGCCTTCTTTTTCTTAGGCGCGGGTTTCTCTTCTTCAGCCGTTTGTTTATCCTCGTCCTTATCCTTGATCACTACAGGGGTGATCATTATTACCAGCTCCGTATCCCCTCTTTCCCCGCTTCCGCCGCCTTGTTTTGTGCTGCGGCTGCGGAAGAACATACCCAATACCGGGATATCTCCCAGCCACGGCAGCTTCTGAAGATCTTCCTCTGTTTTTTGCTTGATCAACCCGCTTATCGCCAATGTTTGCCCGTCGTTAAGATAAAGCTGTGTCGAGGTGGCGCGTTTAGTCAAAGGATAAGCCCGGGCAGTGGTCTCAGTGGCCGTTCCCAGCACTTCCGCTGTGCCCACATCGCTCACCTCCACATTAAGCGCGAGTTTTATTTTCCCTTCCGCGGTCAATACCGGGGCCATCTTTAATTTTATGCCGTATTCTTTGTACTCCACGGAAGTAGAATCGCCGTTATCCCCGCCTGATTGAGTGGTCATAATAGGTTTTTCACCGCCTACCAGAAGCTCCGCTTCTTTGCCGCTCTGGCAAGCCAGCTTAGGCCGGGAAAGTATCCTGGCTTTTCCTTCCTGGACCAAAAGATTCAAGGTCGCTCCCAAAGAAGTATGAGTCCATTCAGTTACGCGGATCAAGGAATCCGGGACGCCGGCAAGCCTGGTGGGAAAACGGCTGGGTTCAGTAAGGGCTATTGCTCCGGTAGTAGAATCCAACCAGTTCATCCCCAAGGTCCTGGTGCCGTCCTTGTTCACCTCCAGGACCTCGACATCCAATTCAATAATCGCTTTTTCCTCGTCTATCTTAATAAGATTAGTTGTCCGGGAAAACAGAAGCCCGAGCGCGGTTTTGATCCTGTCCATATCCTCATTGGTCTTTACGCTTCCTAATAATAACACCTTGCCTTCGCTGTCCGCGGTCCGGGTAAAGACATTCGGCAGGTTTAGCTCTTTTATCAGGCTATCGATGCGGAACTTGATCTCTCCCATATCCTCGGTAAATACCCTCAAACGCAAATGGTGCTCGCCGAAATCATCCCACCAGATCAAGTTTGTCGCGCCCGAGCCTTTGCCGGCAACCATTATTTCCTGGGCGCTGACCGAAATAACATCGGCTACCGCGGGATTGCCGACTACCACGCGTTCCGGGGAATCCACGTCAACCGCCTTTATCTCGCCCATATACAAAATCTGCTCCAAACCCGCGCCGATAGCTTTCGTATCCTGGGGAAAACCAGATCTGTTGCCTGTTAATAATAACGCCAATATTATTAAAAATAGCCGGGTCTTCTTCATTTTTTCTTCCCTTCAGATAAAGGAATGACTTCTTTTTGCAGCCCGCGATAGATCTCTACAGTAGCCGGAGGCTTGCCTCCGAGATCCTTGGCTTTAGGATATAAATAATCAAACAGGTTGTCCCAGTTAACCGGGTCCACCTTCGTTTGCGCAACATCGCTATTCGAACGCATTACCAGCCGGATCTTCCCCTGCTCCTGGATGAAGGAAACTAGGGCTGCCTCCTGGGGGCTAAGAGACATAGTAACGGTGTTATCCGAACCTTTGGCCTTTTCTTTAGATTTATCGCCGCGGGGACCGGACGCGGCAGGCCCCATTTCAGAACCTACTGCCAAAACCAGGATGTTCTGAAAAAGCGGCAGGGTAACTAATTTCGATTCGTTTTTACTGGCCTGTTGGCCGCCTGAAGTATTATCCACGGCCAAGGCGTAAAGATAAGATCCCTGAGGAGGAGTTATTATTGCCAGGGCGTCAACGTAATCTCCCGGCTGCAACAGCCCGGCGAGGCTGGTGATATTATCAACGACTACAGGAACCGCCCTTTTTCCCTTGGGGGTGATCTCAGATAAGATCTTGGGTTTTTCCGGGGGAGCGCCCAGTTTGGTCCGAAGTATCTGTTCTCCCGGGATTATCGGGGTCTGTACAAGCATGCCGACTATATTAATAGACGACCTTATTGCCCCTGGCTGGAGGAATTCTTCAGGCACTTCCCTTGACGTCAGGTCTTCCGGAAGAATAGGCACTCCAGGCGTGATGTTTCGCGCGGCCACCAGGACCGAAACCTTATTATGCTGCTTGGCTGCTAACTCTTTGGCCTCACGCTGTTTAAGTAAAGCCATCTGTTTCGCTACCGCCGCTTCTTTATCCGCAATATACGCCCGGCCCAGCAACGCCGCCAGGATACCGCAAGCAATAGCCACTACGATCAAGATCTTTTTCCTGAATTCCGGATTTACCTGGTCCATAGGTTATTTTACCTTCTCCTGGTATATCGCCACCTTGGTTTTTTTGGATAAGCTGTCGTTCAGCTCTTGTATCTTCTGCTGCTGTTTCACCATGATCACGGTATTTTTTACCTGGTCCCAAACCTCGTTTAAAGAAGGGGTCTGGCCGCCGCGGATGCCGTCAAGCCTTATAATATAATACCCCTTTTTATCCTTAAAAACCGAGCTGATCTGGCCCTGCTCCAAAGAAGCGGAAAACGCCATTTCGTCGAATTTCTTATATTCCTCGCCAAGCTGGCCTTTGCCGATAAAACCCAGATCACCGCCCTTAGAGGCGGTCTCCGCCTTCGAGCGCTGCTGCGCCAGAGCAGCGAAATCCGTACCTTTGAGCAATTCGATCAATACTTCTTTGGCCTCATCTTCTGTGGGCACCAGTATCTCGCGGATCCTTCTCTCCTCCGTGGGCCGGAAACGCTCCTTATAATCATTATAAAAAGCCTCTATTTCTTTGGATGTCGGGGTAGCATTGGAAGTCTCTTTCTTGATAAACTGGTCAAAAACGATCCGGACCTCCGCGTTCAAAAGCTGTTCCCTGACCTTATTGTCCTTATCGACATTACGGGCCTTAGCTTCTTTATAGAACAGGTACCTGGGGATCAATTCCTCTTTCAAAAAGGCTAATTTCTCCTCGGGGGTGAATTTTTTAGGCTCGGCGTTATTATAAAGGGCGTTCAATGTATTGATATTATCGATCTCCTGGTCCAACTGCTCCAGGGTAATGTACATATCGCCGACCTTAGCGATAACCGTGCCTTCGGGTTTAACGGACGCGGTTATGTTGAACTTTTCACAGCCGATCAAAGAAAGGATTACCAGGACAGAAAAAAGGCAGGATAATTTTTTCATTTATTCCTCGCAGGTTGGATGTTGATTTATGCACAACACCAAATTTAAACCTATGCCGCTACAGCACTAAAAACAAATACCGGCAGGCTAATTATCATATATATCATAATACTTTTTTAAAGTCAACTTTTTTCATGATATAATTTGCTAATGAAAGAAAACAGCTTGTCAGTCGTTCTCCCTATATATAATGAAGCCGCGGGCATAGAACGTTTAATTCGGGATATGCTGCCTTTTCTGGGGGGGCTAACTGATGATTTAGAGGTGCTCGCGATTAATGACGGCAGTACAGATAAAGCGCGGAG
>Ga0265297_10005638_pt1 | contig 18863 bp, 21 predicted proteins | sample Munlanlwell13791_FD_192502 | JGI IMG/M metagenome (GOLD analysis project Ga0265297, IMG submission 192502) | Leachate microbial communities from a municipal landfill in Southern Ontario, Canada - Leachate well 137-91 | ecosystem: Engineered > Solid waste > Landfill > Unclassified | place...
ATGAATTAAAATAGTTTATCAAAGCGTTTTTAAAATCTATTGGTTCATTTTTCCCATAAATTAAACCCAGCAATAAAGGAGAATCTGTTAGAATAACTTCAACCTTTCCATTTAGATCATAAATCATACGATATTGGTTAGCGCTAATATAGAATTGATTTTTAAGAATATTTAAAGAACCTTCCCAAATTTTAGATTTTGCGTATTCAGTTACTATTTCACAATCATAACCTTTCCATTTTAATTCAGCAAAACAATTCGCCATCATTGTTGATTTACCTGAACAGGGGCCACCCCAAAAATTAACTATTAAAGAGTTATTCATTTAAATATTAAAACAAAATTAAAATAACCACAAGTTTCATTGCCAAGGATGTTTTATTAACTTAAACATTGTATATTTTTGATGTTCCAAATAACCTTTATCTATTAAAACTTTCAAATCTTCTTCTAAAGAAGATCCTATTCTAGATCTTGTTTTCATTGAAACATCCCACTTTTTAAATTCTGTTTTATTTTCATTTTCTAAAAAAGAAACTATTTCAAATAAAAGATCTTCGTGTGTTGGATTATCTATAATTCCTAATAGATTTTTTATTTTTATTTGATTTTTATCTATTTTTTTCATCCTCTATTTGTTCTTCTTCATCAGTTGGTAAATCAAGTTCTTGGTTTATTTCTGCTAAATCTTCTAATGATTCAATAGATGGTAATTGAAAAACATTTTTTATAATATTATTATCTAAATCTCTTAAAACATTTTGAGTAAACACTTTATCCGTAAATAATTCAGATAAAGGAACTTCTCCCTTTAAATGTTTACAAACAAGTGTTCTAGCTGTGTCTTTTGGTAAAGCGTATAAAACTCCATTTTCACCTTCAAATTCTTTGCATTTTTTCTTTTCTGATTCTTCTAATTTAGAATATTCTTTTTGTGTTAGTGCTTTTCCTCTAATAATTCCACAAGCATCCCATGATACAAATTTTTCTAAACCAACATAGGGATTTGGTTTTTTATAAAATGGAATATGAATTTGAACTTTTATTGGTCTAGCAAATCTTTGTTTTATGGGTATAACAGTTATTGTTACACCTACTCTAACAGCATCAATGTTTTTATCTTTAGCAGATTGTTCTGCTTCTTTATCATCCAATTTGGATTTACTAAGCATGAACATAATAGAAACATTATATTTTAATCCACCACCACCAGCAACTTCCTTTCCTGGAATATATGAGCCAATTTTTTCATATAAATGACCATTAACTACCATAGGGATACCATATTTTGCTAATTTCATTCCATTAACTCTAAATAATTTGCGGATAGCCTGTTGTTTAGTCATATCTCTCTTATCGTTTCCGTCCTTTGTATCCGATGATTCTTTTTCAGATGTTAAATTACCTAACGAATCTAATACTATTATAATTTTTGGTGGTTTTAAATTCTCTTTTATAGTTTCATCATATGATTCTACAATCTTAGATAAGATAAAATTCACTTCTTCTATAGTATTTACTGGTTGCAAACGAAATCTACTTGTATCTACACCCAATCTAGTAACAAAATCAACATCTATTGATCCTTCTGAATCCATATATACAACATCATAATTCATTGCTTGTGCATTCCTACATATACTTAATGCTAAATAACTTTTTCCACTTGATTCTTCAGCCACCAACCCAAGAGATCTTCTATTTGGCATACCACCAAATAATGAACCACTTAACGCAGCATTTAATATATACCATCCAGTTGGAATCCATTCATCAATTTTAGCAATTGGATTTATATCTATCATCTCTCCGTCTGGAGCAATTTTATTTAAAATATCATTTAATTTGGAAAATGAGGTTTCTTCTTTTTTCTTTGCCATCTTTTATTTATTATTTATTTATTATAATAAATAGTAATTAAGAAGTTTTTAATAGAAATAAAAAACCCATAAATTTTAATTTATGGGTTTTAAGTAAAAACATTTTTATAACACAGAAAGAAGAATTTATTTTATATCATTACTTGATTCTATCCAAACATTATTTTTATCTGCCCAATCATATAATTGATCCATCACCAAATCAAAATCATCTATATTTAATATAACATTTTCAAATGCAGTTATTATGGGTTTTAGATTGTTATTTTCGTTTTTAATAACAAATGTATTAATATCATTACTTTTTTCTTTTAGTAGATTTATTATGGATTCTTTGAATATACTTAAATCTTTTTCATCATAAGTTTCTTCTAATAAGGTTATTTCGTCTAAATATGGATTGTCAGAATTATTATTTATTATTTTATCTGTTTTCAGTAAATCGCAAGCTTTAATTTTTAATTCATTATTATCTCTAAAAACTATTATTGAGTAATCACCACTAATTTTAATTTCTTTATCTGATTTTGTTTTTATCTTATATAAAGGTTTGCATTTTTTTAAAATATTAGAAATATCGATACAAAATTTCCATTTTCCCATATTTTTACGAAACCCTCTTCTTTCAAGATCTTTTAATTCTTCTGAAGATTTTGGTCTTAAAATTTCATACATTGACATAATCAAAATTATTTTAATAAATATAACAAATTATTATCATTATAAATTTTTTGTTCCTTAGCAATCATTATTTTACAAATTTCATATAGATTATATGGTTTATATAATCTATCAATTCCTACATCAAAAGACAATCCGTTATTTATTTCTAGTGGTCTACAATGACAATGACCAAATAAATGCCAAGACCCGTGTATCTTTCTATTCCACGATAAAATTGGATAATGACTTAAAACTATATGAATATTTAATTTGTCTTTTGAATAAGTAAAATCTTTAATTTGCGTTATTTGCGAAAATCTAGTTGAACTTTTAATATTTTTATCGTGATTTCCCAATATAAGGAATTTGTTTCCATTTAATTTATCTATAAATTTTTCTGCTTGTTCTCGTGGAGATAATGAAACATCTCCTAATATAAAAAGGGTATCTTTTTTATTAACCCACTTATTTATAACATCTTGTATCAACCAATTTGTGTGGCATTCATCTAATTTAGATTTATAATCTGAATTGGTTTTTAAATTTTTTATTCCATTATAATTTATAACATCAATTGGTCTATTACAAATGTTTATAATTTTAGGGTGGCCATGATGTAAATCTGCTGTGAAATGAATTGTTTTCATTTCATTTATGGTGTCTAAACTTAAATCTTCTAAAATATTTTTATATATCATAAATTATTAATTATATAATATTTTAATCATAGTTTATGCAAATATATAAATTTTTTGCTAAATTTTTATCGAAAACTAATTTATATTGATTTTTATATTTTGCTATTAGAATAGATTTTTCATTTACCTTTGGATTGCATTTTCTCCCAACAATTATTTTATCTCCTATATTTTCCTCTATGATATTTAAATTTACACTATATTTTTTTAATTCTTCTTTTGTTTTTTTATTTGTAATTAAAAACGTAGCCGAATTTCCCCTATTATTTATTTCTATAGTACCAATCGCATATCTTATTTTTCCTATTAAATTCGAATCATAAAAATTTATATCATTATTAGCATTTGTTTCTATTAAATTTAAAATGTTATCATATATGATTTTCCAGTTTTTTATTTGCTCATTAATATTTATTATTTTGTTCTTAATTTCAATTTGAATTTCACGTCTATTCATGTAATTTTCATTATTTTTAAAATCAAAATAATATAATAAAACTTCAGGAGTTTCAAAATTAATAATACTCATTAAATTATAAAGTTTATAGATTATATCTTCATCCTTTACATTATAAATTAAACCACATTCTTTACAAATGTGGTTATGAATTTGAGTTTTAGTCTTAGGAACTAATATATTTTTTATAGTTTCCAATTAAAATAAACTTTTAGCATATACTAAATTTCCCATTATTTGGTTAAATCCTAATGGTTCAATAAACCTATTAAATGGTTCGACAATTATTTTTTCAAATTGTAATTCATAATCAATTTGGTATGCAAATTCATAGGGATAATTATTAGGAAGGAACCCAAAAACATCATGTTCTCCTTTTGCATAATAGTGTTTTATTTTATCTCCGGTTTTGATTAAATTATATTTGCTTTTCCATTTTGTATTTAAAATTTTATTATTATAGATAGCTGCAGCTCTAACATTTATAGGACATTTATCAGCTAATCTAATTTCATTTTTATCATCTAAGACATATTTTTCATAATCGCCAATAGAAATTGTTTTAGATATATCATCAGGTTCTTGAAGAACAAATTGTTTTTTATATTCTTTTAGTTTTTTAATTAAATCTCCATATTCCAAATTTTTACCTTTAGATAAAATCAAATTTAATAATTCCTTTAACACCTTTCTTGCAAATTTAGGAGTTGACCCCTGAACAATTTCAACTCCTGTTGGAGAAACTTTTTTTTGTGGATCAAAAAATACACCAGGATCTTTCCAAGCAATATCCAATATATATTTCTTTTTTGCTAGCATTAAAGCAGAATAAGAAATTTTTTCTAATTCTAGATTTTGTATATCTTGAGTATTTCTTTCCTTTGCATATTCATTAAATTTTCTAGAGAGAAGTTCATTTAATCTAAATTCCTTTATTTTTAATATAAAGTTTATTATATCAATATTATTTTTAGGTGAATCACAAGATTTTAACAATGGATCAAACGTTACATAAGTAGAATCAGTGTCATTATAAATAGTTAATAACCTATCAGTTATAGGATTTACATAAGTAACTCCTAATTTTTTATGTAATTCTTTGTCTTTGTGCCATTCATTTATAAAATAATCATTAAGTACTTTATTCGCATATTTTATTAAATCTTGTCCTTGGAGTGTAATGGCTTCGGCCATGTTTATATTATATCCAACAAAATAAGGAGATGCTAAAGCTCCATAAACACTATTTAGATAAATCTTAATAGATTGCTCTAGGTTAAAGTATGTATCTTTAGTCAATCTAATTGTTTCAATCTCTTTTTCTAGTTCTTCTATGCTACAATTGTATGGATTTATGTTGGTTAGTTCAAATTTAAACTTTTCATTCATTTTTATGCTTTATTTATATTTATAGAAAATAGTTACAGTTAAAGTTTTGTTAAATATAAAAAATTTACAAAAAATAGAAAATAGTATTTAAAATTAAAAAAAGAAATTTTGTTTTAAAACTAACTTCATATTTTAAAATATAATTTTATCTACAATTTTTAAATTTATAAGTAAAAAATAAGAATGATCTTGTTTAATATCCTTAATTACATTATCTATTTTCTTTGGTTTTAAAATATCAATTGTTATTATTATTTAAAAACCTTGTTTAATTTCCCAATTCGTTAAAATTATATTAAAAATATATTTTAGTAATATTAAAATATATAAAAACAATATTATTAAAAGAGGAATTTTTATGGTAGAAAGACTAATATGAACAATAGACATATAAATAAACGACAACAACATAAATACGTAAGATATTAAATATATGTAAAAAATAACTGTGTTATTGGTTTTATAAATAAGGAACAAAAGTTTCCTTTTTATTCCTATATTTAATTTTAAAACATATGTTATTGGTTTATCTTTATATTTAGAAACAAAAAAATATGCATGTGATTTTTTTATTTTTTCTATAATTTCTTTTTCATTCTTAGGTACCAACAAATCAGAAATCTTCATCTTAATTTTTAGAAATTACAAAATTATAATTATTACTCTTAATCCTTTTAAAAAACTTATGTTTGTTCTTAAACGCATTCAAAAGGTATATTTTTTCCAATCTCATTATTTCTTCGTGTGTTATTTTTTTATCCATTTTACTATATAAATTTAGATTTAAATATTCTATGTGTTTTTATTTTTACACGTTTTATTATTGCGTTATTCGGTAATGGAAAATACCCGCCTTTAAAATTAACACCTAATTTTTTTCCATCTAAAACGAGTTTAAGTTGATTTTTATATACACTTCCACAAATATTGGCTAAATTTCTTATAGATCCATAATTATCATAAATTCCTGTTTTTAAATGAAAATCATAATATGCAAAATCTGATAGTCCTAAATTTGCTTTATTTTCCGTCAATTCTTTAGTTGCATTAAAAATTTGAGATTTTCTATATTTTTTATAATATAAATTTAAATCTTTAATATTTTCTATCAAAATATAATTTTCGTAATTGATTCCAAATGCTTGTATGTTTACAAGTTTCATATTTTATTCTATATTAGATTCTTTAATTGATTTAATTTGAAACACTGGTTCGATATCTTTAATGATATTATTGATATTGTTTTTTACTATTGAAAAAAGATTCTTTATTACACCTCTTTTAATAACATATGATATATCATTAATTAATAAATTTTGTTTTTCTTCTTTAGTGAGTTTTTTACTACTCATTAATAGTTTAGAAATATGATTTTTGTGTTTTAATAAAATAGAGTTATTAAAAGAAAATATTTTATTTTCTTCAACTAAAACTTTTCCATATGTTTTTTGCAATAAATCATATTGTTCTTTATCAATATTTTTGTATCTATCATAAGTAACAAATTGAAAATTTATATTTCCTGAAAAGATTTTTAATGTGCCTGGAAATTTTTTAGTTGAATTATAAATGTTAGTCATTTGATTTTTTACAATTTCCTTTATCTCCAAATCTAATTTGGATCTTTTTTCTTGTTTCTCCTCAATATCTTTATCTAAATTAATAAGTTCCTTTAATTTACTTTCAATTTCTGGTATATTAATAACTATATTTTCTTCTTTTTTATTTATATCAAATATGTTATTATTTTTCATAATTAAATTTTTTAAAGTAAAAACACGATGCTAATATAATAAATTATCCCTAAATATAAAAATTTAGGGAGTAATTTTACACTAAAACAATAATTTATTTTTAAATACACTTTAAATCTCTAATTATATCCTTAATTATTGGATTTCTAACTGTTTCATTATCTGTAAATTCAATTATTTTAACGTGTTTATTATTACTTAATGCTTTTGTTATTTTTTTTATGCAAGATTCTTCTGGGTTTTTTAAATCACTTTGTTCATCATCACCCAAAAAAATCATCTTTGAATTTTCTCCTATGCGTGTTATTAATGTTTTAAAAGAATGTACAGTTAGATTTTGAATTTCATCTATTATACAGATATTTTTTGAGAATGTAATTCCTCTGCAGAAAGCGATTGGAAACATTTCTATGATACCTTGATCTATAAAAGATTTAGTTACATATGAATTCCCAAATATTTTATCTAAATTGCTGGTATAAGAGTACATATATGGTGTAATCTTATCATAAACTGTTCCAGGTAAAAGACCTATATCTTCTCCTTTAATTACCTGTAACGACTTAATTAAAATTAATTTTGTAAATGTTGATTCTGTTTTTAAAAGATGTAAAGCTGTTAATAAACTCATAAATGTTTTTCCTGTACCAGCACTTCCTACACATATAACAACATCTTTTTCTTCTATGGCTTTTTTTAATTCCTTTTGTTTTTCATTTAAACATTTTACTTGAATTGATATTTCCGATAAATTAAACTTGTTGCTATTTTGTTTTTTTGCTAAAGTCTCTTCATATAAATTAATGGCTTGAAGATCTTCCTCCGATAAATTCTTTTTCTTCGTCAAGGTTCATCATTTGTTAGTGAATACTTAAGATTTATTTATATATTTAAAAAAATGTAGTTAAATCATGTTTTAGTTGTTGTTTAATATATAATTCATAAAAATCCAATTCTATGTTTTCTTTCCATTGTTTATAAGCATCTTCAACAAAAGCATTAATATTTTTTTGATATTTTTTTTCTATTACCTTAATTTGGTTTTGAGAAATGCAATCAAATGCAATACCATTTGTGTTTAAGTAAACGTTTACTTCTTTATAGTTTTCATTAAAAATCACCAATCTGTCAATTCCTTTAAAGCAATCTTTTATTTCATTTTCTATATCCCATTTAAATTTCCATGGATATTTTACATATTCTAATGAATATAATACATTAACTAATCCATCAGTAGATCCTACTAACCCATATCTAGTGTTATAATATTTTGTAAAAATATCTAAATCAATGGGATCAAAATTAGGATTAAACCCATATGTTTCTGTGTGTGCTAAATAAAACCACAAATTGATAAGATTTATTACTTCTTTATTTAGTTCACCCGCATCTATTGCTGATGAAATAGCTCTTTGATTTTTATAATCACCCTCTTGCAAAAATTGTGTAGATAATTGATAAAATGGTTTGCTTATCATATTTTTAAAATTATCACCCAATTGATTAATAAGTATTCTTAACACTGATCTTGCTTCTAAAATCTTTGAAAAGAATTTATAGTTTCCGGCAGACGCTTTTGTTCCAAATCTAAATGATTTTCCATCAGGGCATTTTACTTCTGTTTTTAATCCGTTGTCTAATAATAGATCATAACTATCATACGTTCCTATTTGTTTTGATTTAAACATAAATGCTATTAACACTTCTCCTTTTCCAACTCCTTCATCTTTTGTGTTTAATAAATTATTAAATAAAGAATTTTGTTTAAAGATTTCATCTTCATAATTTTTTATATTAATAACATCGTTAATGCCTTCACAATAAATTAAACTATAAACTTCGTGCGGATCAGTTGTTTTAATAACATTATATGTTTTATTTGCAATAGAATTTGTAATATTATTCAAATAACAATTTACAGATGGATCTGAATAACCCCAGTCTATTAACTTTTGGGGTTTTTTAATTTTATTTTTGATTGTTATGATTCCTTCATTATATAATAATATTCTAAAATTCCAAAAATCATTATGAGTATATTCGCTAAATATGGAAAAATCTTCATCATCCCATATATCAATATCTTCTATTTCTAAATCTAAATTTTTATCTATTATAATGTTATCTACAAAATCTAACAAATTTTTATTATATTTGTTTCTTTTATATGAAGGTGCTTTTATATAATCAACAATGGGTTCATTTGGCAATAAATTATTAACATTTTCTAAATTTTTAAATATATTATCCCTATAAAAATTTGATTGTGAAACACCCAAAATTTGAGACATAACAAAATCATTAATGCAAGTTAAATCTTGTCTTTCCATTAAATTTTTAAATTTTATTTTGATTGACTAAAGTTCGTCTTTTATAGTTTCTTCATAGTTTTCATTTATTTCAACTCTAGAAATAATTGTTTCTGTATTAGTATTTGAAGATTCTAATAACATTTTGTCTAAACCAATAGAAACTTTGTAATTTTCATTATCAATCTTATCGAATTGATCTTTATAAAAAGGTATTTTACAATTAATATCAGATGTTAATATGATTAAAAATTCAAATGATTTTCCTTTAATATATAAATTGCTATCTTTATTAATAAATTCCATATATTTATATTCTTTGTCTAGCTCAGAATAACATCTAATTTTTTCTATGTTTTCTTTAGTAAGATCAAAAGATATAATTGAATCTATTTTCCTAATTTTATCATTATATAATTCGTCTGTTATATACTTAAATATATTAAGAGATGTGCATTCGTTATTAAATTTAAGATCAATATTTGATAACAAAATTGAAATGGCTACATAATCAATTTGATTGTTTGAGCTATTTACTTCATCATATTTAACAATAAATTTAAATTCACTTCCAAATTGATCTATTATTTTAATAAGACGAGAAATGTTATAAATACCAATTTTTATTCTAATTTTAGAAATTTTAGTTATTAATTCAAATTGAGCATCTACAAAAGATAATATGCAACGTTTAACTATAGAACGTTCACTATTACAAGACTTGGCAATAAATTGACACTTTTCTAAATCTAATTCTAATAAAACAGATTTATCTATTGACGCAAATCTTTTAAGATAGGAATTAAATGTATTAGGATTTTTAATTGAAAACTCTACTGTCTTTACCATGTTATTTATAATTTAATATTTTAATGGTATTATGCAAAGACAATATAAAGGTTTTATTTTTTTACGTATTTATCGTATAATTTTTTTATAGCTTCAATAATTTCAGAATCCTTTACTTCTGGTACATAATGATAACTATATTGAGGTGTTTTTAATTTTATTATAGTATCGTTGAGTTCTTTATAAGCACGATTTACATATGATTGTCTAAATTTATTTTTTGAATTTCTAGATTTTTTAACTTTTTCAGAAAGTACATGTGCGGCTTCTATATACTCTTCATCTGTAATATTGTTCTTTTCAATATGTTGTTGAGGAATTAATCTAGCTAAAACACGCCATTCGGCGGGAATATTACTAAATCTATAAGCTGAAGCTTCTGTGTTAATATCCATTGTTCTAATATAACCCGTATTTGAAATCATCCATCTTCTATCTTTATTTATATTATCTTTAAAAATTAAATTCCCCCTTTTTAGTTGTAGAGGAGAACTTATTAGTTCTAATCCTACAGTTTTCATAAATTTTACTGCAAAATTTTGTCCTAGAGTAAGATTTATTGATTCATTATCCTCGTAAATTCCTTGATATGATTCTCGTTGTAAACCTGCTTCTGAAAATGAAATAGCTAATGCTTGTTTGTGTTCTTTTTTTGATCCACCTTGTTTTTTTGATTTTAAGGGGGTATCTGCGTGATATGGTTTTAGTTTTCCTTTACCAAATTCACGCATTACTTTTTTAAATTTTTTTATTTTTCCTTTAGCCGTAGTTGGCTTTTTCTTTGATTCTTGTAATTCAAAAGCTGGTTCCACGTTCAACAAATTAAATACTTTCGATGGTTGAAGCCTTTTTCTAAAAGAATCATTTAATATATTAATATTTTCTTGAAAATCAAATATGGCGTTTCTTTGTAGTTCATCAAAACCTTGCATTTCAAGTATTCTATCTATAACCTCAATATATGTTTCAAATTTTAATTGAGATAATCCTTCATTTAGATCCATGATAAATATTTTTATTTATTTATCTACGTCTAATTCATCATTTTTAACTTCTTTCTGATTATTATCAATAACATCCTCACCATTCCATATACAAATCCCGTCAATTTCATCTATATCACTTGTATCAAATAAATTGGAATTTATTTTTTTGGATGAAATTCCTATTTTTAAAGTTGGATCTTCTATTTTATTAAAATTAGATTTTGATTGTTTTAATTCTTTTTCTTTTTCTTTAAGTTCTATTATCAGCTCTTTTATTTTTTGTGATGTTTCAATTAGTTCATCTTTTGTAAATTTTTTAGATGTTAATCGTTCTAATCTATCTTTTATATTTGATTCATATAATTTTATAAATTCATCAATTTCATTAACAGATCTTTTCTTTAAAAGAATAAAATTTATAAATTGTTCTTTAACTTTATTAAATTCAAGTTCTTTTAATAAGAAATTTCTTTCGTATAATGATTTATTATATGCTAATCTTTTTAATTGCCATTGGTAATTATCTAAATATTGTTCTACTGTATCATATATTAATACTTGATTATCTTTTATAAATATTGGATTTTCTGTTACTATAATTGAAAATACTTTTTTACAAAATTGTTGAATTTCTATCCATTCTTCTTTTTTCTTTCCTATATAAATTACATCTATATTTACTTTAGTATTTGAATTATTTATGATTCTAATTTGTTCATTGAATTTTTCAAATAAGAAATCTAATCTTTTTATGGTTGAAGTATATTTTAAAATAGGAGGTATTCCTCTAATTTCTATTTTATTTCCTATTATATTAAACTTTGATGAAATTAACCAAATATTTTTTAATCCTTTATATTTTTCTATAGTTCCTGCAAAATCTATAAAATATGGTTTTAATGATTTGATTTTACCTTCTAAATATTTTTGAATATCTTCTAATTTTCTAGGAAGAATAATAGTTTTATATCCAACTGCTATTCCTATAATTGGAGTAGTTAATCCTAACGGAATATCAATCCAAAATGGGTGATAAGGACCTTCTTCATCCTTTTCAAATAAATGTTTATATTTTTTTAAAATATCATTTGTTTTAGAAGAAATGCGAACCGATGTATATCTTGCTGCAGCTGGTTCTGGACAAATTTCTGTACCGAAGAATCCATAACCTTCTAATATTTGTAATCCTAACCCAAATGGACGAGTTAATTTGGATATAGATTTCATTAATGACGAATCGCCATGAGTATAATGATCAGCTATACAATTACCTACTAAGGATAATGTTTTTTGAAATGATGAAGGAGCATTCATTAAAATATAACGTTGAACCGGAGTTAGAGCATCATAGAAAGACGGTATACCTCTTTGTTCTAATACATAGATAGCATATTCCCTAAATTTTATATCTATAAATTTACTTATAGGAAGTCTAGTTATATGTTCAGACATATTTAAGTTAAAATATATGGATATCTAATTTGATAATTAGATGTATACTCACAATTAGTACATTTATGTGTAAATAAAGGAGGACTTGTTGTTAAAACAACACCAGTTGGTCTCATAAATCCTTGTTTACACACTGGGCATCTTTCATCGACTTGTTTAGTTTTTACTTCTCTGATTTCTGACATTTTAATTCTGATAAGTTTTTATAACTGCATATAGGATCATAATCTGATGTTCGTTAAATAATTTAAAATATTTTTAAAAATTTTTTTTGTGTATAAAGTCATATCTGAATTATTTATTATCCAATCATAATAATTTCTATCTATATTAAAAACATCCTGAATTGTTTTATCTTTATATTTACCAAAATTAAAAATTATATTCCCGTCTTTTTTTCTTTTTAACTTATATTCTAAATCAATCATTCCATCGTCTTCAAAAGCATATTTATCCAGTTCTTCTACTTCTAGAGGAAGTTCAAAAGTTTCTTCTAATTTATCTAGAATTTTAATTGTTGCATTAATATCAGCAACTGCAGTGTGCGCGTTGTCAAGAGTCTCGTTAAAAAATCTTTTGTATGTTCCTTCAAGTGTTCTTGGTTCTGCTTTAGTTAAAATTTTAAAAACATCTACTATTTTAAAATCTTTTATATTTATAAAAATGTTTGCTCTTGAAAATTCTTCTATTAAGATAGGAATATCAAATCTTTTGCAATTATATCCCCCCAGATCACATTCTTTAATAAAATCATAAATTTCATTAGATATCATAGGAAATGTTGGACAGTCTTTTAAATCTTCTAATTTTATTCCATGTTTACTAAAAGCTTCTTCTGTTATAGTTCTTCCTTGGGGATTTATTCTTTTATAATATTGTTCTTCCTTACCTTCAGGATATTGTTTAATCATACATATTTCAACTATTCTATCTTTTGCAAGATCTAATCCTGTTGTTTCTAAATCTAGAAAAACTATAGGTTTAATTAATTTTAACATTTTTATTTAAAGTTTCTTTTTTCTCTTATAATTATTTCTATTCTGTGTTTATTAAAGAAATTCTAAACACAATATTATTTTTTGCAATATTGTGTTCATTTTATATTCCAAATCCTATTTTTTTATCGTTTTTAAAAAGAGAACCTTTATTATTATCCTTTCCATAAGAATAAATTTCTGCTAATGTCATAGGATTTGTTACTTTTATATTATATCCTAATTTTTTTAATAAGTTTTTTGATTTTTCTGTTGATAATTTATTAAATGTATAACTATTTATTAATCGTCCTTCTCTTAATAATGCGTCATCGATATTTTTAGTATTTGTATTAAATGTTGCGACAATAGAAATATTTAAACAATCAGAAAGTAACCCATCCGTTAGATTTAATATATTAGAAATAGCTCCAGTTCTTCCAGACCCATCTCTTTTTTGTAATGCTGGTTCTGCATCTTCAATAATAAGAACTGAATCACTATTATTCATTAAAAACGGTATAAAAGATGGATCTGTAATGTAATTTACCATATCTGGAGAAACAAATATGATGTTTCTTTTTACTTTTCCCGATAAAAATCTAACAAAGCTTGTTTTTCCTACTCCGGGTTCTCCAGACAAAATGTATAATCCAGATTGTTTTGTGTTATTAAGATTTTTTATTATATCTTCAGATATTTTAAAAAAGTCATCGTTATAATTAGCTTTAATATCTATATCTATTTTTTTAACGTCGAATGCTAGTTTATCAAATCCATATTCTCCTTTATAAACAACATGGATTTTATTTTCCTCTAATAATCTATTTGTATATCCCATTAATAGTTTTATAATTCTGTAAAATGGGTTGTTATCTGATTCTATTAAATGTTTCTCTGGATTGAAATAAAAATTTAAATCATTGTCATCATAATAAAGAACTAAATCTTTTTCAATCATTAATGTAAATTTACTTAAATTAATATCTTTAGCTCCAAAGTCTTGTGAACATTTAAACGCCTTACGTGGTGGATCCAAAATAGAAAATAAATCAGTTATAAATTTTTTATTATATCTATTGTTTATAATTGTAAAAACAAAGGGCGTTATTCTATTTCTATTTGTATAAAAATATTCGGTAGCTTCCCATTCAAATGTAGATCGATAGTGTGCTTCTTCTGCTGTTATAAGTCCATAAAATTCCATTATATCGCCCCAATTAAATGGCGGATATTGCTTTTTATAATTATCAAATGAGATTTTTTTAATTCCTTTAAAATTTAGAAACTTATATTTTTCTAATAAAGGAATATGTTTTTTATTAGATTTTTCATATTGTTCAGCCGAGTCTTTCATTTCTGCTATTTCTTTAATAATTATTTTACCTAACTCATTGTCGATAATAAAATCTTCTTCACTTGTAACTCCCATATTTATTTATTATTATTTTCTCAACCAATCTTTTCTTTTATCTGAATCATCTCCAAATGCTATATCTAAAAATCTATCTGAATTTTTATCTTTTACTATTTGAAATAATTTTTTGCTATCCATAACATGTTTCCAATCATCTATAGATAAAGAACCCAATCCTTTAAGATAATTTACATTATAGGTCTTATCGTTTTTATTATCATTTGTAAATGTATTAAATTCTTCGATCGAATAAAAATATTTTCTCTTTCCTTTATAATCACAAACAATTAATGGCGTAATTAGTTTTTTAAGCCTCCCTTCTTCAATAATATTAGGAAACCACTTATAAAAAAAATTAACTAAAAGAGAAGAAATATGGGAACCATCACAATTATGTCCATATATTGTTGAACTATAATTAGATAATTTAAAAAAGAAAGTTTTATCTTTTTCTAAAATAATATCATACATTTTAATTTTCTTAGTTCTTTTAATAATGGATGTTGGATGTATTAATTTACATTTATATAAATCTATATAGTTTATTTCTTTAATCATAATAAACAATTGTCTTTAAATTTTCGTTTTCATTAATTAAATTTAATAATATTTTCTCATTTATAATTCTTCTTTCCCATATTATTAATATAGTTGGGGGTTCTTTAAAAACATTTTTATAAATATAATTAATTCTATTTTTATCTTGATTCCATATTTGATAAGCAAACAATTTACTTCTTTTATTAAAAAAATTCTCATTATAGAATTTTGGATCGCAATGCCAAAAAGAACCATAAAATTCTATTGCCATATTTTTATTAGGAATATAAAAATCAATATAGCCATACCAATCTTTTTCATTTTTATAAGGTTTTTCGAATTCAAAATCAATATTCAAATTAATTAATAATTCTTTTATTTTATTTTGTGCTTTTGAAATTCTTGGTTTACCAAAATAAGTATTTTTCATTCTCTTATTAAATGAATCTATCATTTCATTCCATTTGCACAATCCTTCTATTTCACCATATTTTTTTATAAAATATTCTTTTTTAGTTCCAAGTGATTTATTATATTTTATTTCTTCTTCTTTCTTTTTGTGTAAAATGCATAGATAATCTACTCTAGATCCAATATATTCAAAACTTTTATCGTATGACTTTCCTAAAATACTTAAACTTATTTCATTTTTACAATCTTGTGTTTGACAAAAATATCCACGTTCATATGAATAGAAGAAAGTTTTATCTTTATGATTTATATTTAAATTTGGAATAGCATCTCTAATTTTGCAAAAATTACATTTTTCTATTTCTGCATTTTCTTCAATATTTTTATAATATTCATTTAAATATTTTAAATATGATATTTTATGTTTTCTTTTTATGTGGCATATTATATATGTTTCAGAACAAGCTCCCTTATAATTTATTTCTTTATTACAAATTTGACATTTCCATTTTTCCATGATTTCCGTTTTTAATTTATATATTAACGGAAATCAGAATTATTTTAATTATTAGAGCAAATAATAAAATCTGTAATTTTTAATTCATTAGCACTTATTTCATATGTTTTGCCATCTCTTACTATTAATAGTGTATTATTTAATGAGCATTTTAATTTATCTTGTAATATTTCTATTTCCATGTATTCTTCTTTATCTGTTTCTATTATTTTTAATATTTTAGATATTCCGTTATGAGTAACTATAATATCATTATAAGTAATATCTTTTATTTTTTTAAATCCTAAAGTAGTTTTAATTTCTGTGTTTTCATCAATACAATCTTCATCAGTGGCTATAATTATATTCTTATATAGTGGTGTTTTTAATTCCGTCGGATCCAATCCCAAAATACTAATAATTTCTAAAAGTTCAATGTTACTAGTTAAATCAGACAATCTTTTCGCGTTTTTAACTTTTCCTTTAAGTGCATAAACACCATCAGTTTCTGAATTTCTTGCTTGTTTTATGGAACCTGCAGCTGAATTATGACTTATTATTCCATTATCTAATAAAAAACTTTCATCATCTTCAACTGCAATATCTATCATATTAATAAACTTTTTATCATCTATTATTTCTTTTATATCAATAAATTGTAATAAATTTTCTATCATACTTCGTATTTATAAATTTAATTAATTTATCTAATTCTATTAATCTTTCTTTTTTTGATGAAATATAAACTCTAAAAAAATCATAATTATTTCTTATAACTAATTGTTCTTTAAATATATCTTTTTCCGGAATTATAATATTTTCATTAATAAAATAACGAGGATGAAATCTTGGCGTGTCATATTCTATTATTAAATTAAATTCCTTAATGTACGCATCATAAAAAAATATGTGTTGATTTTTAAATCCTTCATTATCATATATAAATTTCTCGTTTTCTCCAAATTTGATTTCTATATTAGGCAAATATTTTTGCAACGTACTAAAAAAATTAAAACATTCTTTTGAATATTTGTTTTTAGCAAACCTAATATTTGTTATATTAACTAACCAAGATTCATATCTAATCTGTCCTTCTTCTTTTCCATATTTTTTTATGAAATTTTCTAAACAACATGATAATTTTTTAGAATGTTCATTATATTTAATAATACCTTCTTTTTCTCCATATTTCTCGATATAATATTCTATTGTATTTTTATAAGCTAAAGTTTTTATTCTTTCATTATAAATTATTCTTCCTTTTTCTTCTCCATAAATTCTTATACTATTTTCTAATGTTGGCTTTGTTAAAGCTATTCTTTTATTTCTTTCTTCTATTGCCTGTTGTATATTGCCATTATTTTTTTCAATAAAATGTTTTAATGAAGTACTATCTTTTTTATCATTATATTCTAAACTTGCTTTGTAAAATGATTTTATATTTTTTTCAAATTTTTTTAAGCCTTCATCTTTTCCATATGTTTTAATGTACCATTCTTTGTTTCTTGCTTGAAATTTTTTATATTCTTCATCGTTAGAATGATTTTTTCTATAAAACGGTGATTTATTTCTGTTTAAAATTATTTCATTAGCAATTTTTTCATCAACATTATAAATAATGCTAACCATTTGTATAGAATTGCCATTTAATTTAAGTGGAGCTAAACATTTATTGCAATAATGTTTTTCATAATTTTGTATTTTTGGATAATCTACCCCTATTATTTTTATTATAATTTCTGATTCATTTCTTGTTATATTAAATAATAAATTATATGTTGCTAACTTATCACAATGATAACATTTTTTTAACTCTACATATTTAGATAATAAATCATTTATTTTAATTTGTCTGCCCAAAGGTCTTAACATTAATTTTAGTAATACAGAATCTGAATAGGAATTTAAATTTCTAGAATTTGAATTTATATAAAATAAATTTTCAAAAATATTAAAAATAATTTTCATAGTTTGAATTTTATTTATATATTCAAACTATAGAAGGAAATTCTGCTAAAAAAATGAGAATCTACAAATCAATTGGCCTTCTGTTAAATTAATTACATCAATCATTTTAAATTTTAATTCAAATTCATCAAATATGCAAATCTTGTTTGCTTCAGTTAAACTCCATTTTTCTTTTTTACTGTTTAAAATTATTATTTTATTATTGTTTTTTTGTATTTTAACAATTTCATCAAAAGAATCTATAAATGCTAAATAATTTTTAATTAACTTTAATTTAGGATTTAAATTTTTTGTTTCTTCAAAATAAAATTCGTTTTTTTCTTCGTTATATACAAACCATTTATGATTTTCTGAACATTTTATTATTCCTTCTGAAGTTTTAATTGAAATTGATTTTTTTATGCTTTTGTTTATATGAATTATCTGTTTTAAATTATTATTATGAGTAATAACCAAATCTCCTATTTTTATATTTTTTAGTTTACAATTAAAAATCTTGTTTTTTCTGAAAATTAAAATTTTTTGATTTTCATCTAGACACAATCCCTCAGTTATAAATATGTTTTCCTTATACTTAGATGCAGGAGAATATTTTTCAGATATTTTTCTTTTTGGGGTTT
>Ga0265297_10005639_pt1 | contig 18862 bp, 17 predicted proteins | sample Munlanlwell13791_FD_192502 | JGI IMG/M metagenome (GOLD analysis project Ga0265297, IMG submission 192502) | Leachate microbial communities from a municipal landfill in Southern Ontario, Canada - Leachate well 137-91 | ecosystem: Engineered > Solid waste > Landfill > Unclassified | place...
TGTCACGCCGGTGGTCGCGGGTTCGAGCCCCGTCCACTCCGCCAAAATCAAAAAAGCCCCGGATCGATTGGTTCGGGGCTTTTTTTTTGATTAAAATTAAGTTGTTTCTTTAGGACAGAGCATATGCTGACAAAAATTAGAGAAAAAGCACAAGGTGCTTTTGCATGGGGTATTTTGATAGTAATTTGTGTGCCCTTTGCTTTATGGGGGATTCAGAACTATTTGGATACCGGAAAAGAAGCACCTGTCGCTTCCGTAGGCGATAAGGATTTTTTTCAGCGCGATGTTAACAAGGCTTATGAGCAGTATAGCCAGAATCTTCAAGGGATGACCATTGACGAACAAAGCTTGAAGGCGCAGGCGTTGGAGAAGCTGATAAAGGATGAAGTTTTATTGCAATATGTGCATGCCAAAGGCTTGGTTACAACGGATGATACCGCGCGCGAATTTATACAATCGCTGCCTTATTTTCAGGTAGATGGTAAGTTTGATGACAAGCGGTATAAAACAATGCTTAATTTACAAAAAATGTCCTCAGCGGAATTTGTAAACAGGATCAAGAGCGCACTGATCATGGAGCAGTTTCAGCGCAGCATTATAGATAGCAGTTTTGCAACGAAATATGATGTGGAAAGTTTTTTCAAAATCCAGAATCAGCAGCGTGATGTAGATTATGTCACTGTTGCGGTGCAAAAAACGGCAGAGCAACCCACAGAGGAAGAAATCACAGCCTATTATCAACAGCATCAGGATGCCTATCAAACGCCTGAGCAAATCTCTATAGAATACATAGAATTATCGCTTGAAGATATAGCCAAGACGATAGCGGTAACTGATGACAAATTGAAAGCTTATTATGAGGAGCAAAAAGATCAATACACCACCGCAGAACGAAGGAAAATCAGTCATATCCTGTTTGCAATTAATGACAAAACCGACGAGAAAACGGCTTTGGAAAAAGCCTTGAACGCAAAAAAAGAATTGGCTAATAAAGATTTTGCGGCTGTTGCGGCGGAAGTTTCCGACGATAAGTTAACCGCTAAAACAGGCGGGGATTTAGGCCTGTTTAATGTCGGCGTCATGGAAAAATCATTTGAGGATGCGGCGAGCGCTCTAAAGCTGGGTGAAGTTTCCAATCCCGTTAAGTCGGCATTCGGTTATCATCTGATTAAAGTAACCGAGTTGGCGCCGGGAGAAGTCAAACCGTTCGATTCAGTGAAAAACGAAGTGACCAAGGCTTATCAGAAAACCCAAGCGGAAAATGCCTTTTATGAGGCGGGTGAAACCTTGACCGAAATGAGTTATGAAAATCCCGACAACCTGAAAACAGTTGCAGACGCTTTAGGCGTCACCATTAAGAAATCGGCCTTATTCACAAAAGATAAAGGTGAGGGTATTGCAGGTGAGGATAAAATTCGTAGCGCAGCTTTTGCCGAAGAAGTTCTGCATGGTAATAATAGCGCACCGATAGAATTGGGAACCGACAGCCTGGTTGTGTTGCGGCTGTTGGAACACAAAGCGGCGGCTGCGCGTGAGCAAAAAGATGTTAAGCCGGAGATAGTTGCGGTATTACAGTCCGATAAAGCCAGGCGGCAGGCTGCTGAAACAGCTAAAAAGATCAAGGCTAAATTACAGGCGGGCGATTCTATTCAGGCTGTAGCGGCTGAGAACAAGCTGCAAGTTAAAACAGTGGCGGGTTTAACACGCAGCAAAGATGGTTTGCCATTGGTGCTGAGTGATGCGATTTTTAGGGCGGCTAAACCAGTGGGCGGAAAATCCACTGTTTTTATTGCTGAATTACCCGCCGGAGAACAAGCGGTTGTGAGTTTGTCGAAAGTAAAGGAAGGCGTAATGACTGAAGACGATAAAAAGCAGCTGGAACTGGCGACGAAGAATATTGCCAAGGCTTTCGGGCAGACTGAGTTTAATGCGTTGATAAACAGCTTGCAGGCCGATGCCGATATATCGGTGAAGCGGTAGAGCGGAGCCCATCACATAGTTGAGTGATGGGGTTGGATACTACCGAGCCGGAAATAAAAAAGGGAGCTTTAAGCTCCCTTTTTTGCGTCAAGATTTTTGCTTTTAAGACGCTGCTAAGCCGGCAATATTATAGCCGCAATCGACAAAAGTAATTTCGCCGGTAATACCCGAAGCCAGGTCGGAACACATGAAAGCCGCCGCGTTGCCGACTTCTTCAATGCTGACGTTTCTCTTTAAAGGCGCGGTATCGGCCGCTTTGCTGAGCATGGATTTAAAATCATTAATACCCGAGGCGGCAAGCGTTCTGATCGGGCCGGCGGAAATCGCATTAACGCGCGTACCTTCCGCGCCTAACGCAACAGCCATATAGCGGACATTGGCTTCCAGGCTGGCTTTGGCGACACCCATTACGTTGTAATTAGGGATCGCGCGGTCGGCGCCTAAGTAAGACAGGGTTAACAGTGAGCCGTTGCGGCCCGCCATCATTGCGCGTCCGGCTTTTGCCAATGCAGTAAAGCTGTAAGAACTCACATCATGAGCGATTTTAAAGTTTTCGCGGGTGGTGACATCAACATAATCGCCGTTCAGCGCGTCGCGGGGTGCGTAAGCGACCGAGTGCACGATGCAATCCAGGCCGTCCCAATGCTCGCCCAGTTTTTTAAAGACATTGTCGATATGCTCATCAATGCTGACATCGCATTCAATGGTAATGTTGGAATCACATTGCCCTGCCATTTCTTCGACGCGACTTTGCAGTTTTTCATTTTGAAAGGTAAAGGCCAATTCAGCTCCTTCGCGGTGCATGGCTTGGGCAATGCCCCATGCAATTGAACGGTTACTGGCTAAGCCTACAATCAAGACACGTTTGCCCTGCATAAAACCCATTATCATCTCCCCATGTTTTTGTTGTTACAATAGAGTTTCAAGTATCTATGACCCTTATATTGATGTCCAGTCTTTTGTCCATGAAGATGCAAACCTTCAAAGCTCGTGCGTTAGTTCCGATATTGACGGCCATGTTTTTGGCCGCGACGTTTTCGTGTGCGGCATCGGCGCAACTGAACAATCCCTATACCGAAGACGAGAGCGGGCAAGCGGTTTTGTACGAATCGTTTTCGGAGCGACCCAAGCACATGGATCCGGCTGTCGCCTACAGTTCCAACGAATATGCCTTTATCTCGCAGATTTACGAACCGCCGTTTCAATATCATTATCTGAAGCGGCCTTATCAAGTGGTGCCGCTAACCGCCGTCCGTATGCCGGAAGTTATTTATCTGAACCCCAAAGGCGAAAAGCTGGAGCAGGGTGCAAATGACCGCGATATTGGGTTTACCGATTATATTATTGATATTCAATCCGGTATTCGCTACCAGCCGCACCCGGCGCTGGCTAAAAATCCTCAGGGCAATTATGAATATCACCGGTTAAGCGCAGCGCAAATCGAGGCAGCTACGTCGCTTAATGACTTTAACGCGACCGGTTCGCGCGAATTGACTGCCGAGGATTATGTCTACCAAATCAAGCGTTTGGCGCATCCCAAAATTCAGTCGCCGATAGCCGAAATCATGAAGAATTATATCGTCGGCTTTGACGATTTTTCCAAACAGGTCAAAGACAAGCCCAAGACGGCGATCAGGGACCTGGCGATAGAAGGCGCAACAGCGCTCAGCCCTTACCAGTACCGCATCCGCATTAAAGGCAAATATCCGCAATTTATCTACTGGCTGGCCATGCCGTTTTTCTCGCCGATGCCGTGGGAAGCGGATGTGTTTTACGATCAGCCGGGACTTGCCGACAAAAACATTACCCTGGACTGGTTCCCGATAGGCACCGGGCCTTACCTGTTGGCGGAGAATAACCCGAACCGACGCATGATCCTGCTGAAAAATCCGCTGTTTCATGTTGAAACCTATCCGAGCGAAGGCGAGCCTGACGACCGGCAAAAAGGCCTGCTGGCCGACGCCGGAAAACAGCTGCCGTTTATCGATAAAGTGGTTTTCATGCTGGAAAAAGAAACCATCCCCTACTGGACAAAATTCCTGCAAGGCTATTACGATGCCTCGGGCATCGCCTCGGACAGTTTCGACCAAGCCATACAATTTACCGGCAGCGGCGGCGTGGCGCTGACACCTTCCTTGTTGGAAAAGGGCATCCAGTTGCAAACTTCAGTGACGACCACCAGTTTTTACATGGGCTTTAATATGCTGGACGCGACCGTAGGCGGAGCGTCCGAGCAGGCTCGAAAGTTGCGGCAGGCTATCTCCATTGCGGTCGACTATGAAGAGTTTATCTCCATTTTCATGAACGGGCGCGGCGTTGCGGCGCAAGGCGTTTTGCCGCCCGGCATCTACGGGGTTGATGATAAAAGCGGCTTCAATCCCTATGTTTACGATAGTCTGAATGACAAAGCTTCCGCTCCTGCTCACGCCCCTTACCTACATCCTGTAGGTAAAGCTCAGCGTAAAAAAATCGATGCCGCGCGGCAACTGATGACCGAAGCCGGTTATGCAGGCGGCATAGATCCCAAAACCAAAGAAGCGCTGATTTTGTATTTCGATACCACGGCCACCAGCGTTGACGACCGCCCCAGGATGAACTGGTATCGCAAGCAATTTGAAAAACTGGGTATAAAACTGGTGATACGCGCTACCGACTACAATCGTTTCCAGGAAAAAATGCGCAACGGCAACGCCCAGTTGTTTTTCTGGGGCTGGAATGCCGATTATCCCGATCCCGAGAATTTCTTTTTCCTGCTGTACGGTCCGAATTCCAAAGTGCAATATGGCGGCGAAAACGCCGCAAATTACCATAATCCCGAATTCGACCGTTTATTCGAGCAAATGCGTAATATGGATAACGGCGAGCAACGTTACCGGGTTATTCAGCAAATGCAGGAGATCGTGCGCCGTGACGCGCCGTGGATTTTCGGCTTTCATCCGAAGAATTTTTCACTGTTTCACGGCTGGTATAAAAACCTCAAACCGAACCTGATGGCGAACAACCAGCTTAAATATACCCGCATCGATATGGCCGCCCGAGCTGAAAAAAGACGGCAATGGAACCAACCGGTATTTTGGCCTTTGGTGCTCGGCGGCGCGGTGTTTGTACTGATGTTGATTCCGGCGGTTAATGCTTACCGCCGCCGCGTCAAGGAGACCGTGCAATGACCCAATATATTATCCGTCGGCTTTTATACAGCTTACCGCTGTTGATGGGCGTCAATATTTTAACCTTCGTCCTGTTCTTCGTCGTCAACAGCCCGGACGATATGGCGCGTATGCAGCTGGGGCAAAAGCACGTTACCGAACAAGCCATCGCCAACTGGAAACAGCAACACGGCTACGATGTGCCGCTGCTCTGGAATGATTCCGCGCAAGGCGGGGGGAAAATAACCGACACCGTTTTTTACCAAAAATCGGTCGGCTTGTTTTTGTTCCGTTTCGGCGTGTCCGATAGCGGCCGGAATATCGGCGCGGACATTAAAGAACGCGCCTGGCCCAGTCTTGCCGTAGCCTTGCCGACATTAATGATCGGCTTGCTGGTGAATATTTGTTTTGCGCTGATGATGGTGTTGTTCCGCAACAGTTATGTCTCCAAGGATGGTGTGTATGCCGCAGGCCGGTCGGGAGCCGGCGCGGCGCTGGAACATACGGGCATCGTGTTGTGCGTGATTTTGATGTCGATTTCCTCGCTGTTTTACATTATCGGCGGCCAGTTTTTCATCGGCAAAGTCTTAAGGCTGGTGCCTATTTCCGGCTACGACGACGGCATGGCGGCGGTTAAATTCCTGATTTTGCCGGTGCTGATCGGCGTGTTTTCAGGCATAGGTTCGGGTACGCGTTGGTATAGAACGCTGTTTTTGGAAGAAGTCGGAAAAGACTATGTGCGCACCGCAAGGGCCAAGGGCCTGAGCGAAACCCAAACCCTGTTCCGGCATGTATTGCCCAATGCGATGATTCCCATTTTGACCGGCGTCGTGGTGGTGTTGCCGCTGTTGTTCATGGGCAGCCTGATCATGGAATCGTTTTTCAGCATCCCCGGTTTGGGCAGTTACACCATAGACGCGATCAACAGTCAGGATTTTGCGATCGTTCGCGCGATGGTTTTCTTAGGTTCGGTGCTCTATGTGATCGGGCTGTTGTTGACCGACATTTCCTATACCCTGGTTGACCCGCGCGTGAGGTTATCGTAATGGTAGTATTGTGGACAGACGCGCTGATCTATTTGCTGATTGTTGTGATATTGGCGCTGGGCTTGCACCTGCGTGGCAAAGAACACATCAAGCGCCCGCTGCAACAGATTGGCCGCAGCAAAATCGGCATGGTGTCGCTGGTAGTGCTGCTGTTTTTTGTATTGATCGGTTTGCTCGATTCCGTGCATTTTAAGCCCACCGATGACACAAAAAACGAGATTATCAGCCTGCTGGACTATTGGGCGACGCCGCTACGGGAACATGGCGAAAAAACCTATTCCGCGCCTTTTGCGACTAAGCTGTACAGTAAGGAAATGATCGCGATGCCGGACGGCTCCATGCAATGGGGCTATCCGCGCCTGGAGTTCGGCGGCAGGCATTTGAATAATCCCGAGATGGAAAAAATCCCCGATATTTTACAAAAAGCACTTTACGGCCTGGCTCAAGGCGCGAGCCTGATTGTTTTTTTTATGTTGCTGATGTGGGGGTTATTAGCTGAGCAACATAAACGCTTGATGCTCAGCTCAACGGCGAAAACGGTTTTGGCTGTCGTATTTGTGATCGTATCGTTTAGTTATGCTTTAATTTATCTATCCCCTTATTACCATGTGTTCGGCACCGACAAAGTCGGAGAAGACGTGTTTTATCAAGCCGTAAAAAGCATCCGCACCGGGCTGGTCATCGGCACGTTAACCACGTTAATCATGCTGCCGATGGCGATCATCTTCGGCATCCTGGCCGGATTTTTTCGCGGCTGGGTGGACGATGTGATCCAATACATCTACACCACGCTCAATTCCATCCCCGGCGTATTGCTGATCGCCGCTTCGATCCTGATGGTGCAGGTATACATGGCCAGCCATGAGTCGGACTTTACCAGCGTTATCGTCAGGGCCGATACGCGTTTATTGTTCCTGTGCATGATACTCGGCGTGACCAGTTGGACAGGCTTGTGCCGGTTGCTCAGGGCGGAAACCCTCAAGCTCAGGGAAATGGAATACGTCCAGGCCGCCTCGGCCTTGGGCGTCAAGCAAGGTGCGATTTTACTGCGCCATATCCTGCCTAACGTGATGCACATCGTGCTGATCTCGGTGGTGCTGGATTTCAGTTCTCTGGTGCTGGCCGAAGCGGTGTTGTCGTATATCAATATCGGCGTCGATCCGACCAGTTACAGCTGGGGCAATATGATTAACGGCGCAAGGCTGGAAATGGCGCGTGAGCCTATCGTGTGGTGGTCGCTGACGGCCGCCTTTGTGTTTATGTTTGCGCTGGTGCTGGCAGCCAATCTGTTTGCCGACGTGGTGCAGGATGCGTTCGACCCGAGACGGAGCGGCAATGAATAATCCTCTATTGGTCGTCGATCATCTTAACGTCACCTTCAACCATAAGCAGACGGTCGTCGACGACATCAGTTTTGAAATCCATGCGGGCGAAACCTTCGCATTGGTTGGCGAGTCCGGTTCAGGCAAATCGATCACCGCCTTGTCGGTGCTCAGGTTATTGCCGAACAATGCAAGGCTTAACGCCGAAGCGATTAGTTTGCACGGCGATAATTTACTGGGCCGCTCTGAATTCGAGCTGTGCAAAATTCGCGGCCGTCGCATCGGCTTTATTTTCCAGGACCCGATGTCCTCGCTGAACCCGGTGATGACCATCGGCAGCCAGATCGAGGAAGTCATCAAGCTGCATTTCAACCTGCCTAGGGACGCAGTAAAACAACGGGCGCTGGAATTATTGCAGCAGGTTGAACTGCCCGAGCCTCAGCAACGCATTAACGACTATCCGCATCAACTTTCCGGCGGCCAGCGGCAACGGGTCATGATTGCGATCGCGTTGGCGGGACAGCCGGATTTGTTAATCGCCGATGAGCCGACTACATCGCTGGACGTGACCATCCAGGCGCAAATCCTGGCGTTGCTGAAAAACATCCAGCAACAGACCGGCATGGCCTTGTGGCTGATCAGCCACGACTTGGCGCTGGTGTCCACCATCGCGGACCGGGTTGCGGTTATGCAGCAGGGTAAAATCGTCGAAACCGGTTTAACCTCCGAGTTCTTCAACCGGCCCAAACACCCTTACACCCGCAAGCTGCTTAACGCGCTGCCGTCGATGCAAAGCTGCCTGATGCACAGCGTCGAGGAAAAACCTCCGTTACTCCAGGTCAGCGATTTTTATTGCCATTACCCGATACGGAAAGGCCTATTCAAGCGGGTTGTCGATTATGTGCGGGCGGTCGACGGCGTCAGTTTCGACATCCAGCAAGGTAAAACCCTGGCGCTGGTCGGCGAATCCGGCTGTGGTAAAACCACCCTGGGCAAGAGCTTGTTAAACCTGATCCCAGGCAGCGGACGAGTCGTGATCAACGGCGTCGAGTTGAATGCCTTGAGCGGCGAAGCGTTGCGGCGACAGCGCGCCAATATCCAGATCGTGTTCCAGGACCCGTTTTCGTCGATGAACCCGCGCATGCTGGTCGGCGACATCATCGCAGAAGGCATCAGGGCCTTGCATCCCGAGGTGAGTTCAGAGCAACGCAAGGCCAGGGTCCGGCAACTGTTGCAGCAAGTCGGTTTGCCCGAGGATTCGGCGCTACGTTATCCGCATGAATTTTCCGGCGGCCAGCGCCAGCGTATCTGCATTGCCCGCGCCTTGGCGGTCGATCCCAAGCTGATCGTCTGCGACGAGCCGACTAGCGCGCTGGATGTGTCGGTGCAGGCGCAGATTATCCAATTGCTCAAAACCTTGCAGCGGGAAAAGGGCGTCAGCTATTTGTTCATCACCCATGATCTTGCCGTCGTCGCCGAAATAGCCGATGACGTGGCGGTGATGTACCGGGGCAAGATCATAGAGCAGGGCAGTGTAGCCGATGTTTTGACCCGGCCGAAACAGGCTTATACCAAAAAGCTGCTGGCGGCTGTGCCGGTTTTGAAAACAGATCATTGATCGCGCAACCAATCAACTTTACCTTTTAACTTTGTGGATAAACTATGAAAAAACAAATCCTGCTTGCCGTAACAATAGTTCTCGGCACCTTAGCCTTGACTGCGTCAGCCGAAGAAATCGGTGATGTAACCACGACATTCAAACTGCTGGGGGCCAATCATAAAATTGTGATCGAAGCCTTCGACGATCCCGATGTTCCGGGTGTGGCCTGTCATGTATCGCGCGCTAAAACAGGCGGAATGAAAGGCGCGGTGGGTCTGGCTGAAGATCCATCGGAAGCATCGATTGCATGCCGGCAAATAGGTCCAATCGATACGGGCAAACTGGATAAATTGAAAAATGGCGATGTGGTATTTAAGGAAAACCTGTCGCTGGTTTTTAAGACGCTGCAAGTCGTGCGTTTCTACGATAAAAAACGCAATGTCCTGGTCTATTTGGCTTACAGCGACAAGGTGATTGAGGGCTCTCCAAAGAACTCTATTTCATCGGTGCCGGTTATGAAGTGGCAGTAGTAAAGCTGGCGTAGGACGCAATACGCTGAAGTTATTGCGTCCTACAGGACTACAGCTTTGGACATCGGACGTTCGATTCAATTACGTTAAAAACACAAAAATAAAAGCCACTGAAAAACTCAACGTGCCGAAAAACATCGGGTCTTTCAAAAATCGATTAAAAATCCCGATCAATATGGCCCCGCCCAGAAGATAAAAAGGGAATACAAAAACAGTGGTGAAATGCCCCATATCTCCAGGGACATAATAAAATATGAACGTGTTAAGGAAGTAATTGCTTGAAATATTGACGAATATTTCAAGCAACAACGCTTCTATCGCGAGAAAAACAGCAAAAATATATTCCTCATATTTAATTTTATAAGACTGAAGCTTTTTTCGGACAAAATAAAGGTGATAACCGTAAAGTGACCACTGAAAAAACGCAAAAATCGAGGTATCGCCATGATGTACGGGCGCTACCTGGTATGTCCAAAGAGACGAGTCGAAAGCGGCTCTATAGAAGTTATTGATAGCCACCTCGCTGATGCATCCTATCAGGGCGAGTGTTCCTGAAAACATGTAAACTTCTTTGACGCTTATCGGCGTTGATCGTTCGGTCAGCGCAACGCCGGTAACACAAATAACCGCAACCAAATACAAGAAAAAAAGTGTAAGGTTTGTATCCATAAGGTGGTTCTCTAAACTCAATTTAATCGGGCTGTTGCCCTTGTTCGAAACGTAAGGCGTTGCTTAGGGAAGCGCTGAACAAATCGATTCCGCTCATGGTTCGACAAGCTCACCACGAACGGAATCAACAATTTACCGTTCGTCCTGAGCTTGTCGAAGGACTTAATCAGCGCTTCCTTAGGAACGTGCATGAAATAACTTGAGCAAGTTTTATTTTTCATTTTTTAACCATGAAGGACATGAAGGACATGAAGCGGCATGAAAGGTTTAAGTCTTCATGTCCTTCATGCTCTTCATGGTAATTGCCTAAATTAATTTATGCACGATCCTTAGCGCAGGTTACAGCACTCTTTCTTAACAAATCAACCCGCCAACCGCTGCCGCCATTCGGCGACTTTCAGCCTCAACTCATCGCTATTAATCGTCGTCAGATGGCGCTGCTTTAGCAGGCGTTTGCCGGCGACCCAGACATCGGTCACCTGCTGACGGCTGGCGGCGTAGACAATCTGAGAAACCGGGCAATAGACCGGTTGGGTTTCCAGGTGCGATAAATCAACCGCAATCACGTCGGCGGCTTTGCCGATGCTTAACGAGCCGATTTCATTTTCCAAGCCCAAGGCCTTGGCGCCATTGATAGTCGCCATGCGCAACGCAGTCATCGCCGGAATGGCGCTGGGGTCACCGGCAATGGCCTTGCCGAGCAGCGCCGCAGTGCGCATTTCGCCGAACATGTCCAGGTCATTGTTACTGGCCGCGCCGTCGGTGCCCAACGCCACATTGATGCCTGCCGCGATGCATTTGGTGACCGGGCAAAAGCCGCTGGCCAGTTTTAAATTGGATTCCGGGCAATGCACGATATGAGCACCGGATTCCGCAAACCGGGCGATTTCGTCATCGGTCAATTGGGTCATGTGTACCGCAATGAACGACGGATCGATCAGACCGAGGTCATACAACCGTTGCAATGGCCGCTGTCCGGTTTTTTCCTGCTGCTGTTCGATTTCGTGCAGCGTTTCATGCACATGAATATGGATCGGCAGCTCCAGTTCATCGGCCAGGGTTTTGATTTTTTGCAGCGGTTCGTCCGGCACCGTGTACGGCGCATGCGGAGCAAACGGCGTGGAAATCAGCGGGTGGTGCCGCAGACGGTCATGCACAGCGAGGCCTTTTTCAATATAGGCTTCGCAGTTTTCGGCCCAGACGGTCGGAAGGTCAGTGACGATCAAGCCGACGCAGGCGCGTATGCCGTGATGGTTCGCCTGCGTCGCGGTAATTTCAGGGAAAAAATACATGTCGTTGAAGCAGGTCGTACCGCCCCGGATCATCTCCGCTATCGCCAGATCGCTACCGTCTTTGACAAACGCCTCGTTCACCCATTTTTGTTCCAGCGGCCAGATATGGTTTTCCAGCCAGTCCATCAGATGCAAATCGTCGGCAATGCCGCGCATTAACGTCATTGCCGCATGCGTGTGGCTGTTGATTAAGCCGGGCAGCAGGGCGTGGTTTTCCAGGTTTTCTGTCGTCGTACCCCGGTATTGTTGTTTGGCAAGTTCGGTCGGCAGCAGATCGACAATCCGGCCGTTATCGACGACCAGCGTATGGTGTTCATAGGTTACGGATTCGGGCTCAACGGGTATAATCCAACGAGCGTGGATGAGGGTATCGACAACTGTCATAAGGCATTCCTGTGTGGGTTGCCGAATTATAACTTTTTACCATTAATATTTTGATAAAAATGGCCTGGGAAAAATGACTATGCGAAACAACGAAACCGTACAAGCCTTGGAATGGACCGGCAATACTTTAAAAGTGCTGGACCAGCGGCAATTACCGGAAACAATCGTTTACGATGAATATAAAGACGCCGCCGGCGTAACCGAAGCGATTGCAACCATGCGCGTCCGCGGCGCGCCGGCCATCGGCATAGCCGCTGCATACGGTGTGGTGCTGTCGGTGCGCAAGCAATATGCCCAGTCCAATCAATGGCGGCAAAAAGTCACGGCCGATATAGATAGGTTGGCAAAGTCCAGGCCGACGGCGGTCAATCTGTTTTGGGCCTTGAATCAGATGAAGGCCGTACTGGCCAAACAGCTGGATAATCCATTGGCGGCTATCCTGGCTTGTGCGGAAAAAATCCATCGTGACGATATTGCCGCGAATCATAAAATGGGCGAGTTGGGGGCCGATATTCTGGCAGGCGCCAAAGGCGTAATGACGCACTGCAACGCCGGAGCCTTGGCGACAGGCGGTTACGGCACGGCGTTGGGCGTCATCCGCAGCGCTTATCAACGGGAACGGATTAACGTCTATGCGGGCGAAACCCGCCCCTGGCTGCAAGGCGCAAGATTGACCGTTTGGGAATTGGCGCAAGACGGCATCCCGACGACGCTGATTGCCGATTCGGCGGCGGCATGGCTGATGAAATCCGGCGCGATCGATTGGATCGTGGTCGGCGCGGACCGCATTGCCGCCAATGGCGATGCGGCAAACAAAATCGGCACCTATTCCCTGGCCGTGTTAGCTAAACGGCACGGCGTAAAGTTGATGGTGGTAGCGCCGACTTCGACGATAGACTGGAGTATCGACAAAGGCGATCAGATAGAGATTGAACAACGCAGTCAGAACGAATTATTGCCTGCCTGTTATCTCGAAGAGGATTCGCTGGTCAGTGCCTGGAACCCTGTTTTTGACGTGACCCCGGCGGAACTGATTTCGGCGATCGTGACCGAACGTGGTGTGGTATTGAATCCTGCCGAGCAGGGCGTGAGAGGTTTAAAAAATGCAATTTGATAAAAAAGGCAACAACCCGGTACTGGCGGTAGGCTATCTGTTTAAAGGTCTTGCGTTACTAAGCAGACCGGAATTGCGCAAATTCATCGTTATCCCTATGCTGATCAATGTGGTGCTGTACAGCGTAGCCTTAACCTTGGGCTACTTTTACATTTCGGATTTGATCGATCAATTCATCCCCGGCTGGCTGCATTGGCTGAGTTGGGTGTTATGGCCGTTATTCTTTATCAGCTTTTTTATAGGCGGATTTTTCACCTTTACGGTATTGGCGAATCTGCTGGCTGCGCCTTTTTACGGCAAGTTATCGGCAAAAACGCTGGCAATGGTAACCGGGGCGAGCGTGGCAACCGCCGAACAGCCGTTGCCCAAAGTCCTTGTTGCGGAAACCAAGCGTATCGGCTATCTGGCGACCAGAGCCCTGCCGCTGCTGATATTGTCGATTATTCCCGGCATCAATGTAATCGCGCCTTTGTTATGGGCGCTGTTCGGGGCCTGGGGCATGGCGCTGGAATATCTGGCTTATCCGCTGGAAAATCAGGGCGTGTTGTTTTCCGAGCAGAAAGAGCTGGTCAAAAGCGTCAGGCTGGGCGCATTAAGCTTTGGCGGCTTGGCGGTGCTGGGGTTGACCGTTCCGGTGCTGAATATCATCGTCGCCCCGGCTGCGGTGATTGGTGCTACGCTTTATTTTAATGAGATTAAGCGGGATTGAGTTGAAAATGGCAAAGTGCTATACCAATGCACTTTATTAAAAGGTGTCTATTTGCATTGCTGATTTTTGCGTTATGTAACTTAAGTGGTTACAATTTGGCGCATGATTAAAAGCTTTACGCACAAAGGCTTGGAAAAATTCTTTGCTACTGGCAATCAAAGCGGTATCCAGGCAATTCATGTCAAACGCTTGCGCTTAATTCTGGCGTTATTGAATGATGCCAATCAGTTGACTGACTTGGAGTCTCCCGCCTTGCGCCTACATCGATTGAAAGGCAACCTTGAAGGCTTTTGGTCTGTTACAGTGCAAGCGAATTGGCGGGTTATATTTCGTTTTGAGGACGGCAATGCGTATGTTGTCGATTATCTGGACTACCATTAACGAGGCATATTAATGCGAATGTACAATCCCCCGCATCCGGGCGAAATACTTTATGAACTCTGGTTGCAACCTTTAAATTTGACCATTACCCAAACAGCCCAAAAGCTGAATGTCACCCGAAAAACCGTTTCCGCGTTGGTCAATGGCAAAACGGGTGTTAGCCCTGAAATGGCTTTACGGCTGGAGTTGGCATTCGGCAAAAGCGCCGAATCGTGGCTTGCCGCTCAATCGGCTTATGATTTGTGGCAACTGGAAGCAAAACGTGAAAGCTTGGGCGTTCATCGCGTGGCGGCTTAAGTCAGGTTGGGCATGATGTTTGTGCCTGATATTTATTTACATTAAATGTCGGGCAACGAAAAGCGGTTGTCCGACCTACAATACTCAAATATGCACTCTTGCAAAACAACAAATGTGATCGAACTCCGATGGGAAGGACCTTTTAGCTGGCCGAACCGTAGTTTTCAAGGAGCTGAAAAACTACTTAATGATACGGAGGTGGCTTCGAGATGTGGAGTTTATCTCTGGGCTGTTGAGTATTGCGGGGGCTACCTCATATACGCTGCTGGGATTACGCGCAGACCTTTTGTCAGAAGATTTCAAGAGCATACGCGAGCTTACCTTAACGGTGTCTATACAATTTTTGATATCCCATCTTTAAGAAATGGTGTTCGCAAAGAGATTTGGCACGGCTTTTGGTTCAAAAAAAGGTTAGTCGAAGACGAAGATCAAATCGAATACGAGAATCGTTTTAACGAGATTCATACGGCAGCCAATAATCTATTATCAAACTATCGCGTTTTTGTTGCGCCAATTGACCCCATACCTCGCCTTTTAGAGCGTATTGAGGCAGCAATAATGAATTCTCTTTACGCCTCAACGGGGCCTATATCTACGATACCAGACAGGGGAATGGCCTTGGCACCACGCTGGCCTGAAGAGCAGCCAATACTCGTTCGAACTATGGCTCCTGTATTGTTGTATGGGCTTCCAGAGGAATTTGAGGTCTAACATTATGTTCAATTGTAACGAGGCTTTTTGTGCTAGTTCCCAAGCTCCAGCTTGGGAATTCGGTGTTGGAAGCTCTAGCTTCCCGTCTCGCGAAGCTACGACTGCATGGATGCAGGAGGTAGAGCAACGCCGGGAGCGATTGCCGAGAGCTTCGTTACCTGGGTTCCCAAGCTGGAGCTTGGGAACCAGCGTGTTTCTTAACTTGATGGCAGTGACGCGTTGCGTGGGAACGGGGGTAAGCCCCCAATGAAATTCGCCGTCCAAGTCAACGCCAGCCCGTATCAGTCCAACGCCGGGTATACCGCATATCAATTTATCAAGGCCGCCCTGGCGCAGGGGCATGAAGTGTTCCGGGTGTTTTTTTATCAAGACGGCATTTACCATGCGTTCAAATATGCGACACCGCCGGATGACGAACTTCAGTTCACCGCGCAATGGAGCGAGCTGGCAAGACTTCATCAGGTCGATTTGGTCGTGTGCATTTCCGCAGCCCAACGGCGCGGCTTATTATGCAGCGATGAGGCCAAGCGGCAGGGCAAGCAGGATAATGACCTGGCTGACGGCTTTCGCATTTCCGGTTTGGGTCAGCTGGTTGAGGCCACGCTGGAAGCCGACCGCTTTATCGTATTCGGATGAGAGCATGAACCTAAAAACAGCCCATTCTCCGAAATCATTCTCAAATCCCGCCCTCCCTTCGACAAGCTCAGGGCGAACGGGATTTGGGAGTGCTCAACTGTAGTTTTTAATATGAAGCGTTATTTATTCGTATTGCGCAAGCCGCCGCACAGCGGAGCCCAGGTTCAGGAAATGCTGGACATTATTTTGACTACCGCCGCGTTTGACCAGCACGTCAGCATCTTGTTGCTGGACGACGGCGTGTTTCAGCTGAAAAACGGGCAGAATCCTGAAAGCGCGGGCATGAAAGATACCGCAGCCATTTTTAAGGCGCTGGAAATCTACGATGTTAACGACATCTACGTCGAAGTGGAGTCGCTGCAGGAACGCGGCCTAAAGCCGGGCGGCTTGTGCTTGCCGGTGCAGGAGTTTTACCGGAAAGATATTGCCGGGTTGATGAAGCGGTTTGATGTGGTGTTTGCGGGGTAGTATGGGCGTTGAAATAATTATTTTTAAACCATGAAGAACATGAAAGGCATGAAGGATTTCGCTCTTCATGCTCTTCATGGTGATTGTTTAAGTTTTTTACCCAGTCAGCTTCTTATACTTCAACCGATGTGGGTTATCCGCATCGCTACCCAAGCGGCGATGACGGTCGGCCTCGTAATCTTCATAGTTGCCTTCAAACCAGACCACGTTACTGTCGCCTTCAAACGCCAGCATGTGCGTGGCGATTCTGTCCAAAAACCAACGGTCATGCGAAATAACCACCGCGCAACCGGGGAAGGCTAACAGCGCTTCTTCCAAAGCGCGCAGGGTTTCAACGTCCAGGTCGTTGGTCGGTTCGTCGAGCAACAGCACGTTGCCGCCGGTTTTAAGCAGCTTGGCTAAATGTACGCGGTTACGTTCGCCGCCGGAAAGATCGCCGATACGTTTTCCCTGATCCGCGCCTTTAAAGTTGAAACGGCCGACATAGGCCCGTGACGGCGTTTCATATTTGCCGACGGTAATCAAGTCCAGCCCGTCGGAAATTTCATCGAACACGGTTTTCTTTGGGTCCAGGTCGTCGCGCAACTGGTCGACATAGGCGAGTTGAACGGTTTGCCCCAGTGTTAAGGTACCCGAATCGGGCTGGTCGACACCGGCCATCATGCGGAACAGCGTGGTTTTACCCGCGCCGTTCGGGCCGATAATGCCGACGATGCCGCCGGGCGGCAGTTTGAAACTCAAACTGTTGAATAACAGCTTGTCGCCGAAAGCCTTGCTGATGTTGTCGGCCTCGATTACCACGTCGCCCAAACGAGGTCCGGGCGGAATATAAATTTCCTGGGTCTCGTTGCGTTTTTGCACGTCGGATGAAGCCAGTTCTTCAAAGCGCGCCAAGCGAGCCTTGCTTTTGGCATGGCGGCCTTTGGGGCTGGAACGCACCCATTCCAACTCTTCTTTCATGGCCTTTTGGCGGGAAGATTCCTGTTTTTCTTCCTGCAACAAGCGGTTGCTCTTTTGTTCCAGCCAGCTGGAGTAATTGCCTTCCCACGGGATGCCGGAGCCTCTGTCCAGTTCCAGAATCCAGCCGGCCACATTGTCCAGGAAGTAACGGTCATGGGTGACCGCGACCACGGTGCCGGGGTAATCGTGCAGGAATCTTTCCAGCCAGGCGACCGATTCCGCGTCTAAATGGTTGGTCGGTTCGTCCAGCAGCAGCATGTCGGGGTTGGACAGCAATAACCGGCACAGCGCCACACGGCGTTTTTCACCGCCCGACAGCTTGGTGACATCGGCATCCCAATCCGGCAGCCTTAACGCATCGGCGGCGACTTCGAGCTTGCGATCCAGATTATGGCCGTCGCAGGCGTTGATAATGTCTTCCAGGCGCGCCTGATCGGCGGCCAACTTGTCGAAATCGGCATCGGGCAGCGCGTAAGCCGCATAGACCTCATTCAGCTGGTCCAAGGCGGCTTTGATTTCCGCGACCGCTTCTTCGACATTACCGCGCACGGATTTGTTGGGGTCGAGTTGCGGCTCCTGCGGCAGGTAGCCGATTTTGATGCCTTTTAGCGGGATAGCCTCGCCTTCGATTTCCTTGTCGATGCCCGCCATGATGCGCAGCAGCGTCGATTTACCCGAGCCGTTTAAGCCCAGTACGCCGATTTTTGCGCCGGGAAAAAAAGACAGCGAGATGTCCTTGAGGATGTATTTTTTGGGCGGAACAATCTTGCCGACCCGGTTCATTGAATAGATGTATTGCGCCATGGTGTTTAGTCAGTCAGTTTAAGGTTGCTAGTGCCCGCTATTATTCCATGTTATCCGGTAATTTTTAAGCGTTGATGCCGAGTGGATTTATTCGGCCGTGCCAAAAAAATGACAAAACGTCATGAAGCAAGTCGCTTGGATTTTAATATTGAAATAACTCATTGTTAAATAATATAAATAAATAAATGGCATTCTTTGTGCTGCAAAGTAGGCAAGCTGGATGACTTTTTTAAAAAATACAGAAGACAGTAATTCGGCAAAACGTAACTATTTCGAATACTTCTGAATATAGCGTTTTGTCCGACTGATTTTTTAGGGTAAGCCATGCTGGTAATAAAAAGGTAATTTCTGTTAGTGGGGGACAAAATCCTTCATTGCACTAAAAATAAAGTCAATATTATTTTAGGAGAAGCTTCATGGCTCAATATATCAATACCAATATGAGTGCGCTGACCGCGCAACGTAATTTAAACAAATCACAAGCCGCCGGTATGCAGGCTATGGAACGCTTATCTTCCGGTTTGCGTATCAACAGCGCGAAAGATGACTCGGCCGGTCTGTCGATTGTCGAACGTATGTCGGCGCAGATCAAAGGCCTTAATCAGGCGGTGCGTAACGCCAACGACGGTATTTCCATCGCCCAGGTGGCTGAAGGCGGTTTGGGCGAAATGAGCACCATTCTGCAACGGATGCGCGAGTTGGCCGTACAGTCCGCCAACGACTCCAACAGCGACACCGACCGCACCTCTATCCAGAACGAAGTCAAATCGCTTTACGATGAAATTGACCGGATTTCCGCCACTACCGACTTCA
>Ga0265297_10005640_pt1 | contig 18861 bp, 25 predicted proteins | sample Munlanlwell13791_FD_192502 | JGI IMG/M metagenome (GOLD analysis project Ga0265297, IMG submission 192502) | Leachate microbial communities from a municipal landfill in Southern Ontario, Canada - Leachate well 137-91 | ecosystem: Engineered > Solid waste > Landfill > Unclassified | place...
GAGTTAGGTCGCCTTCGAGAAGGAAAGAAAACCAGGACAGGTATGTCTGAAGAGCAATTGGAAGACTTCGCAGAGAAGCCAATAGAGAAAGGTGGGCCAGGTAGCGGAAGACCGAAGGGAAGTCAAAAGGGAAGCAAATTGGCAGGATATACTCCCAGCGGTCACCCACAATACAAAATGGGTGGCGGAGAGCATATTAACAAGCCTAGGAGGACTGGAAGATTTAAGACGACATATGGTTATGCAGGAGGAGGAGTCCAAAAAGACTTCTTCGACCATATGGAAAAAACATATGGCTTCAAGATAGAGAAGGGTGGCCCAGGAAGTGGAAGGAAGCCAGGACACAAAGTAGCCAGATCTTTCGATGAGCCTCACAAAAGAGGAGAAGGCGTTTATTATCCTCCAAAGTTGTTTAGAGGATTGCCTAGTATCAAAGATGTGGCTTCCGGGAAAGTGAAGGACAATAGACCTTGGAAACTATTGAACAAAGATTAATTTCGAGAGGTGAAGTTTGCATAGGGGAAAGTACGTTAGGACAGAGGAAATAAAGAGGAAAAATAGTGAGGCTTTGAAAGGTAGTAAAAGTCCCAATTACGGAAAACCTCGTTCAGAGGAAGTGCGGAAGAAAATTAGCACCTCTCATTTCGGCATTAGACAAACAGAAGAAAGCAAACGAAAAATAAGTCATTCTTTAACAGGGAGGAAAGTTCCTTCAGATGTGCGAGCTAGAATGAGTATTTCCCATACAGGAATGTTGCATTCTAAAGAAGAAATTGCAAAAATGAGGGAGTCTGCAAAAAGTAGGATTTCAAATTATAAGAACACCAGCATCGAAAGGAAATTGCAGGACATTTTGATTAGTAATGGTGTTGAGTTTCAGCTTTGGAAATGTATTATCGGACATCCAGATATTTTTGTTGAGCCTAATATATGTATTTTTGCAGACGGTGATTATTGGCATGCTAATCCAGATAGATTTTCCGAAGATGAAATAGCGAGAGGGACTTTAACGGTAAGAAAAATATGGGAAAAGGACAAAGAGATTACTGCCGAATTGCAGAGTCAAGGGTATATTGTTTTGAGATTTTGGGAGCGCGAAATAAAAAAGGATATTGAAGCATGCGAAAACAAGATAATGGAGGTGTATCGTGGCAAATTGCCCGTTTGATACAGCAGTATTAACAGAAATAGAGTCGGGATATCCTTGGAAATATTATTATTGTAGTACTTGCAAGCAAACATATGTGCCCTCATTAGGTACTATGGTACCATTGGCTCCTATTGCTGGCTACAAAAAGGTAAATGATGATTATGTGTCAAAGAGCTTTGCAACATTATCACTGAAGAATGTCTTGGCAGAAGTATCAGATGGGATAGTGGCAGCTGAGGATTTGAGTGCTACAAGCCCAATTGATTGCACTATAGCAGCGCAGCCTGATTATGCTAGGTCATTAACATGGTCATTGACACACTCAAACATAACAGCATTTTCATTAGCAATTGTTGGCGTTAACATAAGAGGCGAAGCAATAACAGAAACATTTACTGCAGCCGACGGTTGGAGCGGAGAAACATCAGAAGCTCTTGCAACAGTTACTAGTGTGACATTTACAAGGACGACTGGTGCTGGCACTGGCGATGCTTTGGATGTTGGTACTGGCTCGAAGTTTGGCCTTGTGCAGGATATAACAGCCACCACCGATGTCTATAAAGCTGTTAAGGGCACAGTTGCTGCTTATGCAGCCGATATGCCATCTACTGATTACACGGTAAACACTACTTATCAGACTATAGACCTGAGTACTGGTGGTGCTATAACAGACGGAGACTTTTTCGATATCTACTATTACATCGACCTGGGATAACTAGGAGGAAGACAATATGCCTTGGAAAATTGAGTGGTCCACCATAACAACTATCTTAGATAGAATTGAATCTGAGGTAATGGCTATTGAAGGTGTGACTTGGCAGTATGCCAAATCTGGAACTCCTGTAGCGGAAATTGGCCAAGCTTGTAGCTGGGCATTGGAGCTGAATACTGACTTTGCACCACCTACAACAACTGAAATAGAGCCAGGAAATTATCAAATTGACCAGATTCGAGGAGCAGTTACAACGAATATTGTAGCTTCTACTCCTGCATCCGAGTCTGCTGGGACTATTTATGCCAATTATACTCCTGCAGAAACAGATTGGAACATCGGAGATTTGGTAAAGGTTACATTCAGCGGTGGCTATGTTAGGACAGACCAAACACCGACAGAAGTTCTTACTGTTAATGCAACTGCGGGCAATGATTATGTTGAAATAGACAACACTGAAGATTTTATGGTTGGATGGCTCGTCCGAGTGTATGATGATGTGAATGGCTCGGAGTGGATGACCATCAGTGCTATCCCATCAGCAACAAAAATTGAATTTTCAGGAAATCTTTCTGCTAATCATACTACAGCAAATAATGCTGGGATAACGAGAGCCATTAGACAGGATTTATCTACTGCAATATTTTTCACTATGCTTCAAAATGAGGCACAGTCTTATAAAATTATTGCCTCAGGTACACTTGATACTTCTTCAGCAATAGTTCCAGCAGACAGCACAAGGACAGAAGGCGATGATTATTTTAATGGCAATTTGTTGATGATGAAAACTGGGACTGTCGCAAATCAGCCGAAGTTAATTGTAGATTATACTGGAACAGGTGGAATTTTTGCGATCGAGGCTGAGCAGCCATTTACTCAAGCACCTGGTTTGGTTGAATATGTAGTTATTGCTACTGGCGCACAATTAACACCTGCTGCAGACAGTGCGAATAATCAAACTCCTGCTCAGGTTTTGGGAAACAAAGAATCTGCGGCAGTATTCGCAGCAAGCATAACTGCGGATGTTATTGCTTATTTGAAGGGCATTTTGGCCAGCATGACTATTGCCGAGGGAACATTCACTACATCTTCGGCTACTGTTCCTGCTGATACAGGCAGAGCAGAAGGAAATGATTTCTTCAATGGCACATTGCTTATTCCTGTAACTGGTGCTGATGCCTTTCAGCCTAGATTAATTGTAGATTTTACTACAACTACAGGAGTATTTACTGTTGACCCAGAGCATCCGTTCACCGCTGCAACAGGATTAGTTGATTATATAGTTGTTGCTGCTCAAGGAGATTTGGTTCCAGCAGCAAATAGTACAAACAATACAACTGTGATGGATGTGGTAGGAAACAAGGGCGATACCGAAACAGCAGATGATATGTCTGCTCTTGCTACTGCTTCTGTTGTTGCTGAAGTTAAAAGATTGCTAATTAGGATGTCTACTGATGCATTCACTGCCACAATACAGGGAAGTGCTAGAGTTGAGCTTGATACAATGCTTGGCCAGTTGGCTACATATCTTTCAGCAGCAGGTGCGGCTTGGTCAGTTCAAGTAAACAATAATACTGCTAGAACAAATCTTGAGCAAGTATTGGAAGATTACTTTGGTGTTATAGGATGCGATGACGCCAATGTATTTAATCCAGACATTCAAGGTTCAGCAAGGACAACTCTTGATGCAGCATTGGCAGCCTTTGCCACTTATATTGCTGCTTCTGGTGCTGCATATTCTGTTCAGATTAATAACCAAACAGCCAGAACGAATATTGAACAAACACTAGAAGACTTTGCTACTGTTCTTGGCGTGAATGACACAAATGTTATAACAAACATAAATAATTCTGCCAATGCTACATTTGATGCAGTAGCTCAAAAGTTTGCAGCAGTATTGGGATGTGACAGTGCAAATGTGTTCAACCCAACTGTGCAAGGCTCTACTAGAACAACAGTAGAAGCTGCAATTGAGGCATTAGCTTCCTATTTTGCAGTATCTAGTGCAGCATATTCTGCTAAAGTGAACAATCAGACTCTAAGAACAAGTCTTGAAGCTATATTGCAGGATTATTTTGCAGTTGTAGGCTGTGATGGTACAAATGCATTTGGAACAGCAATACAAGGTTCTAGTAGAACAACTATAGAAGCTGCATTTGATGCTCTTGCTACATATTTTTGTGCTAGTGGAGCAGCACCTTCAAAGAAGGTAAATAATCTTACACTTAGAACAAACTTTGAGGATATTCTCCAAGATTTGTTTTCTGTAGTTGGATGTGATGGTGCGAATACCTTTAGTGTAACTGCTCAGGGTGCTTCCCAGACAGTGCTTGATACAGCCTTGGACGCATTGGCTCAATATTTTGCTACATCAGGAGCAGCTATATCTGCCACTGTTAATCCTGGTGGCTCTGTAAGAGCTACATTGGAATTAATACTTGAAGATATCGGTGATATGCTTGCTGGCAGTGCAGGTATTGTTACTTGGCCAGGAAGTGTTAAATATGGAAATGGCGTATCAATGGCAGAAGCTGTTGCATATGTTTCTGATACAGCCGATACAATATCAGGCTCTGTTTCCGAAGGAACACTGGAAATAACAGAAGATAATGGAAGTTCAACCACAGTCATAACTGCTTCTGAAATCACACAAGGTGCAGGTTTCTGGAAAGGAGCACTGGTTCTATGCACAAGCGGAGATAATGATGGACAAACTAGACCTGTAGTTGCTTCTGTGGTTGGCTCAGTAACTGTATTTCCAGCCTTTGGAGCTACAGTAGATATAGCAGATACATTCTTGCTTATATCTGCTTGGAGACCTGATGTGTGGAACCAACAGCCTGATGCTGCTATTACTTTTGATGCAACTAATGTTGCAGCAACTGTTCTTGATTTGAGCACAGCAGGATATAGTTACATGGTAAACAGTCTTAGAATAAAAGTGGCAAATCCTGGTGCACAAACAGTTACTTTTAGTCTATGTGAAGTTGTAAATGATGTAGCGGAAACTGTAGTCGATACCTTTGCTGTAGATTCAAGCAATTACACTTTATACCATTCTCTGGCAGATATGTTTAGTTTGTCTCAGTGGGCTGGAGATGATTTAAAGATAACGGCTGTAGCATCTGATGCTGGTCCTTATGCCGTAACAGGACAGTATCAATATGCTCTAGCAAGGACAGCATAAATGGGACAGCTTATATTAAATGCATTAACTGATGGTGCTGCCAATAGCACGACAGGAGGAAGCTCGTGGCATTCTGCTGTGACTGCTATTGGTAACAATTCAAACAACATGATGGCGATAAATCTTATCAGAGTGACTTCTGATACAATCACAAACCAGTGGTCCCAGGTATATAGAGCCTTTTATGCTTTTAATACAAGTGCTTTGCCTGACACTTGTACGATTGATTCGGCAACATTGGTTCTAAAAGGATATGATAAAAAAGATGACGTCTCTGATGGGCTGTGGGAATTGGCGGTGTTCAATGCCACTCTTAATTCTGAAGTTATTGTAGGGTGGACTGATTTCAACAATGCTGGCACAACACAATTAACCGATTCTATAACATATGCTGGCTGGAATACCTCTGGAAATAATACACTCACATTTAATTCTACTGGGCTTGCGTATTTCAGCAAGACTGGCAATACTGTATTTTGTATCAGAGATGCTACACATGATGCTGCAGACGAGTTAGACCCTAACAATCACGACCCAAATTGGGTTTCTTACAAGGCATCTTATATGAGATGGGTTGCAGGAGCAGAGGCAGACAAACCTGTTTTGACTATTAATTATACTGATGCTCCTGTTACAGGTGCAAATGGAGCATCAATTGTTAGAAGACATACATATGGAGGAATTTAGATGGGGATATTAAATAGAATTTTTTCTAGAATTGGAGCACCAGCAGGGGCTAGTATTGCTGCGGATATTGCAGCGGTAAAAACTGAAACAGACAAAACACAGTATGGCGTTGTCCACTCTGGTGATATTAATCTATTGTCTCCTTCAGTTGACCAGCCTGCTTCGGCTATAGAATTTCCGTTGGCTGAACTGACAGACGATTTTATTGCTGACGGAGAAATTACTGCTGTTGGACAAATTGATATTTATAGATTCAGAAAGGGCACTGATGCTGGATGGACAGCTATTGTTACTGCTGGAACTCCTGCTGGTACGGCTCTTGGTTCATTGAATTATTCATATGCTTTTCCTACAGCAAGTTGGGCTGTTGGTGACTTAGTGCAGGTTCATATGTCTGGTGCCCAAGTTACTATTAATGGAAATGTATTTACTATCCCAAGAAAAACGATATATGGTGTTGTTGGACTAAATGATATTCTGCAGGATTTGGAAGATGGTGGAAGATTAGATTTAATAATAGATGCTATTGCTTCTGATGTTCAGAAGATTGATGAGGCTGCTATAAGCGGAACTCCTACAGCTTCTTCCCTTGCCACTTTTATAGCAACAGGTGGAACTGCTCTTGGTACTGCGCTTCCTGCATCGAAATCTTTGTATGATGGGCAGTCTGGTGGAATTGATGCTGTAAATAGAATAATGGGAAAGAAACAAATAAAAGCAGTTACCGCAGATCTACACAACGATGCTGGAACTTATGATATTGTTACAGGAACTACTGCAGATATTGTTGTCGAGTCTTTGATTTTTTCGCCTAGAGTAGATGTTTCTGACGATGTTGGAGGAATTACAGCCATTAGTGTGCAGACAGATGATACCACGAACCAAGTTTTTATTTCTCAAACAGAAGGAGCTATTGCCAATTTAACTGCTTATAATCAACTAGGATGCATCGCTCCCGTATTGGTAAGAGCAGGAAAGAAAATTCAGTTTACCATTTATGGCGGAACAGCTGATGCGGATCCTACAACCTGTGATGTAATTATTGTTTTCAGAGCAGTAACAAATGGAGGATATTTAGCATAATATGCGTTTCATAGGTGGGGCTTTTTGGAATAAAGACCTCGAATATACCGAGGAACACTTTCATCACAGAGTGAGATGGTATGGTATAAGTGCTGACCAGAGCGGTGATGATTGGGCAAGCAAAACTTCAATGACTCCATATGTTGCTACCTCTGGGGACAACACCTGGGGAACTGTGGACACTACAGATATAGCAAAGTTATTTGGCACAGATGATACTTTGGAAACAGGAGATTTGAGTGGCGACTTTAATGAAATTCTTATCACAGCAAACACATCGAATACTATTTATCGCTGTAGAATAATCTGGGCAACAGGAGAACAAACAATATCGGATGCAATAACTGCTAATCAATATAGTGAGTTTATGTTTTTCAGAGCACCAGGAGACTCTGTTAGAAAAATTTTAACTATACCTACTCCAATAATTAGTATTGATGCAAAAATATGGTTGCAAATTTGGAATGCAACTAATGATGCTACAATAAGTTTTTTTGTTGGGGTTCATGGATATAATTTTGCATAGAGGTGAATAATGGTATTTAAAGGTGGCGCAAGTTTACTTAAATACAAAGGAGGACAAGTTCTAAAACAATCCTTGAGTGCAGCAAGCGAAACAGTTTCCGCAGGTATTTATGATGCCACAACTCTTAGTACAGTTGATGCTGATTTAGCTGTGGGGAACATAAAGTCTGGAATAACAATTTTCAGCAAGGAAGGATCTTCTACTGTTAAAGATGTTTCGGATACTACAGCTGTTGCTGGGGATGTTGCGACAGGAAAGTATTTTTATACATCCGATGGCACTAAAACAGAAGGAACGGTGGGAGCGTAGGGGTTTTCTATACGAAAAGAATTTAAGGGCAAAATTTGGCTAAATTTAATGCGTCCTAGGCGATCCTAGGGAAAAGGAGGAGACGAGAAATGACATCAGAAAGAGTAATGCAGTGGTTCATCGGAATTGTTATGGTGACGACTTGGATGGTTACCGAGGCAACAAATTGCCATGTAGACAAGTTGCCTGAGACTGCTATTGGTGTGCTGGGCACTTTGATAGCTTGGAATGCTGGTACTGCAGCATACAAAAAGGCGAAGACATACAAAATCGGAAAGAAGTAATGAATGGCAAGCTTATGCTTGTGCGATGCAGGGAGTGTGGAGCATATTATGAGCATAAGATGGATGATGGGAAGAAGTGTCCGAAGTGTGATGCCAAGGAATATGATATAATTGATGATAATATAGAGGAGCAGTGAATGGAAATAGCATTAAATGAAAAAGAAAAGGAAATTGTGACGAAATATTTTAGACGGATAGATAAAAAGCAGGAGGAGATTACAGAAATTCAGAATACAATATCTGATATAGTTGCTGTAATTGCCTCTAGGCATGGTATTGATAGATTCGTCCTAGACGTAAAGGAAATGAAAATAAAACCATTGGGTGCAGAGGAATAGAAAGAGCCTGATGAAAAATTGCAGAATTCTCAAAAAAGAAGATGTGGAGAAGTCGGCATCCAATATAATTGAGGATGGCGAAGATGAACCTCCACTTGAGCTTACGGGCGAGATATCTTATTCTCAGAGAATTAGTGATTTGGATGGGATTGGCGGAATTTATTTTGTTCGGCCTTGGCATCTACAATTGGGATTCGGGCGGTCAATGGTATTTTCTGGCTCTAGCAATTAATTATTATGCAAGCGACAAATTAGGTTATGCTGTGATAGCAATGCTGATGAGATTAGAAAACAATAGGAAAAAGGAGAGTTAAATTGGAAATTAACAAAAGGTCTTTTTCTTCTGGCGGTTCTTCAATATTATGGGGGGTAGAGCTCAAAGACAAAGAGGGGAATTTAATTGTTAGGATGTGTTCTGTTGAACCACCAGCACCGATGACTTGCACAAATTTTTCTTGTCTTAAAAAATTTTATAGAGATACAATATTGTGGGGTTTGCAATCTGCTTATCATGCAAGGAGAATTGCCTATGCTCAGTCCAATAGAAAGAAAGAAATATTGGAAAGATACAGGATAGGAGAGCCTTCGCCAAGGACTATCTGGCAAGGTATTCATGCTCTTATAAAATTGAGGTGTCCTGTTTGTAGGAAATATAATGTAGACCCATTTTTAGGAGGCAAATAATGAAGAAGGTTGCAGAAAAAGAGCTAGAGGTGAAAGTAGACGAGATTATGAAAAATGGGAGTGCTGTTGAAATAGTTGAATTGCTAAAGAATTTACAGGATGCCAGCGGGCTGAAGGTGTGCCAGAATCCTAGCTCAACTGATGCATCATACAAGAAGATAGAATAAATAAACTCTTTTTTTAAAGGGTAAAGGAGGTATATTATGGTTCAGTCGCAAAGCCCAACCAACGAAGGATATGGAGAGCTCGGCAAATTAGTTGCTGAGGAGCTTGCTACAGGTGTGCAGAGCGTATGTTGTCTAAAGACAACTTGTACCGCTGATGAATCTCAAACTTCCGCTGGTGTAACAAAGTGTACAGAATCAGGACTGACTCTTGTCGATGCCGACTCTGTGAAGTCAAGCAAGACTACTGTTGACAATGATACGGTAGAGCTTGACCACGTATTCACGGCAGGAGAATCTGCAACTGTTTTGGGATTCGGCATTTGGAACAACGATGATGATGTTCTCTTTGCAACATGTTGTTTCAACGCAGGGATAGCAATGGAAGCATCTGACACTCTTACAGTTGAAATGAAAATGCAGTTCAAGAAAGGCTCTTAAAATAGAATAACAAAAGGAGTAAGCATGGATTTGTTGACGTTTGGAGAGCAGTTTCTGTTCTCAAAGTATTGGGGAAGATATGATTTGGCCGAGTATGATGAGTTTTGGGAAGATGTGTATAATTATTATTCTAAAGAAATAAAAGACGCTCCTTTGCCGTTAGAATTCAACCCACTCACCTTGAGGATGGTATTTGATATGCTTAAATGCCCTCCTGGTGAGTGTGGCCTTTGTTGCAAGTACAAGAAGGTTGCTCTATCAGCAAGTGATATTCTGCACATCATAGACAGCAAAAGTGCTACAGAAGAAGAGCTGAACAAGATTCTACAGAAGGATGAAGAAAAACATTGGTTTATGAATTGCCATCCTGATGGTTGCTATTTTCTGAAAGACAATAAGTGCTCCATATACAAAAATAGGCCAGATGTGTGTTATTTATTTCCTTTTAGTGGAAGAGATTGTGAAATGAACGGCAAACATACAAAACAGATGATGATTAGAATTAGATGTAAGCCAGCACTAGAAGTAACTAGAGAACTGATAACAAAATCCTTATCTACAGGAAAGAAACTATTGCTTCCTAATTTAATGATAATAGAGAGAAATTAAAACGAAGAGGCCAAATGATGGACAAGTATATACCAATCCCCAAAGAAATCATAACCGATAAAGACAAGATGGCGTGGGCTTTACGATTCGTTGAAAAGCTGAAACTTGAGCATAACGCCAAAGGCGCACTGGTGGAAAGGTTTACTGCTACCTGTGACCCAGGCGGCAACATGCAGACAATGAATGATGCAGACGTTGATTTTATAGCTCTTGGGGTTGCTGTTGGAGATTTAATCACTCTTGATAAAAGCACCAGCGACGAAGAAATTGGTTGGGTTACGGGTGTCAGTCAGCATAGCCTTACCGTTGGTAAAGGTTTCACTAAGAAGGGCTGTCTGCTGTCGAAGCCATATGAGGTCACTATCAAGCTAGGGGAATTTCATAAGTGGGTGAGCAACGTATGTGAAACTGGAATCCAGGAAGCTCTTATGTACGCCAACGAAGCCAAACAGGTTATGTATAAAGCTGATACATGGGATAGCAAGATTGACGCAAAGGCTGTGCTGGATGCGATAGAGGCAGATAAGGCGAAGTAAGATGGCTTACGAAGATTTTACAACTTATACCGAGGTTGACGACGGTGCTTGCTTATCAGTTACCGCAACTAAAGTGACCGTTGCCGGTATGGTTGGTGATGATAACTCTTATATATATAAAGATAAGGGAGTCAATCACTTCAACGGCAACTTTGAGCATCTGGTAACAGTCTATCCCGACATCACTAACACTATGTCTTTTTGCCAATTTTGGATTTTATCAAATGCTATTGGCGAAAACGGCAGCGGTGGTGACGGTGATTTTCTTTCTGCGTCATGTCAGAAAACTCTTTCTGGCGACCCGAAGCTCATTAGCTTCGTAAGTTACCTAAATAATGCACAAGATACCTATGACCGATACACACTTACAGATGATACTCTGTATTATACAAAAATAAAAAGAGATGAGGCTGTTGGGGCTCATGGTACTGTTTATTGCTTTATTTACTCAGATGCAGCAAGAACAAACCTTTTAGATACGTTATCTCTTGCCGTTGGTGAAGCAATTGATTTTAGATATATATATTGTGTGTCATCTTTAAATTATGCCAGTTATTCTGGGGCATGGTCCGGCTACGTCGAGAACCTGGACTTGCAGGAGAGCAGCACTTACAACGAGTCAGCTTCAGTAATTGTAGGAAACAAAGCTGCTGCCACAAGAGCATTAGCTTATGACCGAGATTCGAGTTCTATTGTTGGAGCTTTGGTAACTGCTACAAAAAGTTATGGAGAGTCAATTTCTTCTTCTGTGATATCTGGTGTAGTGGCTAGTGCAAGCAGAGCAGCAACTTATGTTAGAAGTGCAGCTAATTTAGTCGGCAATCTTACTAGTGCTTCTAGAGTAGCGGTGTATTCTGTGGCATCAAGTGTTTTGAGTGGCATTTTAGTTTCTGCAAGTGGAATAAATGGCCTTTTTAGAAGTTCAAACACAAGTGTTGGAATTTTAGCTTCTGCTTCAAGATTGCTTGGATATATTCGCAGCAGTGCAAATTCAGTAGGAAATTCTGTATCAGCCAAAGGAAACAAGAGTTATTTCATGTATTCGAGTGTAATGTCCGGGATTGCTTCTTCTGCTTCCAGGCTGTCTGGATATATAAGGAATAGTTCGAATGAGATTGGAGTGAATAATCAAGCTTCCCGCCAAGTATCTTATAATCGTCTATCTTCTGTAATTGCTTCTGTAACTTCTACTGCAAGTAAGATATATGCTACCGTGAAGAGCGCAGCAGCAATAATAGGAGAGTTAATAAGTGCTACAAGATTAGTATCCTATAATAGAAGTGCAGAGAATGAGATAGGCGAAGTAATAACAGCTTCTAAGAGTTCTACTTTCAGCAGAGCATCTAGCATCATTGAAGGCATAACAGTTTCTGCTTCTAGAGTTCTTTCATCTACGAGAAAGGCGGCAATAGAAATAGGAGCTAAAATTACAGCTTCTAGGTTAATTTCTTATATCAGGCAATCTTCTGTAGGACAAGGAATTGTTGTTTCTGCTTCAAAGGCAGTAAGCATTATTCGAAGTTCTAATGTGATAAATGGTATTGCTATAACTGCTGCGGGTAGAAAGAGTTCTTGGAGGGATGCTTCAATTATTATTGGCGCAGTGGTTACAGCAAGTAGGCTTATTGCTTTTGTTAGGAATGCTGTAGTTGTTGCTGGTATAGTAGTTAGCGCTTCTGCTATTAAGAGAGCTTTGAAGCAGCTTGGCACATATGTAAGATTTAATGCACGTGGTTTTCGTAGTATAATAAGAAATAGGGGATATCGTGCTAAGTTTTAGGAGTTAATATGGATGCTACAGAAAAAACGGAAGTGAGGGAAGGGACAACAGCAGAAATTTCTATGACATTGTATGGAAATGATACTGCTATCAATTTAACTTCTGTTGACCATGTAGAATTAAATTTGCGGGACAGCAAAAACAAGATATATCGCTTCTCTACAGATGATGCTAGTCCTCAGATTAGAATAATTACTGCGGCTTCTGGTATTGTAGGCTATACTCCTGAATCTACAGATTTGGTAGCAGCGAGGAGCCCATACAAGGGATATTGGTGGGTTTGGCCTTCCGCAATTACGAAATATTCTTGCCCAGAAGAAAGTGAATTCGAAATAACTGTTCGGGGTGAATACTAATGCTGAGACCAGTAAAAGTGTGGAAATATAATAGCGATGACGCAGCATATACAGATTTGACTAATTATGTTAAGACTGGTGCAGCATTCAATTTTATTGCAAGTGCGAATGATATATTCTATATAGGTTTGGACAGACGTTTTATTGGTCTAAAAGTGGATTTGTCCACAAATGGTAGTTATACAGACATTGCTATCAGCAATTATACAGGTGATTCTTGGGAGCAAGTGGAAGAATCTTATGACTATAATTTCGATGATTCGAAATATTCTATGTGGAATTTGCCGAGACAGTGGGGAATACACGATTTTACAGATACTTCTCCACACGCAGCCACTCCTCCAGACAATAGTGAGTGGTATTGGATAAGAATAACAGCTTCTGCTGTGACAACTACAGCAGTGATATCGAAAATAAGATGCATTCCATTCGCTATGTATTCTTCACCATATTTGGTAGCGAACAAAATTGGACTTCCAACTGATGAGTATTTCAATGAAAATTCTGTTCCTGCAAATTTTTTCGATGTAGAAAATTTCATAGCAGAAGCAGAAGCTGAGATTGATTATGATGTTAAACAAAGTTGGAAATTCAATATTATTGATTGGGAAGAGCATGAATTCAATTTGAATGGATTGCAGTTGGAGCATAAAGATATTATTGATGTATATTCTCTGCAAATATGGAATGGTGCATCTTACGAAACCAAAACTGTTGGGAGAGCTAGCGATTTCTTCAAGGTGGAAAGAGAGGGGAAAATTTATTTCAGTAGATATTTCTTGCTTCCAGCCAGAGTTACATTAACTGGTCCTGTATGGCCAGGATGGGGTATAGGAGAATTTCAGTTTGCAATTAGAGTCAATTATGCATGGGGCAAGGATTGGGAAAGAGACCCGAAATTCAGAACCATTCAAGAGTTGGCAACAAAAATGGCAGCACTGAGAATATTGGATGCTACTAATTATTTGGCATTGGTGCCAGAAGGCATAAGAGGAGGAATGGACTTAACAGCCAAGGCAGAGCGGTGGAAGAGAGAGATAGATGAGAAAATGGCTGATATGCGTCCGCTTGTCGTATTCTAATGGCTACATATGCAGCAGCTCCTATACCACAGGAAATAATAAAAACAATGCTGAGAAGCAATTGGCAGAATTATGGTGGCAAAGTGCCTATTCCCGAATTTCTCGAAGTGAATTCTGTCGAAGAAGCTTATCAGCATAGAGCTAATTACATCGCCAAAGATTATATATTTATAGTTGCCAGCCAAGAAGGGGAAGATGCCAAGCCGAGGGACACATTTCGGTATTGGGATATCGGCTTTAACTTAACATTGTTAGTCTTTACAGCGAAAAGTAGACAGAGGTTGTGGGATATCAAGGATGAAATACGCAGAATTACTATTTGGAAGATGCATGATATCACGAACAATGAATATCAATTGGTCTTATATAAAGGGTTCAATGAGCTTGCATTTGATGAAAACAAAGTTTGGCGAGGACAAATAAAAATAAGGTTTGACTCTGCTGGTGTTAATTTCTCTGTAGAGGAACCGTAGAGCAATCGGAGGACAATTATGACTATCGGGAGCGCAATTATTCGGGGAGAATCGTTTCGTCTTAGCTTCGGGCCAGAGTCGGTATTTGGTACAGATCCTGGTACCGACTATTTGGAGACTGTGTTCGGCGTGGTCCAAACTGGAACTATGCCTGACCCAGATATGGAATGGGAGCCTATTTGGGCATTGGGTAGTGCTAGTGCCAGAAATTTCTATACCATGTACAGAGGCAAAAAGAGCTTAAATGGAAGCATTGGCGACATTTGGATATTAGATGGTGCCCCAGCATTATATTTGCCGATCGGAACAGTGGCAACTGTCGGAACTGATAAGGCTCTTGGTGGAGGATCTACTCTAGATGGTGGTACTGCGATAGGAGCAACGTCCGCAGTGCTCATCTCTGCAACTGACTATACCACAGGTGATTATATTCAGATTGATACGACTACGCTTGCAGAAGTGAGGAAAATCACTAATGTGGTTACGAATACTCTTACATTGGACTTCCCTCTTCAGTATGCTCACTCTACTGGAGCAACTTGTAATGAGGTGCAGAGCACTTATACTCATACTATTAGTGAGGCTTCGACTCTGCTGAGCTTTACTATGCAGCATGAAATGTTTGATTCCACGAATACCAGTCAGCTGATAAGAAGATATAGTGGTGGAAAAGTTGGCAGAGCTTCCTTTGCAGCCACAGAGGGAGAGCAACTAAGAGTGTCTTTGGATGATATGATGTTTTGTTCATATAAGGCAGATGGTGGCGCAGGAGTTGCTACTGCCAGCTTAACATATCCTACAACTCAGCCAATGATATTTAGTTATGGAGCTCTAACATTGTGGGGTACTGAATTTGCTCGTCTGAAGAATTTCAATATTGACCTATCCAATAATTTGGAGCCTAAATATTATCTGACAGATGATGCTACAGCATATCTTCCATATGAGCTGAGGGAAGGCAAGAGAGAGTATCGGATAAGAGCCACGATAGATATAACAGACAGTACATTGTTTGATGAAATGGTTAAATATGGCGTGAATCATGGCGCAGCAGTCGACGGTCTATTCAAGGGTTTTGATATGTCAATGGTATTTACTAGAGACACAGGAGACACTATTACATTCACTTTGCCACCTTCTTCAGCAACAGCAGCAGGGGATGGTCAGGGATGCTTCATTAAATCAGCTCCGCATAATATTGTTGCAGACGCTCAGGTGTCGGTGGATCTAGAAATAATAGCTCGGTCAATGAAAGTAGTTGTAGTTGACAGCAATTATATGCCGTGGAGCTGCTAACAAAGGAAAAGAAAGGAGGGTGTTATGACAAGTAAATGGGCAGAGGATATGTCTGAGAAGGAAGTCAAGATAAAATTTAAGGGAGAGGAAATTTCATTAACAATTCGTCCTCTAACTTGGAGCAAGAAGAACCAAATATTGTCAAAGTGCTTCACATTTACCAAAACAGGAAATTCTTTCGATTTGGACGCATATAACAAAGAGTGTTTGGCATTTATGATTGCAAAGGCTCCGTGGGGAGCTACGGACAAAACATTCTTGACCAGCATCGGCCCAGAGTTAGGCAGTGCATTGCAGGAGTTGGTTCCTACAGTTGGCATGGTTGAGTCTGAGGATGATGTCGATTTTTTCGGTCAAGAGTCAGACAAATCGTAATATACAAAGATCCAACCGACATCGAGATGAATCGCAAAGTGATAACTGCGATCTTGATGAAAGAGGGCTTTCCCTATAGCTTTTTTGAAAGTGCAAGTGACAGGGAAGTAATTGAAGCATTCACGATAATCTCAGAGCTAAAAGAAATTGAGAAAGAGGAAACACAGAGGCGTAGATAATGTCTGACCAGAATATTGAAATTACTATAAAAGATGGCACTGGCTCTGGCGGAGCAGGGAGCAGCGGAAAAGGTACCACAGCCGCAAAAACACCTGCAACCCCTGCCGATATGGCCAAAGTGTTAGGCAAGTCTCTTATGTCTGGCCATGGTATAATGGGTGGGCTGAAAGAGATTGGTAAAATCTCTGCTGGCGTTGCCCTTGGCATGACTATTTTTTCTACTATCGGCAAGGGTATTTCCTTCATAGTCAACTTATTCAGAAAAAGTCGAATATTCTCTTCATTCTTCAATGCCTTTATGGATGTTATAATGGCAGTTGTGGATTTAATGCTGGTGCCATTGATTCCGATTCTCAGCAGCGTTTTGACTACGTTGTTGGGTTGGCTCGAAGCATACCAAGAAGGTGGATTTTCAGGATTGTTCGACCAAATTATTGATGATGCTCTTTCTTTTATTGGCAATTTGCCGAAATATATTTGGGGTGTAATAAGCAAAGTTGATTTAGGAACAGTGCTGAAAGGGCTGATAGTTGGCGTGGCTTTGATGGCATTATTGACGCCATTAATAGTCGGTGTGACTCTGCTGGCATTGCTTGGCCCATTGATTATCGGGATCACGCTGATGGCATTGTTCTCGAAATTCATAACTGGCGTTAGCTTGATGACGCTGTTTTCCCCATTCGTGACGGGAGCAGCTGGAATTACAGCAGCAGCCACAGGACTGATAACCAAATTAGGAGCAGCAGTGTTGGCTGTTGGTGTTTTTGCAGGCACTTTGGCTGCTATCAGAGCCATTTCCCCAGAGACATTTGATGAGGGGGCTAGTGCTATTGGAGGTGCGGTGAGAGTTGATGATTGGGGCGATGTTGCTACTGGGATTTTAGCAGGACCAATTGGTCTTATTGGCAAGAATTTGGCTGAAGATTTGGGAGAAATCCTTGATGTTAGTGTTACCGATGCTGAGGCGAACAGGGGATGGCAGGGAACAGATACTGGAAAGATTTACGGCGCAGTGGAGGAGTTCAGGAAGGCAGGATCATTTTTCGGAGGAGTTCTAACAGGCGGCATTACTTTGTCTCAAGAGCAAGCCACCGCCATTTATAGACGGTTAATAGGGCAAAATTATGATGCTAATTCATTGCCTAGCAATTTTCAGGAAATAGCAAACAAAATAATGGGCACTTCTGGGCAGCAATATCGTCTAGGCACTAATTATGTTCCTGGGGATATGTTAGCAATGTTGCACAAGGGAGAGAGAGTTACTCCAGCAGTGCAAAATACATTTAACCAGAATTTTTCATACAGCGGTTCTGAATCTGCGTTTTTAGCCAGCAGAAGTATGGCAAGCGGATTCAATGACAATATCAGAACTATTTTGATGCGGAGATAAAATGACGCTAAAAGTACAATTACAAAATTATGCCGAGACTTCCACATATTATTTGACTGCTGAGGTGGTCGAGCATGCATTAACTAGATTGCCAGTGCAAGCTCCATTGCCAGACAAGGGGATGATATTTTTGGATTTGGGATTGGGTCAGGAGCAGATTAGCATTAGAGGCATTGTGGATTCGACAACTGATAAGTTGCTCTATAGGGCAGCAGCAAGAGATTGGTATAATGATATTACTGATTGGAAGGCTGGCACAGGAATGGCAAAATTGATTCTTAATAGTAGTGAAACTTATTTGGGTGGGGTCAAATCTCTTAATTTTAGACAGGAGAGTGGCAAATTGGATGCTGTTACTGACCAGGGATGGGAATTTGATTTAGTGTTCTTAGTATTCCGAAAGAGTGATGAATAATGCCGTTATATTCAAAAGTATATAGAAAAGATTCAATAACCACATTAGATGCAGGTAGCACAGCTTCTAATAGAGCTAGTTCTGTCACCTTCGGCATTACCTATCTTCAGAAAACAAATGTCTGTAACATTTCAGGCACCATTGATACTGTTCAAATTTATTGCGCCACCAGTCTAACTGGTTGCAAAGTGGGCACATTCAGAGATAATGGTGATGGTACATATAGTTGCAGAAGTTATGCAACAATTGGCAGTGTAACATCTGGCGCTATCCGTACTTATTCAGACTTAAGAATTGATGCTGTGGCAGGAGATTTGTTGGGCATATATTATACAGCAGGAGCATTAGATGCTGATGCAACAGGCTCTGGTACAGCGTACAAAACAGGCGACCAATTCGGATTATGGAATGTTGGAAGTTGGTCTACTGATGCTAATGATGCATTGAGTTGCTACGCAACTGGCACAGCATGGGTAAGAGCAGATGTGACTGAATTTCGCATTTCTGATACTATACAAAATAGAGTGTCTGCTGCTGAAATATATGTGTTAGATCCGAAGAATACTGAGGCAAATTATTATTCAGCATATCAGCAAATAAAAATAGAAGAAGGCCAAACAGGCGACAACAATATAATTTTCTATGGCAGAATAGACGAGATAGTTCCGAATTTTAGCAGTCAGTATGGCCAAACTGTAAAGTTAACATGTAGAGACTATTTGGCAGAGCTAACGGAGAGGGCTCTCAATACTAACTTTGCAGCAGATACGAGAAGCGAGCAAATCAAAGATGTGCTTTCTGGCT
>Ga0265297_10005641_pt1 | contig 18861 bp, 22 predicted proteins | sample Munlanlwell13791_FD_192502 | JGI IMG/M metagenome (GOLD analysis project Ga0265297, IMG submission 192502) | Leachate microbial communities from a municipal landfill in Southern Ontario, Canada - Leachate well 137-91 | ecosystem: Engineered > Solid waste > Landfill > Unclassified | place...
ATAAAGTTGTTGTGGGAGGAGAAGCGGAAAAAGATTGCCCATTGGCTGATCCGCAAGAACCGTTTACCGGAGCAGCCACCTTGGACGCTGTACAAGTTGCGTTTGAACCTTGATTGCTACCATAACAAGTCCAATTCCATAAAGTGCCGGAGGTGGCAAGGGTAACAGAAGAGGCGCTGCCGGTGGAGCATAAATTCGCTGTAGTTGAAGAAGGGGCGGTATAAAAAGATTGTGTCTGCGCTGACCCGCAAGAACCGTTTACTGATTTATAAGCTAAACAGGTTGCGGTTGTGCCCTCACCACTACCGACACAACTCCAATTCCATAAACTGTCCGAAGAAGTGATATTGGAAGTATTGCCCGAGGAACATAAATTTGATGTGGGAGCGGAAGAAAAATATTGGCCATATGATGAGCCACAGGAGCCATTTACTGAAGCTACTGCTTTGTGGGTTATACAGTTTTCATATCCACCGCCGTTACTACCACTACACGTCCAAGTCCACGAATCGGTATTGGTGACAAAATTATAAACACTCCCGGAATAGCACAAATTTGTTGTGGGGGGAGCGGCGGAAACAGTAGTATTATTTGCCGATCCGCAAACACCGGTTATTGAAGTCAATTTATAGGCCGTGCAGTACGCCGTTGTGCCTCCGTTGCTGCCGCTACACGTCCAAGTCCACGGACCGGAACCGGACATATTATTAACACTACCCATAGAACATAAAGTTGTTGTGGGAGGAGAAGCGGAAAAAGATTGCCCATTGGCTGATCCGCAAACACCGCTCACCGAAGCCTCTCCAACAGTAAAAGAATAGGGCGTCTGCGTTGTGCTGCCGGTATGGCCTCCGCTTGAATCTGTATAAGCATACACTTTGGCTGTCCATACTCCCACGGGTCCGGTAGAAGGAATGGTATAATAAGCATACCAATCGCCTGTTGGTGTGGCAGTGGCCGTACTCGCTATAGACCCATTATTACTTTGAAATATTACGCTTACGTAATTAATATTTGCCATACTACCGGACGCCGGCACGACATGCGCTTTCACTTGGCTACCCGGCATAATTGATCCGGTGCCATTATTACTAACGCTACCGACCGATAGCTCCGGAGTTGTATTGGACGCGCCAACAGTAAAAGTGGGAACAGCCGTCAGGGCATCCTCAAGATTAGAGGTAACACTTAATAATCCGCCATTGAGCACACTTTCATTTCGATCATAAGACAAAGTACCGCCATACTGACTCCTTAAATATCTTCTTATGTTTCCGATGTTGTCCGTGATTTTGACTTCTTTGATCGTCCACGATCCCTGAACAGACGGGGAAAGCCATATGGGACCGGCCCAATTGCCCTGCGAATTAGGACTGGTGATATTGGTCGAATAGTAAAGCCCATCTGTGGCTGATACGCTTTCAATAACAATATATACTGACGAAACGGTTGTTTGGTTGTTGCCAATAGTTGCCGTTACGGTTACTTGTCCACCCGTTGGAACGTTAAGCGGTGAAACACTTAAGCCCGCGAGCGTTGGAAGGTTTGGAGTTATTTCCGTAAAAGCGTTTTGGCCGGCAAACAATATTAAACCAACAAAAATTAAAAATAATAAAAAATTATATCTTTTGAATTTATTTTTTTCCATTTACCCCGTTGAATGTAATTTAAGCCTAAGCTTAAATTACAATTTTAAATTTTAATTATTTTTAAGATAAATATTGTTCCCCCTGTTTTCATTCTATTGACGATACTATCGCCTACGATAATTTAAAATTATTTAACAGGGTAATTTTTTTATAAACTCGCCCAAGGAGGCGCGTGATCATTGTTTAATTTTAAAACTGCTTATATTATACCAAACTTTCAATATTAATTACAGCCAAACTGTGGAAAACTATCCACCACTAAAATCTCTTTCAAAAAAACAACCGCTTTATCAAATGTAGCGGCTATTTTTTTGTTCCAAATCATTAAATTTCAATTTATTCGCTAAAATAAACTGGCATTATCAATGAGTCGGCGTTTTCATGAAGACCCGAAGGATTATCTTTTTCAAATACCAAAGTTCCTTTTTTAGCTGTTGGAATTTGGAATTCAAGCGTGGCTTTGAACGGCACAAAATTTTCGGTCATCCAGTCGGATTGCGCTTGGGCGATCGCCGAACCGATTTGGTTTCCATTAGCATCATACAGCTTGATCGGAAAAGAAGCTTCAAAAAACCAGGTTCCTCTGGCTTCTCCCGTAATGGTTAAGGGGCTTTGTACTAACATATTGGGGCGAGGCGAGCTTACGCGAATAAGATCCTGCTTTTCTAACTCGTTTCCAATGTCGCGGACAAAAGTTTTGCCATCCGGGGTCTTGCATTGCTCCGGGTAAGATTCCATAACCGGGTATCCCGCGGCAACACATTCGTCAAAACTGTTTACAACAATAGGCTCGGTCTTGTTTGCGTAATAAAAAACCGCGACCGCCAGAACAACGACAATCAGTATGACTAATAAAACAATATTTTTATTCATATGTTTATAATTATCGATACGAATTAATTATACCACAATATTAAAACTTTAAGGCGTTACACTTTTTCCGGCAATATATCCGGTCGTCCAACACATTTGCAAATTATAGCCGCCGCAAGGACCGTCCAAATTTATCACTTCACCGGCGAAATAAAGATTATCAATAATTTTTGAGCGCATTGTTTTACCGTCAATCTCTTTCAAAGATATTCCGCCGGCCGTAACCATCGCACGGTCAAAGCCGACCAGGCTGACCACGTTGAATTCCAATCTTTTTATCACTTTCGCCAATTTTTGCCTCTCTTCTTTTGAAAACTCAAATCCTTTCTTTTTTTCCTTTACGCCCGCGAAATACATCAAATACGGAATGATCTTTATCGGTAAAAATTCGGCGAGCACATTTTTAATCTCTTTTTTCTTATTTTTCTCGATCAATTTTTGCAAATATTTTTCCATTTCTTCCTGGGTCTTCTTATGCTCCAAATCTACAAGCAACTTTACTTTTCCCGTGGCCATCGCGGCGCCGATATCTTTGCTCATATTGAGAATCAAAGGTCCGGTCAATCCGAAATGAGCGAAAAGTATATCACCAACCTCTTTTTTAATAACTTTACCAAGAATCGTTAAGCTCACTTTGACATTTTCGAAAGAAAGGCCGGGCAAATTTTTGATCCAATTCTCCTTTACTTGCACGGGCACAAGCGACGGCCTCGGTTTTATAACCAAGTGCCCCAGTTTCTCCGCGAAAACAAATCCGTCGCCCGTGGAGCCGGTAACGGGATAAGATTTCCCGCCGGTGGTTAAAATATAGTTTTTACCGACAATATTCTTGCCATCCGCGAGTATTATTTGCTTAATATGATTTTTTTCTTTTTCAATTCTTTTGACTTCGGACGCGGTAAAAACAGAAACTTTCAATTCTTTCAGTCTTTTTAAAAGCTGTTTTAGGACATCTTGAGATTTGTTGCTTTTTGGAAAAACTCGGCCGTCGGGTTCGATCATTAACGGCACTCCCGAATTTTCAAAAAAATCCATTGTTTCTTTCGGGCCGAAAACGGAAAAAGGAGAAAGCAAAAAATCGCCTTCTTTGCCGAAAAGCGCCGAGAACTCCCTGTTGCTTAAATTGGTATGGGTCAAATTCGCCCTGCCGTCGCCCGTGATCAAAAACTTTTTCCCGAGCGTGTTGTTTTTTTCCAAGATCGCCACTTTCAGATTTTTTTCCGCGGCTGAAATAGCGGCCATAATTCCGGCCGGCCCTCCTCCGATCACCACCACGTCAAATTCATTTTCTTTTTCCATAAATTTATTTTCCGCTTTTTATTTCAATTACATCTCCATCGTTAACCACATATTCTTTTCCCTCGGTCCTGATCAATCCTTTTTCTCTGGCCTCAGCGAATCCGCCGGCGTCAATTAGTTTTTGCCAATTGATCACTTCCGCGCGAATAAAAAATTCCTCAAAATCGCTATGTATGGCTCCGCCGGCTTGAGGCGCCTTGTCTCCTTTTTTTATTGTCCACGCGCGCGTTTCATCGGGCCCCGTGGTCAAAAACGTAATAAGGTTCAAAAGTTCGTATGATTTTTTAATCAGATCGTTCAGCTTCGGTTCGCGGGGTAATCCCAAAGCTTCCCTTTCTTCCCCGGGCAAGTCCGCGTAATCTGATTCGGACAAAACATCCATAATGACATACGCCCAGTTATTTTTCGCGAATATTTGTTTTGTTTCCTCGGAAACATCACTATCTTCTCCGTTCAACAAATAAAGTTTCGGTTTAAATGATAACAATTGATAGCTCTTGATTATTTTCGCCTCATCCTCACTCCATTCGCTTTCGTCGGGAATTTTTCCTTGCTTTAAAAATTCATAAACACGATTCAAAACATCTTTTTCCTTTAAGGCATTTTTGTCTCCGGATTTAACTTCCCGCTCAAGCGAAGACAAACGTTTTTCCGCGGTTTCAATATCTTTCAAGATCATCTCCATTTCCAAAATTTCCTTGTCTTTCAAAATATTAATCTCGGTTCGCGTATTAACGATATTTTGATTTTTGAAAGCGCGCAACACATATATTATCGCGTCCACCTCGCGAATATTCGCCAAAAATTTATTGCCCAATCCCTCGCCTTTGCTCGCGCCCTCCACCAATCCGGCGATATCCACGAATTCTATTGTTGTATAAACTTTTTTCGCCGACTGAGTCAATCGCGCCAGCTTCTCCACCCTTTCGTCCGGAACGGCAACAACCCCGATATTCGGGTCTATTGTGCAGAAAGGATAATTCGCCCTATCCACCTGCTTTTTCGTAATGGCTTGAAATAAAGTGGACTTTCCGACATTGGGAAAGCCTACAATTCCGATATGCAAAGGCATAATCTTTATAATTAATTCTTTGGTGAATTTATAACAGTTTTACTGAATTTTAACAATAGGAAGACTTTTGCCGATTTTATTTTTGAGAAAAAACTTTACCGATAGTTTGTTCCAATATATCCAAGGTTGCTTGCACCGAAGGATTATTGGTATTCTTTAAAATCAATCTTTCTCCGTATGTATTCAATAACGGAGTTAAAAATTCATCTCCCCACGAAGGTGAAAAAGTTAATACTCCATCAAAATCGACTTCAAGTATTTCGCCTTCTTTTATATCTTTTAAAAATGATTGCAAGGCCGAAAACGCCTCTCTTCCTGTCTGACGAGAGATCAATGTTGTCCCAAATTTTTTTAGTTCTATTTTCATAATTAGTAAGTAATTAACGCGATACAGCCACGGATATTTCCTTTAACTTTTTTAATATCCAAATTCGCACTACCGCCGTTTAATATTAATTTTGCATCTCCTGTTTGAAAAATTAAGTTTATGGGATTTTTGGCAATAACGCTTCTCACATATTTTAAACCATTACCTCGCGCCTCCGGTTTCCTTCCGGAAATTATTTCAGTAAACGCAACTTTTAATGCCTGTTCATGGTTTTTAAGCTCCGGCTTCACTCTTTTTAGAGTTTGCAATATTCCCAACCCCCTGTCTGCCAATACAATTTGTTTTTTATTCAAATCGTATCCGAAGAATATTCCCGGAGTATCCGGCCACTGGCCAAGATTGTGATCATACGAATTATTTCCAATTTCACCGGCGATAGATGTAAGCAAAGAAAATAATCCTTTTGCTTCTTTATTTTCCATCATCAATCCGCCCATTTTCGTAACACGAGCCTGAAACACTCCGCTATTCTGGCAGTAAAATTGTTCAGGGAACTCCTTATTCAAGGATGCCCAATCCATGGCAAACTTAAACAAGTTGCTCAAAAAAAATTCTATGTCTCCAATATCCTTTTTAAATATAACGAAATTTCGGCCCATTTTTTGCGCCTTAATATCTCCCTTTTTTATCCTATTGAAAACAGCGACTCGGCTAATGCCCAATAACTCTGATAATTCCTTTGTTGTATAAAAATCTTTTGATTCCATAAGTTGTTAACTTATTTTCTTAATGTTATCATATGTTAATGTCATTGTCAATAGTTAACAAAAAACCACCCCTTATAAAGAGTGGCTATATTTTAGCGATAAGAGAATTATCGGGAAGAAGAGCTTTAGCTTCATTTAACAAACATTGAATTTTCTGTTTTGGCAGGGAAACCTTTTCGCAAAATTTCGCCAAATCTTTTATTTGAAGCAAGTCTTCGCTGAGCATCACGCCCGCTTTCCCAAAAGGCTCGTTCATATATTTTTTAAACGAAGGCAGGATTGTTATCGGATATAATTTTTGAGCATCGATCATTTTTTCGAGGCCGTTGTTCTTCGGGTAATTCCAGCCCAAAAGCCTGATCCCCTGGCATTCGGCGTATCTGATCGCTTGATTGCTGAATTTCGCGTTGGTGATAAGTATCGGCCTGATCTCTTTTCCTTTATCGATCTCTTTTTTAAAATAATTACCGGCTTTGACGTCTATCGCGGCCGCGAACAATTTCATACAAATGGAAAGGTCTATTCTTTCTCCCGCCCGGTTGCGATACTTGCATTCGCCGAAATAAACCGTTTTTTCGTTTTCCGCCAAAATATCCGTTTCGTAAGCGATGCAGCGGCCCGGAACATATCGGTCTATCTTTACGCTAAACCCGCATCTCATCAATATCTCTTTTATATATTTTTCAAATGAAAATCCGTCGGGCCCCAAATTTCTCATCCCTTCTTTCAAATTGAATTTTACCGCCTCTTGGGGATGTTCTTTTTTGAGCTCGGCTTTTATCATTTTAAAAATATCCGACGTCTTGATATTTTGGTAAAGCCTTTTTTCGATCCGAGCCACGATATCGTCGGCGGCTCGCCCGGAAACGCCCGCTTTTTTAAGAGATCGGTAAACTTTTCCCCGCGAAAACGGTTCAGTCTCACCGAACGATTTAACGACAACGATATCTTTCGAGTTTTTCATTTTAATTTAGGAAAAAAATTTGGATTTCAAATTTTCTTTCATCTTCTGGTAGTTCTTCTCTATTTTTTTGATCTTCATCGCGGCACCGATGTTCCAGATCCCGACAATTATAGCGAAAAGGCCGATCACATAGGCGATAAAAACGACCGCTTTCTCCGGCCAAATCAAAAAAATAAGGCCGAAAAGAATAAACAAAAATCCGGTCACAAAAAAAGTCCACCAATTACCACTGATCTGCCTGACGTAATTGTCGATTATGTTAACCACAAAATTTTGTTCCGAGTCTGTAGGCATATATTTGAAAATTTAGTAATTATATTTGTAAAATACTTAAGCCGATTTAAAACATCGCCTGCAAAGAGCCCTGTATTCATAGGTACCATCTTCCGGTAAAATAGAAGGCAAGCCCTCTAATATGGGCGTCCCATTTCGATAGACTTGGGTATAAACCGCCTCCGGATTTTTGCACATTTCACAGACCGCTCGCTTATAGTCAACTCTCTTCGGTGATAATTCAAACAATCTTTTGATGATCGGGAACATTTTCCCGCGATAATCGGTATCCAATCCCGAAACAACAACTTTGACGCCGCTTCTGAGCAAGGTCGCGATGGCATCGGCGTCCTTCTCCTCGAACATATGTATTTCGTTTATGCCCACAACCTCTCCCCGTTTTTTTAAAATCTCGTCCAAAGATTTTATTTTTTGAGCAACAAGAGAAACTCCGTTTCGTGACCAAATATTTTCATCGCGGATATTTTTATCCGGCTGGTAAATTCCGAAGCTGATATTGCTATAATTAAGAGGCATAAAATGACTGATCATTTCAAATGATTTTCCGCTCTTCATCGGCCCCAAAATTAAAATTAGTTCCATAATGAAAATATTAAGCTTGCTCTAAAAAAATAATTAACGATTGTCCCCGCTGCCCCGAAGTAGAACGAAGTACACTTCGGGACTAGCCCTGAAGCGTGTTCCGACCTTGTCGGAACTCTGCTTCAGGAAATGCCTTGTAATTTATAAAAAACGTCAAACTGTCATTACCAAAGAAATAACAACTAGCGATTGTCCCCACTGCCGTGGAGTTCATTTCTCTCCTGGCGCGATTTTAATTTTTCAATGTTTTTTGTTGCCACTTCTTCCAAGGTAATCCCCAATTCTTTGCTCAAATTGGCAACATACCACAAAACATCTCCCAATTCTTTGGTGATCTCGGTCTTTTTCTCTTCAGACACAACACCGGCGTTATCTCTCAATACTTTTTTTATTTTTTCCGCCACTTCCCCGGCCTCTCCGGCCAAACCCAATGTGGGGTAGATAAAATTACTGTCTTTATTCGGATAGACGGCGGTTTTTCTGGCTTCGGTTTGATATTCTTCGAATGTCATATTTTTATTTTACTCTTAATTTTTAATCTTTTGATCTTTGGCGACAAAAATATAGGCCAGCACCGCTCCCGCGAGCGCTGTAAAAAGCTGGGGCAAACCCATCATCGCGGCAATATTTGTTGCCATTGATTCTTTAACGAATAATCCCATTACCAATTGGCTTACGGAAAAAAGCCATACGAATTTCAGCGCGGAAGCGCTTATCGCGGCGAGGCCGTAATTTTTACCTTTTAACAGTGAAAAAACGGAAATTAAAATAATATTTCCAAGCACGATAAACGGAACCATCGGCACCATTGCTCCGGGCAAAAGCCCGGTCGACAATGAAACCAAGCTCGGGAACAAAGCAATCGCCAAAGCTCCCTTAAAATCCAAAAGAAAAACAGAAGAAAAAAGCAAGGCGTTCACGATCGTTCCTGTGATCATCTGATCTTTGATCATTGGAGCGAATATCGCCAGAGCTAAGATCACGGAAAATTTTATCGCGTATAATATTTTTTCGTTTTTGAGGCTGATCGCTTTTGCTTGTTCCATAGATTTCTATTTAATTTGTTAAATATAATTTGAGATTATCTTAAATCGTAATTTTAAATTTTAAATTATTTAATCGGATTCACCCGGTCAAATAGCGCCCCGGCGCTAAATTTGCGAAGCAAATTTATTTGACCGGGTAAAAATTATTTTCTTTTAGTTTCGGGGTATAACGCGTATGGCAAATTTGATGGATGATCTCTTTATCAATTAAAAATTCTTTGTATAATTTTTCGATCGTGGGACTGTCTTCGGCCAAGCGATATTCTTTCGTCTCATCTATATTATACAACCCTTGCGCCCTCTTTTGCCTTATCTCTTTATCCGTGGGAATCGGCTGGCCGCCGCCACCGATGCATCCGCCGAAACACGCCATCACTTCCACATAATCATATTTCTTGGGATTATCTTTAAGGGCCTCCACCAATTTTTTCGCGTTACCAAGTCCGTTAACGATCGCGATATTTAATGTAATATCCCCGATCTTGATCGTCGCTTCTTTTGTTTCTTCCATTCCACGCACTTGATTGAACTCAATCTTCTCCAAGTCTTTCCCGGTTAATTTGTGTACCGCGGTTCTAAGTGCCGACTCCGTAACCCCGCCTGTGGCTCCATAGATAATTCCCGCTCCAGTCGGCGAATCCCAGGGACTATCAGCTTCCTCGGGAGCAATGGCAACAAGATCAACTCCGTGATTTTTAAAAAGCCTGAACATTTCTCTTGTTGTTAAAACATAATCAATCGGTTTTAATCCATTAACATCAAATTCCTTTCTTGTTATTTCATATTTTTTCGCGGTGCAAGGCATCACGGAAACGACCACGATATTTTTGGGATCGATCTTCTCATTCTCGGCAAAATAAGTTTTGGTAAGTCCGCCCAAAATAGTCTGCGGAGATCTGACCGTTGTTAAATTCGGAATCAGTTCGGGATAATAAAATTCAACATATTTCACCCAAGCCGGACAACAGGAAGTAAACATAGGTAAAACTTTTTTACCGGTCACTCTTTCTATAAGCTCGTTCGCTTCTTCAACCGTTGTCACGTCCGCGGCAACGGAAACGTCAAAAACTTTATCCGCCCCGGCCTTTTTCAATCCGGCGAATATTTTTTTGGTAACATCTACGCCGTAATCCATTCCGAATTCTTCGCCAAAACTGGTTCGGATTGACGGAGCTATTTGAAAAACAACATATTTATCTTTGGCCGCGAGCGCGTCTTCCACCTGAGGAACGGAGTCAACCTCGGAGAGGGCTCCGCTCGGACAATGAATTATGCACTGTCCGCAATAAACACAGTCCTTTTTCGGATCTTTCGACGGAGTAGTTTCCACAAAAGAATTATGGCTTTCCAAATCCAAAAATCCAACGCCCTGTTTTTCGCACATTTCAACGCAGTTTCGGCAATCAATACATTTTGAAGAATTGAAGAAAACCGACGGCCCGAATTGAAAATTGGGATAATTTATTTTCCGGTCATCGTATTTTTTGATATCAACCTTGTATTCTTCCGCCAGCCTCAAAAGATCGCAATTAATCCCGCGAACACAGGTGTTGCATCTTTCGATATGCTGGGCAAAAAGCAATTCCAAATTTTTCTTGCGCAAATCGTTTATTTCCGGAGCATCGGTTGTGATCTCCATTCCCGGCTCTATTATTGTTGAGCACGAAGTAAAAAATCCTTTTCTTCCCTCTATCGCCACAAGGCACAAACGGCAACTCGCTTTCGGCTCCAGATCCGAATGATAACAAAGGCTGGGAATATAAACATTGTTCCTCCTCGCGACCGTTAAAACGGTTTCACCCGTCATCCCCGTGTATTCCTTATTGTTTATTTTAATTTTAATCTCTTCCGCCATATTTAGCTTAAATCAATTTTATTAATCAAACCGCGAAACGGAGTGGCCGATCCCCGTCCCAGGGCGCAAAAACTCGCTTTTTCCAAATCATTGAAGATCCTTTCAATGTCTTCTTTGTTGATCTTTTTCTTTTGAACCATCTCTTTTATCCGATAAAGCCCTTCTCGGCAAGGCACGCACTTGTCGCAATTGCCGTTCAACAAAAAGTTCGCCCATTTTTCCATTAATCCGTAAGCGTCAAGCGTGGCGAGATCATAAATCGTGATTGAGCCCGCTCCGGTAGCCGGTTTATTCAGTTCGTCTTTTTTTAAAATCTCGCCCACCGCGCCTCCGCCAACCTGCGCGATAAAATCAAATTCGGGAAAATTATCCGTTTCTTTGAGCACTTGCTCAATTGCCAGGTCTTTTGAAAGCTCGTAAACTCCGGGGTTAGACACGTCTCCGTTTACGGAGTAAAAACGCGTATTGCTGTACTCTCCTTTATTAATTTTACTCGCGTAATAAAAAGTTTCCACATTGTTCATCAGGGTCGGGCTTTGAAAAAGGCCTTTGTCGCTGATAAAAGGAGGCCTTGGCCTTGGCTCCACCCTCTTGCCTTCAATTATATTGCAGATTACGGTTTCTTCTCCGGCAATATAGCCGTATGTTTTTTTGAACAGAATGATCGGCTTGTCGGCAATTATTTTTTTCAAATTAGCTTCCATTTTTTCAAAATAATCGTGATTCAAAAAAAGATAAGCCGAGTCCGCGCCAACAGTATCCATCGCCAAGACGATTCCATCGATCACTTCTTCGGGATAATGTTCCAAAATAAATCCATCCTTAAAAACATTCGGCTCCCCTTCCGATCCGTTACAAATAACATACTTCTTTTCGCCCTTGGCGTTTTTAACAAGCTCCCACTTAAGGCCGGTCGGAAAACCGGCGCCGCCGCGGCCGGTAAGATTCGCGTTTTTTAATTTTTCAATGATATTATTTTCCATAAAATTAATTTAATTGCCAGATCATAAAATTAAGAACGCCGGCAAAGCTGACCCACAATAGATACGGAATCAAAAGCCAAGCGGCCGATTTCGAAATTTTATAAAAAGATATGACGGTTAAAATTATCACAATCCATAACAAGCCGATATCGATCAGGGCGAGTCCGTAATTGCGCTGTCCGAAAAAAATAATCGACCAGAGATAATTTAAAAATAATTGCAAAAGATAAAAAGCGATCGCCGGTTTTGTCCTTTTTTCCAACTCAATTGAAGAATCTTTTTTTTGCCACGCGAGAAACGCGGCAATTCCCATCATTATATAGAGCACAGTCCACACCCACCCGAAGATCCAGGACGGCGGCGCGAAAGCGGGTTTTGAGATAATGGAATAGAACTCTTTAAAATCCGTTCCCGCGAAAAAAGCGCTCAAAAATCCGATAAACAGAGGAAAAAGTATGAACCCGACTAAAACAAAAAAATCCGATAGCTTTTTATTCATAGTTTTTGGATTATTAATCTGACCGTATTATAGCCTTTTTCCCTATTTTTTTCAAACTATGAATCAATGCCCGGAATTGCTTATATTTTCGCTTATTTAACGCTTGCTTCCAATCCCAAAATCCGTAAATTATCCCCATATTTACATTTTATTTTGTTAATACTATAATTTTAACTATCATTATAAAACAGATTGCAAAAACAAATAATTGCAAAACAAGCGGAATTTATGGAAAAGAACGGTAACCCGTCAAACTATTTGAAACCAGGCGAATTTGAAGAAATAAAAAAATTCGCGGAAACCGAAAAAACCCCCTTTCTCTTGATCAATCTCAATACCGTTGAAAAAAAGTACGAGGAACTCGCGAGACATCTCCCTTACGCGCGCGTATATTACGCCGTTAAGGCTAATCCCGAACCAGAAATAATAAAAACTCTGAATGCCAAAGGCGCTAATTTTGATGTCGCCACGGTTTTTGAAATAGACGAACTTTTGTCGATCGGCGTGTCCCCGGAAAAGATGAGCTACGGGAACACGATTAAAAAAGAAAACGATATCGCCTATGCTTACGAAAAAGGAATCCGCCTCTTTGCCACCGACTCCGAAAGCGACCTTAACAAGATCGCCCGCCAAGCTCCGGGCTCAAAAGTTTTCTTCCGCCTGTTATCCGACGGTAGCGGAGCGGACTGGCCGTTATCGAGAAAATTCGGAGCGCACCCGGATGTAATTTTCGGACTGGCGCTAAAAGCCAAAAAACTCGGACTGATCCCTTACGGACTTTCTTTTCATGTCGGATCACAACAAAGAGATATCGGCCAATGGGACGACGCGATCGCGCAATGCAAATATTTATTTTCTTCGCTTGAAGACGCGGACATCTCTTTAAAGATGATCAATCTCGGCGGCGGCTTTCCTTCAGATTATATCCAGCCGACCAACAGCATTGAAGTTTACGCCAAAGAAATAACCAGATTTTTGAAAGAGGATTTCGGCGATAACCTTCCGGAGATATTCGTTGAACCGGGACGATCAATAGTGGGCGACGCGGGAACGATCGTGAGCGAAGTTGTTATGATCTCAAGAAAATCGACCGCGAACCACTACAATTGGATCTACTTGGACATCGGTAAGTTCGGCGGACTTATAGAAACCATAGATGAATCGATAAAATATCCGATATTCACGGACAACCAAAGGCAAAAACAAGACTTGATAGAAGTGATCTTGGCCGGACCCACCTGCGATTCGATGGATATAATGTATGAAAACTATCGCTATCAGCTGGATAAAGATCTGAAAGAGGGCGACCGTGTTTATATCCTTACCGCCGGCGCCTATACCGCGAGCTACAGCAGTATTTGTTTTAACGGTATACCGCCACTGAAGGTTTACACCACCAGATTTTAAAAAAGACCGGTCCGCTATAAGCGAACCGGTTTTTTTATTTAAAGAAAAATAATTCATCGATACTTGTTTTTAGAGCCTTGGCAATATCATAAGCCAATTTCAGCGAAGGCACGTATTTCCCTTGCTCGACAAAAAGAATGGTTTCTCTTCGCACTTTAACCATTTGCGCCAGTTTTTCCTGGGTAATACCGTAGCGCGCGCGAAGCTCCTTGATTTTAGTTGTCATTTTTTGAGGTTCCATAGTTTTTACTCCTTAAGAACTTAAAAAACACACTCTGTAAGATTATCAAAAAACACGCCGAGTAAGCCAGTGTCGATCCCAAAAGTTCGAACCCGGCATTGCTCGCTTTGTTCGCCATAAAATATATGGCTAAAATAACCGAAGCAATTGAAAAGATTGTTATTGAATAGCGAGCCGCGTCGCCGGCAACTTTGTAATCCAATTCATCCTCCATTACAGTGGCTACCCTTTTCTTCATTGTCCACAAAATGACAAATGCCGCCAATGTGGCGATAATGGGCACAATATAGTTACCTATGGTTATAGACGTGGAAACCGTTGCCGCCAATAATATCGCTGTTAAAAGCTTTATAAATGTATATGTTTTTTCATTCATATATTTATATTAATTTTATATTAATTATGTTAGCTTATTATAACATAATGTTAGCTCAACCTAACTTATTTGTCAATAGCAAACCCTGGGCTCAATATTTAAAGATACGCTCATCGTTTGACGTCTCGCTTTCTCCGGCGAGAAAGCGGACTCGGTCTCGGCAAATTTTTGTCCCGCTTCGCGGTCCAAACCATGCAAATTTGCCTGCGACATGCATCCGATGAGCATATCTTTAAATATTACGGTGTTTCGGGACAGCGTTGAGGGTGTGTCTTTTTCAGAATTTGCGGAGCCCGACAGGGGCGAGCCGAAGGAATTTTTCGCGAGAATTGTATCCGTGTCGGAAAAAGACACACCCGAAAAAGCTTACGCGATGAATACATCTTTGCTTATATACAATTTGCTGTTAAAATAATATAATATAAATATATAATCATTACGCTTCTATGAATAAAGAACTCTTCCTCCTCCCCTTCGACCACCGCAAATCTTTTTTTAGAGATATTATGGACGTCAAGGGAAAGATAGCCCAGAATCACATTGATCAAGCCTCGGAACTGAAAGATATTATTTTTGAAGGTTTTGAAGACGCGGCCAAGGGATTTAAAAACAAAAAGGATCTGGGTATTCTTGTTGATGAATACTTGGGTGGCGCGGTTATAAAAAAAGCCAAAAAAGAAAAAATAACTCTCTGTTTGCCGGTGGAAAAAAGCGGTGAAGATCTTTTTGATTTTGAGTTTGGCAAAAATTTCGGAGCGCACATTAAAAAGATCAAACCTGATTTTGTGAAAGTGCTGGTGCGCTATAACCCGGACAATGAATCAGCGAACCAAAAACAGCTGGAAAGATTGGCGCGATTAAACGATTTTTGCAAAAAAGAAAAATATCCTCTTATTTTGGAATTATTGGTGCCCGCGGCAAAAAACGATCTTCAAATATGCAAAACCGTTCCCATGTATGATAAAAAATTAAGACCGAGAAAAACCGAGCAAGCCATAAGAGAATTAAGCGAAAAGATAAAACCCGATATTTGGAAACTGGAGGGTTTTGCGAAAAAAGACTGGCCCGCAATAATAGCGGCCACGGGAGAAAACTCGCGGATCATTGTCCTCGGCCGCGGACAAGACCAAGCAAGGGTGGAAGCCTGGCTCCGCGACGCCGCCACCTTTAAGCAGGTGATCGGGTTCGCGATCGGACGCACTGTTTTTGCCGAACCCCTAGCTCATTATTTCAAGGGAGACCTGAGCCGGCGAGAAGCCGCGCTTTATATCGCCTTAAAATTTTCTTATTTTATCAATTTTTGGTTAACATTAAAAAAATGAAAAAAGAAAAAATATACAAAGAAAATTTTAAAGCGATCAAGTTTCCAAAAGACGAACAAAAACACAACCACACGATCGAATGGTGGTATTTTAACGGCAACCTGAAAAATAAAAGCGGAAAAAATTTCTCATATATGAATTGTTTGTTCAGCGCCAAACCGAAAAGGATCGGCTTGCCTTTTTTAAAAAATATTCCCATTGAAAACCTGTTCTTTTCCCATTACTTCGTGGGAGATAATAAAAAATACTTGAAAAAAAGAATAAATCCATTTTGCATAATGGACGAAAACAGCTTTACAAAGCCATTGCTATGGGCAAATTACGACAACTCTTGCTTGATTGAAGAAACCGAACCGTTCAAGTACCGCGTGGTAAACGATTTTGTGGATCTGTCCCTTGTTTCTGAGAAAAAACCACTGCTCCTGAACAAGAATGGATTTTTTGATCTGAAAAATAAAACCACTTATTACTACACGTTAAGCCGATTGAAAACCAAAGGAATGATAAGAATAAAAGACAAATGGGAAGAGGTCGAGGGATTATCGTGGATGGATCACCAATGGGCCCAGGCTCCGGCAACGGACAATGATAAATGGACTTGGTTTTCAATGCATCTCAATAATGGAGAAGATTTGATTTGTTTTATCTACGGGGATACGATCAAGACTTCATACGCCGGTATTTGTGGAAAAGGAGGCGAAACCAGGCATACGGAAAATGTTATTTTCACTCCAAGCGAATCGCCCTCCGGAAACAAAAATTCGGGAGCCAAATATTGCCTCGAATACAATATCGACATACCCGATTTTGACGCGCGCCTTAAGATAACTCCACTAAGGAGAGATCAGGAAATAACCTTTGGAAGTATTGAGTATTGGGAGGGAGGAATAAAGATAAAAGGAAATATTGGCAAAGAAAAAGTGGAAGGTTTGGGATTTGAAGAAATAGTCAAGACGACAAAATCAAAGAAAATAATAGCGCCCATCTGGAAATTGCTGAGAAGCCGCTCGATTATGGAAAACATAAAGAATTTTTCCGCTTTTTCCGTTAAAACAGTTTACTTTTTAAGCAAAGAGATCATTAAAAAGTAACACTCTCTATATTTCGTATTCTTTATTGATCTTGGGGATCGTAAACGCGATTCCCGATTTTTCTTTTAGCGCTTGCGCGAGGGATTGGCTTGCTTCTTCATCCCCGTGAATAACGAAGAACATTTTCGGCTTGGGTGATTTGATGTTTAGCGCCCAATCCAAAAGAGCGGGTTCGTCAGCGTGGGAAGAAAATGAAAAGATTGATGAGATCTTCGCCCTCACTTTGACTTTATTCTTTCCGATATTTATTTCTTTTTCCCCATCCAAAAGCTTTCGGCCGATCGTTCCGTCGGCCTGGTAAGAGATGATCAAAATTTCGTTTTGAGTACCGCTTATGTATTTTTCAAAATAATTGCCGATCCTGCCGCCTTCACCCATTCCCCCGCCGGCCAAGATTATTTTCGGCGGTTTTGTTTTGTTTACTTTTTTCGAATCTTGCGACAGCGAGGTAAACTTCAAGCCCTCGAAAGAAAAAGGGCTATCTCCTTTTTTGATCCTTTGTTTTGTTTCCTCATTAAAATAATCGGGATATCTTTGGTAAACCGCGGTGGCGCTGATCGCGAGCGGACTGTCTAAAAAGACCGGTATCACGGGAAGCTCTCCTTTCTCCACCCAATTATTCAATTCATACAACAGCTCCTGAACGCGTTCCAGGGCAAAAACGGGAATTATCAAAATCGAATTTCTGGCAACCACTCCTTCAATAACCGCTTTTAACTCTTTCCTGCCCGCTTCTTTCGATTTATGAACCCTGTTGCCGTACGTTGATTCGATAAAAACAATATCCCCACCAAGGATGTATTCCCTATCTCTTATTATGGCTGAGGGAGAATTACCTAAGTCTCCGGAAAAGATAATTTTCTTCTCAACTCCATTGTCGTTTATTGAAACCTCAAAGATCGCGGAACCCAAAATATGGCCCGAATTTTTCGGCCTTACCTTTATCCCGGCGATTATGGCTTGTTCTTTTTCATATTCAAGAAACGAAAAAAGTTCGGACACGCCCTCCACGTCGTAATCGTAGTAGATCGGCTCTTGTCCTCGGCGCGCTTGTTCAAAGAGAAATATTTTAGCGGAGTCGAGCATCATCAGTTTTGCCAGATCCGCCGTCGGTTTTGTCGTGAATACACGCCCCCGAAATCCGTCACGATACAGTTTGGGCAATCGGCCGCAATGGTCGACGTGCGCGTGAGTCAGCAAGACAAAATCAATTGATCTCGGGTCGAAAGAAAAAGCCGATGAATTTCTCTTATAATCGTCTTCTCCTTGAAACATTCCGCAATCAACCAAAAATCTGGTTTTGCCTGTTTCTATTAAAATGCAAGACCCGGTTACTTCTCTCGCGGCCCCGTGAAAAGATATTTTCATAAATGTTTTCCATGTTTATTGTACACTAAAAACTTACTTCAAAAAACCCCGTACCAGAGTTTCGACAAAGTCGAAACACGGTACAGGGCAGAGCACCGCAAAGGCACGTTACGCTCGCGGAGCGGGTTAGCCATAAAATGATATTCTAGGGTTGGAATAAACTCTCGGGCATAAACACCACTTGCTTCACTTCAGGGAATTGCTCAGCAGTCTTAATAATTTGATTGGCTAAAATACTGATTCGACAAGACCCTCCACCCGTAAATCCCGGCACTTCAGTAAAGGCAAGGGTTAATACCCCATTACTGTCCAAATTGACGCCGAGGAGTTTAAAATCTTTGTTTGGAAATTCCGTTGAAAAACCTTCGGCCTTTTCCGCGGCGGTCAATTCACCTTTAATGAGCAAATTGATCGCGTCTTGTATGGGCGTAGGTGTCAGTGGAATCTCTCTCTCGACCGGCAATACCGCGGAAGAACCGCAAGTGATCTCGGGATCGGCCGACCGCTTATAATAATACAAATCGATCTTTCTCATTGTCACATTCTGAGAAGGCATATACCAATTCAAATTAAAAGTGGCCGCTCCTAGCCGCAAAACGATATTTATTTTTTTTGTGGCGGTATCGTAGTCGGACGACTCGAAATTATTATCGTCTATTTTTACAAGATTATTCAAATTGGTGGTGGAAAGACCGGCCTCCAGGTTAACTTTTACACCGACGCCGTAAGGCACACTCACGTTGATCGTGCTCGCTCCGGAACCGATGCTCACATTATTTACGTCAGCCCTACTACCGAGTTTTAGATTCAGAGTGGCCGCCCCGGCTTCCACGTTTACGCTTTTG
>Ga0265297_10005642_pt1 | contig 18856 bp, 43 predicted proteins | sample Munlanlwell13791_FD_192502 | JGI IMG/M metagenome (GOLD analysis project Ga0265297, IMG submission 192502) | Leachate microbial communities from a municipal landfill in Southern Ontario, Canada - Leachate well 137-91 | ecosystem: Engineered > Solid waste > Landfill > Unclassified | place...
ATTTCAAAATGTTTCCATCTGCCAGATAGTTTATATGTATTCTTGTTCCAGGCAGTAAACCCATTATCGTTAACCATCTTTCTAGTTAGTCCACCTTTTTCAACCATATCAATGAATCCGTACTTTATTAACTCATCTACAATCTTTTTATATGTGTCTGTTGAATATCCAAATAACTCGTGCATATCCTTGTATGTCTTATAGAATACATCGCCCATTCTTCCGTATCGGTTGAATTCTATATATACTTTTACAGCATTTCCGCTCAATGAATGCCACGCTTGGCTAGTGGTCATTTCATCGTCAAGGCGGCTGTAATGCCACTCCCTCTCTTTGTTTTTCACGTTATCCCTCCTACAAGGATATTCATAGGAAAAGGCCGTCATCTCGTGTAGGATACGAAACAACCGCCTTTTACGCCTGGCCTGGCAACCTATTATTCTTTTATTACATCCCTCGCCCGCCCCTAATACGGGATGTACTCCCTCCGCTTATGCGGTGACCTAAGTATTTGCAACAAAAAGGCCGCACATCGGCGGCTTTCTCAGTATATATTATACAACGTTTTCCAGTATTTGCACGGACCTAATCGTCCAAATCATCCTAGCCTTACGCGCTGTAGTATTTCACATGTTTATTATGCGGTTTATCTTCTCTTTTGCGCTTTCCGTTATCTTCTTCACCGTCTCTTTTCCCCGCCTCATGGTGTAAGCTGTTCTTTGAATTCCTATGTTCCTGTCGTATCTCAATAGCAGGACGCGGCGTTCATCCTCTGTCAGACTGACATAAGCTTTATCCATCCAGCGTTTCAGATCCAATAGCCGTTGAATTTCCTTGACAAACATATCAATTTCAGTCTGGTACTCGTCAATGATCTTCTCCACCGCCTGATATGTCTGATCGCTCACGCCGGGATTGCGCGGCATTCCGTCAAATGCCTGTCCTCTTAGCGGGTTCCTGGCCTCTTGCTGTAGTGCTATAAATTTGTTTAATTCCTCCTGCGCCCGTTGGATATCTTCGGATATGTAAGGGTATTGTTTTACGATTTCATCAATGATGTAATTCATATCATTCCCCCTTCATAAGTTTTTTGACAATCTCCACCGTTTCGCGCTTATATGAATCGTATCCGTGCCCTCTTTTCCCATTATCCGGCCATCTTTGCGATTCTTTATAAATATTCTGTTGGACGGTTTTTAATAGTTTAGGGCTGATCATGTCAATGGCTTTTTGTATTGTCTGTTTCTTTATCTCCCTGCCATTGATACGGCCTATCTCATACTGGATATAGCCATATAATATATGCTTCGCCTTTTTGAATTCATCCTCTACCGCACGCTTCCATATGGCTGCATTCAGGCTGATAAATCCTTCGTTTTCGCCATTGTAATTCTGCATATCTTTTATCCTCGTTGTGTCCATCTACAGCACCGCCTTTATCTTTCGTTTCAGCAATTCCATTCCAAGTTCATCCTCCCATTCGTAAACAGGTATTTTGCACTGTATTGCAATAGCCCGTTCATCCATTGTCCCTTTAGATTCCCACCATTTTCCTTGGCATACAACGATGTCACACCTTTTCAGTATCTCAATATCCCCCGCCAGCACTGCCTTGTCGGATATGCGTCCATCAAACAGTGCTGTATTGCTATGCGGGCAAATTACTGCAAGTCCCATGTTCCATAATTCCACGGCCACAGTCCGCGCCCGTATGATGTTCAAGATAACACCTATCCTTGTTTTTGCCCGGTATGGCCCAGCTACATATGCGATCATGTCAATCCCTCCGGCCACTCCTGAATAGGAAATTGCTGGTATAACGGTTTTTTCACAAATACCGGCACCCCTGACGCCTTGCACTGGTCAATGATTGACTGTACCCATTCCGGTTTTGGCGGCTTGTTGGGGTTCGTCTGTTGGCCGATGATAACCCACTTAAAACTATAAAGGTAATATTTTAAATATTCTACATCACCCAGCAATGGCTCAATTGATAAAAATTGATTTGCTCTATGTATTCCATCTTTATTCCAAGGATCACCATTGCAAAGCTTGCCGGAATCCTCTTTATTTGTTATTGTTCTACCTATCCACCAATTGTCAGGATATCTGAAATTACTTGCTTTCAAATAGTTTTTAGTCAGAAACATATACGTATGCTGCGGTTCTGCCTCGCAAGCCTTGAATACTTCCTCTATCCATTCATCCGGTACCCAGTCCCCGAAGAGATCACCCATATATACCACACCAATGATAGACGGCTTCTTAATATTCGCCGGCTCATCAAGGCGGTAACGGTGGAAGGTTGGTTTAAATCCCATTGGATATGGTGTAGTCCTTATTTTTTCCCCCTTAAAATTAGTCAATATTACTCTATTGTCGCATTCATAGCAGCCAAGATTATTTTTAGATATAGGCATAATCGGCTTGCAATCCGATATGTCCATCAACTCAAATTCATGAGGCTCAAACCTGTGGGCTATTTTTGCCGCATAACAGTAGATTTCCTTACATGAATGCTTGCAACCCGTGATTGGGTTCCATGTATAATCCAAATACTCTATCTTGCCTTTACCTTGTTTATTCATCAATTTTCCCCCCCTGCCACGCATAGCGCCAATACAAATACGCCACTTAATACGCCTATAAATCCACCTACGGAAAATCCTATCCAGAACATCCTATATCCCCCTTCCGCGCCTATTTGCGCTTAATCCTGCTTTGTGTCCCCTTTGGTTTTTGTATATATTTCGTCTGAATGAGTGAGTATAAATATTGCTATAAAAATATTAATCACCGGGATAAAAAACGGTATCATTGCATCTATTTTTTCAATTGTCGAATACTTACTTCTGCTTTTATACCCTTCGCGATTGATCTGCGATTACATAGCGCCTATTTTTATAAACGATATGGCGCATGATATAACCGTTGAAATTATGTAAAACTTTAAGAATGTCATACCTTTTCTCCTTCCTCCACCAGTTTCAGCGGACAATCTTCCCGCCTGCCTTTATCTGGACAATCTGATTCATCGTCTGGTAATGCGTTGCAATAATATCCCTCGCAAAATTCGTAATACTCTACCACCGGGCACTCCGTACAGCTTTCCGGCATCTCCATTATCAGAATAGCCTTACCCATCTTGTTTCCTCCCCTCTATCTCAATTTCCACCCGCGGATTATTTTTGTCTACGCCCCATGATGTTTCAACCTGTCCGATTACGCTTGTGCTGTCGTCTTTGATAATTCCCGCCTTAACTACCCCATCAAGGATGAATTTCAAGTTCATATTGTCTGCATCCCTGCGCCGGTTCGTTGCAAAGTAGTATGTAATCTTAATTATTGCTTTTCGAAGGGGTAGTTCCCCTCGATTATCGTACCTTTGCTGGTGAGATAGATAAAATATATCGCGCTCCCACTGTTTTTTTATTTCCGCAGCCTTCGCCCAATGCATCCGACTCCATGTGTTCAGGCTTGGCGGTGTGCCTGGTATATTAAGTATCATTCCTTCACCTTCTTTCTCTTAATGGTTCCGATAAATATTTTTGGACTGCTTTTGCCCTTGCTTTTAACGCATCTTTTTCAAAAATAAAATTTCCAAGATAAATTTCCTTTCCATCAACTGTAATTCTGGCTCTCCACCTATTAATCTTTTTATGAAACGATATTCCACGCTTTTTGTTATTGATTAAATTTCGTGAATTTGTACATATTCTAAGATTTTTCCGCGTGTTATCTAATTTGTTTTGATTAATATGGTCTGTGACGTATCCCCTTGGTGTATTCATTAAAAAATTATGTAGCCTTTTGCCGAGCGCCGTACACGACGCATATCCCTTTTTATCTAAATGCCATTTGTAATTTTTAACACATTCTACATCTGATGTATCAATTTTAGTGCTTGCTATTTGATCCCCCTTAATATTGTACAAGTAAATTTCTGCATAATCCTTACATACCACAACCTCGTTTTTATCGTCCATTGTTCGTTTAAACGGGTCTTTTCCGTTATACGCTCTCCTGTAATGTGTTTTACATAGTGGTGTTATGCCTTTAAAATTCCACACATCTTTTGTTTCTCCGCAAACGACACACTCCCTACACCTTGGTACTGCCATTGTCCCCCGCCTCCTCCCCGTAAATTACCGTGTATTCCCCGTGATCTGTTATTGTTACGCTGTTTGTGTTCTCCTGCTTTTCCTCTGGCGGCAACTTCGGACAGCGCATATTATTGTGTGCCAGGCATAACCCGCAGCCGCAGCCAACTAATCCTTTGAGCCGCTCTATCTCTGCCACATCTGCGGGATTGTGCCATTCCTGCGCAGGAGTAGAAAGGGCTTTATCAATCAATTCAATAAAGTGTTTGGCTGCCACCTCTGCCTTTTCTTCATTTGTCCACTGATCTACTAAGTGTTTTGTCAATATAATGGGTTCCAATATTGCTGCCACCCTCTGCCGCAACTGCTCTACCTCATTCTCCAGCTTATCAATGTATTGGTCTGCCCTGTCTAATGCGCTGCCGTCATAAGTTTTCACCAGCTCATTATTTATGGTTCCGGAAAGTATTTGTGCTTTTAGTTGCTCATTCTCAGCAGTAAGGGATAGCCAATCCTCACATAAACGCCCTATGATATTTTTGTCTGCAGTCGTATCGACAGATCCACCAACGCACTCCACGCTGTATATATTGTTTTTGTGCCGTCTTACTTCGCTTATTGTCAGCCTCATTTCTCCACCTCCGGCAACTTTGCCAATTCGCAAGACTCCCGATGTCCTTCCCAGTTATAATTTCCGCATATATGACATCTACCAAACTCTGGTTCTGTATTGCACCATTCCAACCTCCGCAGCATCCCTGTCAACGCCTCGTTGCGGTCAAGCAATATCGGGTATTCATTGTACGCCTTTTCGTTACATTCCCTATGGCGGAAATACAGCGTCCCCTCCATGTGTGTTAATTCTTTTCCGCATACTTTACACTTTGTCAATCTACCTCTCCTCCTTCGTCCTTGGCTTCTTGTATCTCTTGCTCTGTTGCTCCGCAATCCATACAATTACCCGTGTTTGGGTCTACTGTTCCTAAACAAAATGGACATTTTCCTATCATATTTCTCCCCCTCTCTACCCAAAATAAAAGAAGCCTGATTTGTATTTATCAGACTTCTTGATGGTGAACCGTGTTTATTCTTCGCAATCCGGATAATCCGGGAATTCATCAACTATGGGTGTGTGGCTTTTGCAGGTTTCCGGGTTGTCACTACATTCGCATCCGGTTTCGCATTCTATCCCGTATGATGCGCATCCGTGGCATTCACTGTGCCAATATTGTCCACTCACTTCCCCTCCCCTCCTTTCAGCCGCTTTATTATGCCGGTTGACGCTTCCAGTGCGGCCAATTGCTTTATGTATGCACCCCTGCTGGCTAATCCCAGTGTTTTAAGCTGTATATCGATCATCAACTCAAACATTGCCTTATCTGTTTCTGTCTTGTGTGATATGCGAATTTCGGTGTATATACGGGGCATTTAATTCACCCCGCATCTTGCTTTTACTGTATGTTCTAGGTCGTTCCACTCGCATTTTGTAAGGTCATACCCTGTATCGTATTCTTCGAGCGCATATACAAATGCATCCTCTGGTGTATATTCTGTGTTTTCTTGGCTGAATTTCTTGTAAACCCTTATAGCTTTTGAAATAACAGCTTCTTGCATTCTCTCGCTTAACATTTTTATATCCCCTCTCATATTTGATACTCTCATTGTACCGTACTATGTACCGTATGTCAAGGGGTATTTGAAAAATATTTTTCGAAGTCTGATTTATTCAGTTGTCAAGGTACAAAATACCGTGGGGTATGTGTGTATACCCCTGTACAGTGGTGCCATGCGCCTTATATTCCGTATTTACTTCCTGTTGGAAATATTTTTGTTTCCCGTAAATCCTTCTTTTCTTTCCCACACTTTTCACAAATCCATGTTTCCGATACAACAACTACACCCAACATTCTGGTTTCCTTACATCCAGAGTTTTTGATTTCTCCGCCACACCTGCATAATTCATCAAGGTATAAATATCCATTCTTCCAATGTGTGTCCACCCTTCTCCCCTCCCCTCAATGACGTATTAATTTCTTTTAGCCTTTTAGTTATGTAATCAGCAATTTTTAAATCAAAATAACCGTTCTCGTACATGTATTGGATTGCCTTTTCATCTGTCATTTTTTTAAGAAAATTTTCATAATTATTCATTTTCGTTCTTACCCCTCCCCTCAATGCGTCCTCCCGTATAACTCGTTGTGCCCCTCAAACATGCTTCATAAATACCATCCAAAGCGTTTTTGCCCGTCTATCGCCAAACAGTGGCTTGTAATCAATTGCAAGCAGGATGTCCTTGACCTTGATTTGTTCCTCATTCCACTTGAAAATCAGGATTCCGTATGGCTCCAACACCCTTATACATTCCTGAAATCCCTGTTTTATATCGTCTTGCCATCCATCCTGCAACTTCCCGTATTTCTTGGCCATCCAAGAATTTTCACCCAGTTTTACAAGATGCGGCGGGTCGAATACTGCCAGTTTGAATGTGTTGTCCGGGAAAGGAATGTCCCTGAAATCCCCCACAACATCCGGCTTGATAATAAGTTTTCTTCCGTCACACAGGGTATCTTCAAATTCCCTTATGTCCATGAAAACCGCATCAGGGTTATTCTTATTGAACCAAAACATTTTTGATCCGCAACATACATCAATCACTGTCTGCATCATTTCACCCTCTCCATATATCTCTCCTGATGCCCCTCAAAATCATATTCCTCATTCATCAGTTCCCAGAAATCGTCCAGCTGCTCCTTATATCCCTGCTTCTCCAGCTCCAACCGTTCATTCTCCGCGGCGTACTGTGCAAGGATAGCGTCCAGTGCGTCTATTTTCCTTTGCAGTTGATTCATTAGGGAGTGAATCATTGCAATTGATTCATCTGTGGATGAATATGGCCCTGTTTCGTCCAAAATGGCACCTGTTTGCGCTTGAATTTTTGGGACATGTTTAGCATTGTTTTTATGGTTCTGAACGGAAACAAGTACCAAAATGGAACAAATTACGGTAATTGCAATGAAGGTGAATATGTACTTGTCTACCGGGAGGAAAATTTTACGTAGGTTCATTGGGACACCTCACTCTCTATGTCTGCTATTGCCTGAAATATTGGATAAAATTGCTGTGGAACTACTGCGTTTCCGAGACATTTAAGTCTGTCCACCCTATTGGGAATCCCATTAGCCACTCTACCCACATTGGGTTCAACCGTCCACCAATCACCGAATTGAGTTCTGTTTTCTGCGAAAATCTCTTTGAATCCGGATTGTTGTCTGGCGATCTGTAATCTCTCGCCGTTGGCGTCGGGAACAGTTGAACGACCTGCGACAGCCTCATAAAACTCTGGCCACCCTGCTTGTTCAAGTGCCGTATTGTTCCGTTTTTTGTTAGGTGTGGATTTCCCGGTTTCCTGGCTAAATCGTCTGTCGCTGTCGGTGTCGGCCACATCAAGACAAATTCTGCTGGATTCGGTTCTCTCCCACTCTTGAATTTCTCCGACCTTTTGCTCATGGCCGCCGTTGGAGTTCCAAGCCATAATTGCGGTTCTGTCTCTTCTGTGGGGTGCATTAACGGCACAAGCCGGTATAATAATCGCTTGGCAGGTGTAGTTGAGACTTTCCAAATCAAAAAGCACCTGATCGAGTGCCATTGTGACGATTCCAGCAACATTTTCACCAATAACCCAAGGTGGCTGCAACTCCGATATAACCCTGAGCATTTCCGGCCAGAGGTAACGGTCATCTTCTTTGCCTTTTCGCTTCCCGGCAACACTGAAAGGCTGGCAAGGGAATCCTCCTGAAATAACGTCAACTGTTCGCATTCCTGTTCTTTCCCGGAAACTTTCTGCTGTGACACTTCGTATATCCCTCCATCTTGGCACATCAGGCCAGTGTTTTTCTAATACCTTTGTTGGATAATCAGCCCATTCACATTGCCCCACTGTTTGAAATCCCGCCCATTCAGCGGCAAGGTCAAGACCGCCTATGCCCGAAAACAAACTAAAGTGTGTCAGCATCCCAACCCATCCCCTTCCGTCATACATCATCGTACTCAATCTTTTCTATGGGACGTTGCTTGAAGTTTGACTGAGGAATGTTGCCGGGCGGCTTGTTTTGCTGTTGCCCCTTCTCCCATGTCCTTACACACGCTTTCCAGTTCTTAATTTTTGTTTTCCCCCTGAACCAATTAGCTGCTTCGTAATGGTCAACAAAGTTTTCAGCGTCTACTCTGTTATGTCGTTCTGTACAGTAAGCTTTTACTTCGTCAATAGTGGGCGGGGTGAATGTGTGTGTCCGTGCGCTTGCCGCACATATATCTTTTGAAGGAGAAGGAGAAGGAGAAGGAGAAGGAGAAGCGGCGTTTTGCGGTATTTGTCGGTATTCCTCGGTGATTTGCGGTGTTTTATTATGATTTCTTTTGTTTTCAGGGATGTAGCTTTGATACTTGTAGAATGATTCATCGGGGAAATACAATTTATTACCATCTTCTTCAACAAGCCCAAATTCAGCCATTCCAGATATGTATTGGCTTATATCATCCACTGAGATATTCTCAATGCCAGGGACAACAGTCATTTTGATTTCGTCAGGATCGGAGGTTATACCCCTATCATCTTCTGCATGTGGTATCATCCACGAGTACAGTAGTCCTGCACCCAAACCATATTTGTTGATGTATTTATTGATTCTTTTGTCAACCGATATTTCAGTTGATAAATACCTTCGTCTTGCCAAACCTCTCTCACCCCTCTACTCAATACATGCCCTTGCCATCAAAGTCTTTACAATCTGTCGCCCTATTAACAATGATCTTTGCAATAAATTCCGGGCTTGCGCTTGATACAACTTCAATAATGCCATGAAAAGCATGTTCCTGAAGCTTTCTGACATACTCATTGCGCGAACCTAACCTAATGATTTCAACGTACCCCTCGATAGCGTCCAGTGCATCTGATAGATTCATCCCATCCTCACCCCTCTACCGCCTACTCTTGCTGATTTACTTTATCCTCAATGGCTTGCAACCTAAATACAAGCCCATCAAGTGCGGAGACAATTTCCCGCACGGTATGTTCAACACTATCCAACCGGCTATTGAGCGAATGTATTTCATAACTTTCCGCCTTTCTACTTAACTCACTTTTTATACTCGACACTTCTTGTTGCAATGCCCCTATCTGCGTCCATGGTGCTTCGTACAACATCCCATTCTCACCCCTCTACCACCGCAATGTCCATCCAAAATGCTTAACATCATAAACCCCATTTTCCAATTCAGCCATGACAAGCATTTCACCCTTGCCGAGAATCTTTTTAAGGTAAAACTGAACATTGCAACATTTCATTACCTTGTCAGGCTGTTCAACTGTGATTTTCACATCCTCCGGTGTAGTCTCCATCCAATCCTCGCCCCCTTACCCTCTAATCCTCTTGTGCCGTGTAATCCCCTTTTACCTCGAATTTCCCCCATAACCACCGGAGCATATTGAGCAGATCGTCCTTGGTGGTGCCCATATGTGTAACAAGTTCCATTTCACACTGTACAGCCTTGATTTTCTGCTGCTCGGTCATCTTATCCCAATCGTATAACATATCCTCACCCCCTAATCCCTCCTGCAATCATCGCAATGCAGCGTTTTACTGCTCCCCTCGCTCTGTGTGTCATATATGTATCCGCATGTTATACACCGCTCATATCTATCCGGGATAACGTGCATAACTTCTTGGAGATAATAGATAATCCTGAACGCCATCGGCCCCGACAAATGGGGCGGGCGTTTCATATCCAACTTTTCGGGAACTTCGCCTTGAAGGAATTCATAGAATTGTTCTACCTGCTCCTGTGTGATTGATTCATCCATCCATCCTCACCCCTCACAAAAAGGAATATTTCCTATATGCCCGCACTCTTTGCATTTGTACTTGTCGATATGGACATAGTCAAAGCAGTGTTTACCTTGTGCGCCGCATTCCTCGCACTCCCACCATGTTTTGTAGCCCTTGGGTATCAGTTCATCCATGCCGACAAATCCGGATTTTTCTGTCAAAATGGGCTTACCATCATACCCGCGTGCCTTTCTTGCCCTGTAATGGATAAATTCCAAGTCGTTCTCTCCGATCTCCCGCATGTAATTTATCAAGGCCCTTGATCTGTTTTCGCCTCCAACGGCGTAATAAACATTCTCCAATGGATGCGACACGTTAAAAACATAATTCATATCCTCACCCCTTCTGCTTATAATGCGCAGTAGTATCATCCAAAGCATTTTTCTCGTTTTGATTTAATGCTTTCTCGAAGTTGCTCCAAATGTCGAGTAACCCATACTTCGTAATCTATTGGGATATCGCCATACTCACTATTGTTGAAAAATGTATCAAGATATTTTTGATATTGTGTTTGCAAATCATGTTCCATGATTTTACCCTTTCTTCGCACTATTTTAATAATCCCCCATACCCCCGCCCTACTTCGCATATACCGGGGGAGGGTATGCTATTTCTCTGCGGCATCCTTCCTTGCCATGCTCCTGAAATGTCTCGCCAAACACTTCGGGCATTCCTTGGGGAAGTCTTTGTCACACGTATATCCGGGATAGTGTGTGCATTGACCTAGTTCGCTTAGCCAGGTACATGCTATCAGTAATGCTTGCTTGGCACTCTTATCCATACCTACTCCTTTCCGGGGCATGCCCTATTATGTAAAGTGATTATGTATACTATCCACCTTGCCGCTCCTGCGTGATCTCGTTTTCCAGGATGCGTATTTCCAATTTACAGGCGTTGATCATGTGTTCGCAGACTTCATAATCTGTTTCTTTAATGTCGCGTTCCATTTTAAGGTCTGCGATCTTTTCATCGCCCCGGCATACGTCGGAAATGATAGTCACAGGCGTTCCCCTATCGCGCTCAATAAGTATCTTTTTACATAGTTCTTTTCGATAGACATTCTCCGCCTTGGCTTTCTGTCGACCAACATGCTTCATAGCGGTTACAGTGTCAATCAATAGTCTGCGCTGCTCTCTCATGGATTCCATTAAGTCTTGCCCGCTCATAGGTAACTCCTTCCGATCAACCTTATAAATTCATCCCGGCTGAAAACTGCTTCAAATCTCCTTTGCGCTTCCTGCTTTAGCTGTAAATCCAATGTAGGATTAAAATGTACTCCGTAGTCGCTCATGTTGTGCCATTCAGGCCGGAGCCAGACGGACAGGCCGTATTTCTCCGATACTCCCCTTCTCCCGTTTCCTTCGTATATATGGTGCTTATGTAGCCCGTCCGTCCGGCCTGTGACATAACATTCCTTTGTATCTTGTAACCGTATCCTTTGTACCTTAGTCCTTTTACGCCCGTATATTGGCTTAGGATACATCAAAACAGTATCCCCTCCATCTGTTTTTCTACAGCTTCAACATCGTCCAGTGTCCATTTTTTGGAATAGTCTGTACTGATAAGGCCGCCGTCCTTCATGTCTTTCAACCATTTCTTAAATTCATCTAAAGGCCAGTGCAATTGTCCTTCTTTGTTTCCGGTCATATGGAAGAAGATTTCCCTTGCGCGCTTTTCAATATCGGGGTCTTGAACTGTTTCCTGTTTTGGCGGTTGTTTTGGCTCTGGTTTCGGTTCCTGTTTTGGTTCTTTCCCCTTCAATTCATGGCTTTCCCCGTCCGGGTCTTTCATTTCCTCTGTGGGAATGCAAAACACTTGAAAACAGGCGTATTTCATTGCAATTGCCATGGCTTTGTTTGTTGCCTTGTCGCCGGAATCCATGCCCTCCCCGATCACTACTGCGGATATGTTGGAGCCATCGTCTGCATAGAAGGTGTATTTCATTTTGCAGATAGAGTAAATCAGATTTCCGCCTGTTTTGGTCTGCCGTTCTTCCCTGGTGTGTTCCAACATCTCCGGGACAACATAAACCTTGTGCTTGACAAATAAGGGCTGTAGGGCGTTCATAACGTCATCTATGCCCCTGTACATAAACCCCTGTTGCTGATTCTTTTTATCTTTTGTTATGGCGCCGATCTCCGACATGATATTGCATATGGCTGTATGTATTTGCATATCCTCACCCTCTCGATACCGCTAAACTGATATCTTCGTAAAACTCCACGCCCGGGATCGTCATACTGCCCTTGCTCGCCTTTGCCAATTTATCCAGTGTACCAACGTCTACCGGTCTTAACATCGTCCCTGCGAACGTCACAGGAACCAATGAATCGTTTACTATCCTTGCCTTCCACGTTGTCTTTACTGCCGTTCCTGCGGTCTTTATGGCCTTAGGCTGCTCAATTACCATGTGCTGTGTTTGGTCTGCCATTTCAACTAGGTAGTCAGCGTGTTCCTCTTTTCCCTCCTGTGCTGCTTGTGTTGCCGCTTGCAATAACCTTTCTGCCTCTTCTCTCTTCCAGCGTTCCTGTTCTTCTCGTTGGAGTCGTTCTTCTTCCATCTTCTTGCGCTGAAAGTCCGTCATTTTAGACTTGATAATTGTTTCAGCATCCCGGTACGGTTTTAAGGCCGTTGTTTCCTCTGCGCAAAGTCCCTTCCATGACGCGTAAGCAGCATCTTTCAACGGTTTCCATTTGTCCTCAAACTTTTTTATGGCTGCCTTGACATCCTTACATAACTCCGCTGCGTTGTCGTAGTCCTGTTGTGTTGCGACTGTGAAAGTGTTGATCTGCTGTACTACCAGTGATAAATCTTCCATCCCCTTATTCCCCTTTCTCCGGCTGTGCGGTTAAAATACCTCTTGCTTTGGCTGTTCATCTTTTACGGTGATCTTCTGCGCAAAGTCATAGATGTACAGACGGTCTATGTCTTTGTAGGTATAGCCGTCTTTGTACTTTGCAAATACCTTGTCAATGAATTGCTGCGCGTCCGTGGTGAGGCAAAGGTTCAAATCACCACTGAAGTTTTCTTCAATCCTGAAAATATTTAAGCTGTTGAACCGGCGATCCAGTTCCAGGATTGTTTCATGCTGTTTTTGAATCGTTTCCCTCATGACATTGTAGTCATTTAGTGCCATTATTACTTGATTTTCCATACTCTTTCCCCATCCTCTCCATTTCCTCCCTCAACCGTCTATCTTCTTCCTCTATCGCTTCCTCCGCTATGTCCCTGCCGCATGCCCGCTGAGTGCGGAGGTCGTATTGGTCAAGTTGTCCCATGGGTAGCCTCCCTTTCAATCCCATCCAAAACATCCGCAGTAGTATTCATCATATTGATTGTTTGGCTTGTGTTCAAAAAATGGTAAACTGTATCTCGAATTTGCTTCGCCACGGCATGTAACTGTCTGCCCTCGATGTTTGAATGTCCTCCCAAAGTATGAACACCTTGCCTTTCTGCCCGTTAAATCCGGTTTTTCCTCTGCTACTTCCTCGCACATGCATATTAAACATGCAGGCTTTTTTGTTCCATCGTCTAGTGTTCTATAACCCTGTGCAGAATGCCCGCATTTCATTAAAATATCGCTCATTAATCCCCTCTCCCTTCCGTATGGTTATAAGATGTAGCTATTCCGCCAAATTGTGTCCATTGTATATTCTTGTAAGCCGCACATATTCATTGCGCTCAATTTCGCGGATGGTTCCCGTCTGCTTAAAATGGTCACGTATTTTTACTGGCTCTGCCAGTGCTGCCGGTGAACCTGCTTTGACTTCAACCATAAGTGTGTTTTTAATATCAGGTAAATCAAAATATCTTCTCATTTCACCAAACATCTCCCTTCATATCCGGCAGGCGGTGTTACCCGCCGCCATATCCCCCATGCCGCCAGTGCTTTAGGATTAGGATGGCCACTGTCGATCAGACAAGGGCGCATGGGGGAAGATTAACCTTGAGGCATGTTTTCTGCGACAATTTCAGCGATGCAATTAAATAATCTGTCCTCAATCGATTCAATCGCTGGCGGTTTCTCTGTTTCGTCCTTTACAAGCCCAAGTGCCTTCCTACAATCTAGGCAGAATAAATAATCTTTGCATTCGTATTGCCCAATTTTTAACCGTATTGTTTGAAATTCGCCTGATTGGTTACTGAAAAACTGACTATTCTGCGTTTTTTCTTTCTTGCACCTGTCACATATTGCCGTTATTTTGTAAGCCATACTACCCCCTCCCCCTATACCCTAAAATCAATGTGTTTCCTCTGTCCCTCCTGCTCCTGCCAATGTTCGCGCTCCACCTGTTCATGGCGCCTGAGCCATCCATCCGATACCTTGCCCATTCGTGCGGCATTCAACTTCTTTTGCTTCTGCTTGGCTCGATAAACCAATGCAAATCCCCATACCGTGTAAATCATATATCCGAGCGCAAAGGCCGCAGACAGCCAAAATAGTACTAAAGCGATAAATAATATAGTGTTGCTCATGGGGATACCTCCTCTCAAAATTATTCTGCATAACTCCCCTAATCCCGTTATCTCTATTTCTTTAGTTCCATGGCGCATTTCAGGCAGATATTTTTCCCCTTGTACTGCATTAAGTCGCTTGCATCCCCGCAGAAAATACAGCCTGGAACATATTTTTTGATGATGATGGTGTCCCCTTCGGTGAAGATTTCCATGGGCTGCCCTTGTTCCAAATCAAACGTCCTGCATAATTCCCGTGGGATTACAATCCGGTTTAACTCGTCTAGCTTTCTGACTATGCCGATACTATGCATTTATAACCCTCCATTCGTTTTATTGCCTTTCGGCTGGTGGAACGGGCAGGACTTTGACCTGCACGAAGCTCTTACCCACAACGCTCTACGTTGCGACACACCAACTTTATTGTCTACCCGGTGTATTGGGTTAGCGTCTGTTTCCGCCACCGTCCCAAGTTAAGGCGGTTTCCCGCCTGAAACGCTAGGGTTCAATGAGCCATCCTCCGTTAAGATAATTACGTTTGTTTGCCCAAATACTTATACAGCTCGAATCACCCATAGCACTTAACCAAAAATCAAGAGATTCATAATTTTGGCTACTGTTATCGGGTTTAATTCTTTTACCGCTGTTTGCCGCCTCCATGAAGCTGACGGGCTGGGGCAGGGGTTCAAGCGTCGTATATGAGCAAATGTAAGCAACGTGCGTATGGTCAATGTTCATGGCAACACCATCGTGAATTACTATTTTATCCAGCATGTTTCCAGCGCAATCTCTGATTATGCCCGTTATGACGTTATATTTCTTCCCCTCATACTCCTTTGGGTTCTTTCGTGCCAGTTCCATTAATTCTGATGCAAACATAACCTTGCTCCTTTCTATGGGCTTTAATTCGCTTTCAGAACAACACGTGACGCATTCTTTAAAACGGACCTTTGCATTACTGATTCCTGTGAGTTCAATAGTCCCATCTCCGTACTCTGCATGGGTTACTCTGTCGCCGATGGAGAAGATGGGTTCGAGCATTTCGGGTGCCCAGTACCAGCCAAAAATAAGGTAATTACCCTGGCTGGAAACTTTTTCAATAACTCCTTCTTTGCCAAGTTCTTTTGCCATGTCACCTAATAGATGAATGTTGCCATTCCCGTAACGCTTCCCCGCCTCCAAATCCTTCCGTACCCTTGCCCTTTGCCCTACTTTCATAATCCCCCTCCTATCTCGCCTGCGCAGCGATAAGTTCTATGCGCTTCTGCATCGTCCCGGCAGACAATTTATCCGCTCTCAGGCGCGCTTCGGCAAAAACGTCCATGGATATTCTGCGGCGCAGGATGTCCTCGACTGCTTGTTTCTGGTATCCCTCAAAGGCTTTCTGGTTCTTATTCATTTGTCCCCCTCCTTGCGGTATGATTTCCCTATGCTATCCGCTTTTCAAATTCCTCTGTTGGTGTCCATGCCTGAATCTTGTCTATAATTTCCGTGAAAAACATCCGGGGTAATTCCCGATATGACATGACGTTGTATTGCCCGTTGATGCTGCTGTAAATGGCGTGGAATAGGAATTTGCTTACCGCTTGATAACCGTAGCCTTTTTCAAGGCAAAGATTAAATACCTTGCTCTTGACCTGCCGCGATACTTCGCGCAACTGTGAGTTGGTGAGATAAATGTCTTTCTTGATAACTTCCTCTACATTGGATAAGCGCAGTTCAAACCCTGTAATTTTGTTGTTGTTGACGATCTGGTTTTCAGTAAGCCTTGTCAACAATGCATCGATTTTACCGGTTTCCATTAATTCATTCACGTGCTTTTCCTCCCTCTACGATAATTAAATTTGCTCCCCCGCTGTTGCCCTCCAATGCTTGTTTGACATCGGATATCCAGCGTTCGATAGTCTCAATTTCGGAATAGAATTCCTCCCTGTCGCGGTCCTTGATGTCCTTGAATTGCTCCCCTAGATATACAAGCGGCGTTACCTCCCGCATGAAAGCGCGTACAGCAAACTTGAAATCCTTTAGGCTGATCTGATCTATCTCTTTCCCGTTCGCCTTGACGGATTCTGCGTACTGTTTATAGGCTTTAGCGGTATTCTCTGCCTCTGTCGCTTTTTCACGCAGTTTCCTTTCGGATTCCGTAAGGGCTCCGACTCTCTGTTTCAGTTGTTCGTAGTCTTCGGGGATAATCTCAACCGTTTTTTCAATGGTTACAGGCTCTGGCTTGGGCTGATTGTGCAGCCGCTTGTTTTCTTCCTCCAGAATGTGGGCGCGTTCCTCTGCGGCCTTTTGGGCATCCACTGCTTTTTGATATGCGGCATTTACCGTTATGTCCTCTTTGTCTAATGCTTCAATGATTTCTGAATTGGCATTTTCGGCTATGTATTTGGCCTTCTCGTAATTCTTGCCGCTACCAAACCCAACCGCAGCAGCAACAATATCCCTTGTTGCACCCTGTGGAAATGTTTCCATAGGGTTCTTCATGCGCTCCAATGCCTTTTCCTTTTCAATCACTTCAAGGCGTTTTGCCCAGTTCATACGTTCGGAAAAGGAAAATTCCTTCCGGTTTTCATTTTCCGATATCTCCATCCGTAAAGCCTGTTCCGCATCCTGTACAGCAACGGCATTTACAACAATGCTTGTGTATCCCAAAGATTGACAGGCGCGTAATCTGCGTTCTCCCGCGATAAGTTGATACCTGCCGCCATCGACTGGCATTACGGTAATAGGGTTCAATAGGGAATTTTCCTTAATGTCCTTTGCCAAGTCCTCTATGTCGCCATAGTCCTTGCGTATTCTGTCCGCGATCTGGATTTTCGTGATATCAACCAGCATCCTCTATACCCCGCATCCTCAATAAATTCTTTCTTATTCTTTCTTTAGCTAGGTTTTCTACCTCTTTGTTGGTAAACTCATACATGGTCACACCGTGTTCAATATAAAGACAGCATTTTTTTATTCTATCTTTAATTTTTCTGAGATCCATGTTGTGAGATTTTCCATTGATCTCGCATGCCGTTTTGTCTGATTCATTGTAAAAATCAACTATGTACCTTTTGCATAAATATTTTTCTACGCCGCCCTTACCCGTACCGAACGAAACTTGCTGTTTTAGTCCGGGAAACAATACAGCAAACATGTTTTCGTGAAGTGTCCTTCTTGTGTCATTGCAGCCTCCGATAAAATTAGTAGGTCTACGGCCACTGAAAAAAATATTAAATATGTCATTAAGCATTCCGATGTCGGTCTTGTATCTCGGCTTGCAATATCTTACCAACTGGTTGAATTCAGATTCTGTTTCCGCTTCGATGACTTCAAGCGGTCTGATGATGTCAGACATAAACTATCCTCCCTTTTGTAATGCGCGTATATCTAAGTAGAAAATGTCATTTCCCAGTGGGGACCATCTGGCTCACCATCGAGAATAGTCCAGATGCGCCTCAAATCCGAAGGCTTTAAGTCATTCTGCAACGCGATTGCAAGTGCTTTGAAGCCTTCGCTTCTGTCTCCATGGAATCTGATTGTCGGCTCCGGATAGCTGTGTCCCGGGCCGCCCTCGCAGGATTCATAAGTCTCTATCCCGTATTCGTTGAGGATTTCTACTTCTCTTTCGATTCCCTTGTCAAGCGGCGGATCATATTCTTTATTCATGGCATCTCCTTGCTTTATCTTCCAATTTTTGATAGAATCCGTATCGTAAAGGGGCTTGGTGTAAAGGAGTGGTGCTATGGCTGATATTAGTAGTGAGGCTGAAAAAATTGTTATTGCCGTGGTGAGTAATCCCAATTTCTTTTTGCCTAACCAAATGCCTGAAAACCGGATAAAAACCGTCTGCGATTTAATCAAAGCTATTGAAGCAACTATAAACAAATAAAATTCCAAGCCCCTTTACTTTCTTACATTACCTTTGCCTGTGTAGCTAGACGCATAATTGTTTCTGCCACTTCGCATGCATTTTCTGATCTGCCTGTCTTTACATTGCTGTCCTGTAACTTCTGCAATTCCCTGATCTGTTCTTCCAGTACTGATTTGTAGTCCGTACATACCCCTCCTTTCGTGATGGGCTAAAGGTTGCCGCATTTCATGTAGTGGATGAAGCGGTCTGTATTGATGTAATAAGCCCATTGGCTCATTTCTACGCCAATCCCGAATGGGAACTTTCCTTGTTGTAATGCGAGTTGTAAAAACCTCGGCGTGACACCCATAATTGGAGCCGCTTCCTGAACTGTGATTGTCAATGGGCGCTTTTCTTCCAAGTCGGACAATGTCATGACTGTACCGCCTTTTTATCGCACTCGGAGACAAGTGTCATGCCCTTTAAGGCAGCTAAGGCAATTTCTTTTTTTCGTGTATCGAGTTTTCCGAATAGGTCTAAGACTTGTTTTACATCATCAATGTAGGCTTGCGTTTCTGAAT
>Ga0265297_10005643_pt1 | contig 18849 bp, 18 predicted proteins | sample Munlanlwell13791_FD_192502 | JGI IMG/M metagenome (GOLD analysis project Ga0265297, IMG submission 192502) | Leachate microbial communities from a municipal landfill in Southern Ontario, Canada - Leachate well 137-91 | ecosystem: Engineered > Solid waste > Landfill > Unclassified | place...
TCTTTAAAAAAAACTGTTGAATGGACTTTAAAAAATAATCATTGGCTTAATCTTTAGCTAATTTTTTAAAAAAGACTTTAACATCTTCAATAAAATCGGGCTATATAAGAAAATTTTTGTTATAACCGATTAAAAGTTTTAATTTTAAAAAATAGGCAATATAAATTTATGAGAATATTATTTCTTGCCGCTTATTCAGAACTGGCGGCGGCAAGCAGAATTAAAGTCTATCAATTTTTGCCGGAGTTGGAAAAAAGGGGAATAAAATGTAATGTTATTTGTTTTACTCCATCTTTTGTTTTTAAAATAAGGCAAGCCTCTGTTTCTAATAAAAAGTTATTGTTGGTTTATTATTGTTTGCTTTATCTTATAAGGCCGTTTAAAACTATTTTGGCTATTTTATTGGCTCCGAGATTTGATATTGTTTATATCCAAGAACCTATAATTCCATTTGGTTTGGAAAAGCTTTTAAAAATTGTAAATAAAAATATAGTTTTTTTGTTTACAGATGCTGTTTTTTTAGGTCCTCAAAAAACGGATAAATTTCTTGAAAGAGCAAGAAAAAAGGTTTTATCTAAATATTGGGAAAGGTTGTCCAAAGTTGCTGTATATTGCTTGGTTGAAAACGATTATAATAAGGAAGTTGTGTTAAAGCTTTGCCCTAATGTGGAAAAAATAGCAGGGCCGATGGATACGGATAAGTACCTTATAAAAGAATATAAAAAACATTCTGGTCCTGTTATTATTGGATGGGTTGGAACTGTTTTTACATCAAAATATCTATATGAAATTAAAAGTGCGCTTCAAAATTTGGCAAAAAAATATGATATTATTTTAAGGGTGATGGAGGCAACAAAAAATTTTAATATTGAAGGAGTGGTTTGCGAAAATAAAATATGGAAAAAAGAAACAGAACTTGATGAAGTTTCAAGTTTTGATATTGGCATTATGCCTTTGCCTTACGACGAGTGGACTATGGGTAAGGGAGGGTTTAAGCTATTGCAGTATATGTCTTTGGGAGTTTCTGCGGTTGCTTCTCCTGTTGGTATTAACAAAGAGATAGTAAGCGATGGAGTAAATGGATTTTTGGCGAAAAATTCTGAAGAATGGGAGGAGAAATTAGTTAAATTAATTAAAGATGAAAATCTGCGCCGAAAAATAGGGGAAAGAGCCAGAGCTACAATTGAAGAGAGATATTCTCTGCAGAAAGCTACTGAAAAGTTATTAAAAATTTTTAATCAAATTTCAAAATAATGAAAATTTTTGAAAATAAATTGCTTTCTACAGTATTAACTCTTTTTTTGATTTTTGTTTTTCTGGCAATATTTTATTTTGATAAGGCTTTATTGGCAGGACTTATTTTTGTTGGAATTCTTATAGCATTTACTTTTTTAACACTTAAAAAATATAACTTGTTGAACAAGCAGGTTTCCATAATTTTTTGGTTTGCATTTTTAACTCATTTTTCCTTAGCCTTACTTATGTATTATTTAAACTTTCATCCTCTTGGCCAGGGAGATTTTATTTTGTATCAAGAAATAGCCGAAAAAGTTTTCCAAAGAATTCGCTCAGGAATTTTTTATCTGGATGGCCTAAATTATCTGCATTATTATCCGGTGTTAATTGGCGCGATTTACAGTCTTACAATGCCTAAAATGATAATAGGCCAAATTTTTTCAGCATGGCTGGCAGGAATTTCTGTTTTATTTGCTTATTTTTTGATGGTTGAAATCGGTAGTTCTAAAAAAACGGCTTTTTTGGTTAGCGCAATCATTTGTTTTTATCCAAGTTTTATTTATTTTGGGAGTTTAATGCTTAAAGACACTGTTGTTCTGCCCTTGGTTCTTTTTGGGTTGTTATTGTCCGTAAGAATGTTTAAAAATTATAGTCCTTTAAAATTTTTTGCGTTTTTTATTATTTTAACTTTTATAATCCATTTAAGATTTTATATTGGTTTTGCCTTAATGTTTAGTTTTATTTTTTGCTGGTTTTTAATTTCTAATCTAAAAATTAAAAAAAGAATTGTGTATGGTTTTATTTTTATTTTTATTTTAGGGTTCTGCCCCTATATTATAGGTTATGGTTATTATGGCTCAGTTCCCCTTAAGGGATATTTAAATAAAAAAACAATAACAACATATAGGGAGATTGTTTATGCTCCAAATCCAAGCGTTGTTTCAAACGCAGAAGGAGTTTTAACTTCCAGTTCTGGATCTGGATATAGTTATAGTTCTGGCGTAGAGTCATCTTTTGTCATTAAAACAGGACTTGAGGAAAGCAATGCAAAATTTATAAAAAATTATTTTGTATCTTTTGTTTGTGCTTTTTTGGGGCCGTTTCCTTGGCAGTTGAAAACATCAAAACATTTGCTTTTTCTTATAGAGACAATTCCGTGGTATTTTTTGCTTTGCCTGATTTTATGGGGCATATTCAAATCTTTTAAAACAACGGGATTTTTTTTAACAGTAAGCCATTATAGGTTCTCATTAATTCTTTTGCTGTTTTCTGCTATAGCTCTGGGGGCACTTTCTCTCTTTATAAATAATTTTGGAATTATTGTTAGAATAAGAATCCCCGCAGTCATTTCCCTTTTGTGTCTTCTTGGACTTGATAAAAATATTGATAATATAATTAACAAATTAACGAATTATCTTTATGAAAAAAAATTTGTTAAATTTTTTAGTTTGTCCGGATTGCGGAGGAAATCTTAACTTAAATATATTTAAAGAAGAAAATTTAGAAACAAAAGAGGGAGTTCTTTTGTGCGAATGCGGACAGTTTTTTCCTGTGGTAAATTTTATCCCAAGGATGCTTACGGGAGACCTAAGGGGCATGCTTTATGAGCAGTTTCCTGATTTTTTTCTGGAATATGATAATTTGTTGCCAAAAGAAAAAAAAGATTTTCAAATAAAAAAAGAAGCCCAAAAAAAGAAAGAAACTTCAAATAGTTTTGCCTACGAATGGGAAAAATTCTCAGAAATGATTAAAGAGTGGAAAGAAAATTTTGATTTTTATTTTCAGCCGCTTAAAAACACGGATTATTTAAAAGACAAAATTATTTTAGAGGTTGGCTGTGGCAAGGGGAGGCATACTTTTTATGCTTCAAAACTTGCCAAAGAAATTGTAGCCGTTGACTTGGGAAAGGCTGTGGATGTTGCATTTTTAAACAATAAAAATTTGAGTAATATTTATTTTGTTCAGGCAGATATTTATAATTTACCATTCAAAAATAATTTTTTTGACCTTGTTTTTTCTATTGGCGTTTTGCATCATTTGCCAACACCCGAGCAGGGATTTAGAAAATTGGTCAATGTTTTAAAAAATAGCGGTGATATTTTGATTTATGTTTATCATAGCTTTGAAAAAGGAACTTTTAAATATTATTTATTGAAGTGCGCAAATTTTTTTAGGCAGTTTACTACAAAAATTTCCCACAAAATTCTTTACGCCTTGTGCTATCCTGTTGCCTTTTTGACATTTTTAATTTTTATTCTTCCCCAAAAGATATTTTTTGGCAGAAGAAAAAAGTCTAATTGGCCCTTTGCCGGATATGTTGGTTATCCGTTTTCGGTTATCTTAAACGATACTTTTGACAGATTTTCAGCTCCAATAGAAAACAGATATTCAAAAGAGGAAATTTTACAGTGGTATCAAAGAGCCGGGCTTAAAGACATCAAAATTTTAGGAGGATCTGGCTGGCGGCTTTTGGGGAATAAAGATTTTGATTTAATATTAAAATAACAATGTGCGGAATAACAGGAGTCTACAATTTAGACGGAAAATCGGTTGATTTTTTGCTGTTGCAAAAAATGACGGATTCTTTAAGTCATCGTGGTCCGGACGACAGGGGAATTTTTGTTGAAGATAATGTGGGATTAGGGCACAGGAGACTTTCTGTTATTGACCTTTCGGCTTTGGGACATCAGCCAATGCAGGATGACGGAGACAATTTAGCAGTTGTTTTTAATGGAGAAATTTATAATTTTCAGGAAATAAGAAAAGAGCTTCAATTAAAGGGTTATAAATTTAAATCAAAGACCGATACAGAAGTAATTTTATATGGTTATAAAGAATGGGGAGCTGATTGCGTAAAAAAATTTAACGGCATGTTTGCTTTTGCCGTTTTTGACAGAAAAAGCAAACAGGTTTTTATTGCCAGGGATAGGATTGGGGAAAAACCCCTGTATTATTATTTGGACAATAAAAAGTTTATTTTTGCTTCTGAAATTAAAGCCATATTGCAGGACAAATCAATAAAAAGAGAAATTGAGAGCCAAGGGCTGGTAAATTATTTTACCTTTGGGCACTCTGTGGGTCCCGACACTATTTATAAAAATATAAAAAAACTTTTACCTGGACATTGCTTGATTCTTAAAAACGGCCGAGTTGAAATAAAAGAATACTGGGCACTGGATGTCAGTGGCCAAAAAGAAGATAAGGGAGAAAATTTTTACAAAGAAGAAATCAAAAAAATTTTTGAAGATTCTGTAAGGCAGAAAATGGTTTCAGATGTTCCTTTGGGTGTTTTTTTAAGCGGAGGAATTGATTCAAGTTCTGTTGCGGCTATAATGGCAAAAAATAGCTCTATGCCCTTGAAAACTTTTTCTGTTGGGTTTAATGGCCAGGGATCTGAATTTAACGAATTGGCTGATGCCAAAATAGTTGCTGAATATTTTAAAACAGACCACTATGAAATTATTTTGCAGGAGATTGATTTGGTTGACACCTTAAACCAGCTTGTTTATTATTTTGATGAGCCATTCGGAGATGCTGCTAATTTCCCGGTTTTTTTGATGAGCCAGTTTGCAAAAAAATATGTGACAGTAGTTTTAACCGGAGAGGGAGGTGACGAATTTTTTGGAGGATATCGCAGATATATGGTTGAAAAAGTCAGGCCCGATTTTTTATTTTTAAATTTTATTTTTGGAAATGACTTGTTTAAAAAATCAATTGATTTTTTGCCAAAACTAAGAAGAGCAAAAAAGTTAATAAACAATTTTTCAATAAGGGATGATTTGGAAAGATACATAAGCTGGATAGGATTTTTTTCAAAAGATATGCAGAAAGATTTATTTTCCAAAGCTTTGAAAAATGATCCTTTTAAAATGTATCAGAAATATTTCTTGCAATATAAAGGAAAAAATTGGGTTGATAAGGTTATGTATCTTGACCAGAAAATTCTTTTGCCTGACGGATATTTAGAAAAAGTAGACAAAGCCAGCATGGCTTGGGCACTTGAAACAAGAGCCCCTATTTTGGATTATCGCCTTGTTGAATTGGCAAACTCCATACCTTTAAAATATAAAATAAAAGGATTCAATGGAAAAGTTATTTTTAAAGAAGCGATGAAAGAATTTTTGCCAGAACAAATTTTACATAAGAAAAAACACGGCTTTGCTGTTCCAACAAATGCATGGTTTAAAGACAGGTTAAGAGATTATTTATTTGAAGTCCTTTTTGATTCAAAAACAAAATCGCGTGGATATTTTAACTACAATTATATAGAAAAAATTTATAAATTGTACCAGACAAAATCTCAATATTTAGATTCCCAGCTTTGGTTGCTTTTGAATTTTGAGTTATGGTGACGAAAATTTTTAGACCAATAAAAATATGACAGAAAAAAAGGTCAAAATTTGCCATGTGGCCGCCGTTGATATTACTGTTAAATTTTTACTGCAAGAACAGCTTAAATTTTTGGTTAAAGAAGGATATGATGTTTCTGTTATTTATTCTGAAGGCAGATGGAAAAAAGAAATGGAAGCCTACGGCATTAAGGTTAAAAATATTAAAATAACAAGAAAAATAACTCCGATATCAGATCTAATATCTTTAATAAAGCTGTTTTTATATTTTAAAAAAGAAAAGTTTGACATAGTGCATACCCACACTCCAAAACCTGCCCTTTTAGGGCAGATGGCAGCTAAGTTTGCGGGCGTACCTGTGATTGTAAATACAGTGCACGGCCTTTACTTCCAAAAAAATTCATCCTTTTTAAAAAGAAAATTTTACATTCTCACAGAAAAAATCGGAGCCAGATTTTCAACATTGATTTTTTCTCAAAATAAAGAAGATATCCAAACAATGGTTGAAGAGAAAATTGCCAATCCTCAAAAAATAAAATATTTGGGAAACGGGGTTGATATTGAAAGATTTAACCCCTTAAAGTTTTCTGAAGATTTTGTTTCAAGCAAAAAAAGAGAGCTTGGCATAGAAGAAGGTCTAAAGGTGATAGGTACGGTAGGAAGACTGGTAAAAGAGAAAGGATATTTTGAATTATTTTTGGCTTTTAAAAAAGTTTTAGAAAAGTTTCCCCGGACTCTACTTTTGGTTATAGGCCCTAAAGATTTTGAAAAAAATGATGCTTTTTTGCCAGAAGACCTTATAAAAGAATGTGGCGTTGAAAACAACGTTTTATTTTTAGGAGAAAGATTGGATGTAGAAGAACTGTATCCCTTAATGGATATTTTTGTTTTGGCATCCTATAGAGAAGGGTTTCCAAGGACAATTATTGAGGCTATGGCATCGGGCAAGCCCGTTGTTGCTACTGATATAAGAGGGTGCAGAGATGCTGTAGAAAATAAATATACGGGCATATTGGTTCCTGTAAAAAACCGCGATAAATTAGCAGAAGCTATTATTAATCTTTTGAGCCGTCCAGCAGAAGCCAAAAAAATGGGAGAAAACAGCAGAAAAAAAACAGAAAAAGAATTTGATGAAAGGCTTATTTTTGATAGAATAAAAGAAGGATATAAAAGCATTATTTGCCATAGAAAAATAAAAAGCAGGCTATTCCAGATAGTTTTAAAAAGAGTTTTTGATATTGTTGTATCCTTGATTGGTTTGGTTTTGCTGTCTCCGCTTTTTTTGCTTGTTGCCGTTTTAATAAAATTAGATTCTTCTGGCCCTGTATTTTTTTTGCAGGAAAGAATTGGAAAAAATAAAAAGTCGTTTTTTCCATATAAATTTAGAACAATGGTACAAGGGGCCGCAGACAAAGGGCTTGGGTTTACGGTTGCAAAAGATGATGAAAGAATAACAAAAACAGGGAAGTTTTTAAGAAAATACGGAATAGACGAATTTCCACAGTTAATAAACGTTTTAAAAGGAGAGATGAGCCTTGTAGGTCCCAGGCCAACATTAAGATACCAGGTTGAAAAATACAATGAATTTGAAAAGCGCCGTCTTTTGGCAAAGCCCGGGCTTGCGGGGTGGGCTATGGTTCACGGCAGAAATTCTTTGACATGGCCAGAGAGAATAAAGTATGATGTTTGGTATGTTGACAATTGGTCGTTTTGGCTGGATATTAAGATAATATTTAAAACTTTTTATTTAATTTTTATCAGGCAAGAGGGAGTTTACGGCAAAGATGGCATAAACGACCCGTTTGACAGATAAATCAAAAAAGCAATGGACAGGTTTAAAAATTGGAAAAAGCCAATAATCAAAGAAGGCAAGCCCACAAAATGGAATTGGGTTGTAAGAGGCAGTAAAAATTTTCACCTTGGCAAAAAAACCGACATAGGCGCTTTTACATATATAAACGCAACAGAAGGCGTTGTAATAGAAGACAATGTTCAAATTGGTTCTCACTGCTCTGTATATTCTATTTCAACAATAGATAATAAAAAGGGAAAAGTGTTTTTAAAAGAAAACTGCAAGATAGGCACGCACTCTGTTGTTATGCCGGGTGTGACAATTGGCAAAAATTCTGTTGTTGGAGCGTTTAGTTTTGTAAAAGAAAATATTCCAGATAATGTTGTGGCTTTTGGAGTGCCAGCCAAGGTAATCAAGCCAATACAAAACAATGAATAAAATTCCGCTGTCAAATCCTGATATTACAGAAAAAGAGCAGAAAGCTGTTTTGGAAGTCTTAAAAACTTCCTCTTTAAGTTTGGGTAAAAAATATCTTGAGTTTGAAAAAATCACAGCAAAATTTGCAGGGGTAAAATATGCAGTTGCTGTAAATAGCGGAACAAGCGGACTGCACTTGATTATAAGAGCTCTGGGGATTACAGAGGGGGACGAGGTTATAACAACCCCTTTTTCTTTTATATCTTCTGCAAACAGCATATTATATGAAAGAGCAAAGCCTGTTTTTGTTGATATTAAAAGCGATACTTTTAATATCAACCCTGAGCTTGTAGAAGGGCTGATAACTCCAAAAACAAAAGCCATTCTGGCGGTTGATGTTTTTTCCCAGCCGGCTGACTGGCAAGAGCTTAAAAAGATAGCAAAAAAACACAAGCTGTATTTAATAGAAGATTCGGCTGAAGCTTTGGGGTCAGAGCAAAATAAAGAAAGATGCGGAAGTTTTGGGGATGCCGCTGTTTTTGCGTTTTATCCAAATAAACAGATTACAACAGGGGAGGGCGGAATGATTTTAACTAACAGTAAAAAAATTGCAGATTTTTGCAAAAGTTCGGCAAATCAGGGAAGAAAAGTTTCAAATGGGAAGTGGCTGGAGCATATAATGCTGGGATATAATTATCGCTTGGATGAAATGAGCTGCGCCTTGGGAATCTGCCAGATGCAAAGAATAAAAGAAATTCTTGGAAAAAGAAAAAAGGTTGCCGAACTGTATAACAAGAAATTAAAAAATATTGAAGACCTTGAAATCCCTTATATAAAACCGGAAAACAAATTAAGCTGGTTTGTTTATGTTGTGAAATTAGCAGAAAAATTTTCGGGCAAGAAAAGAGACAATATTATAAAAGAAATGGGAAAAAAGGGGATACAGTGCGGAAATTATTTTCAGCCGATACATCTCCAACCTTTTTATAAAAAAGAGTTTGGATATAAACAGGGAGATTTTCCTGTTGCGGAGTCTGTCAGCAAGAGAACTATTGCTCTGCCTTTTTATGGAAATTTAACCGAAAAAGAAATTGACTTTGTCGCGGACAGTTTAAAAGAAATTGTTTTAGCGGAAAAATAATTATGTTTAGTTTGAAAAAAACAAAAACAATCAAAACAATCTTTTTTGTCTTAGCTGATATTTTTTTAATAAGCTGTTCTGTTTGGCTGGCATTTTTTTTAAGGTTTGATTTTAATGTTCCGGATTTGTATATTCCCCTGATATACAGGATGATTTTTTTAGCAGTTCTTTTTACCCTGCCCGCATTTTATTTTAATAAGCTTTATTCTTTTTCATGGTCGTATGTAAGCACAAACGAGCTGGTTTCTCTGTTTTTTGCAACAACAGTTTCTTTTTTCTTTGTTACAACATCTGTTTTTGTTTCAAACTATTCTCCAAATTTTCAGAATTTTCCAAGATCAACGCTTGTAGTAAGCTATGTTTTGGTTTTTTTAACCTGCGGATTTTTAAGAATGTCAAAAAGAATTTACAAACATATTTTTAAGGGAGAAAAATTCTCGGAGAAAGAAAGAACAATAATTGTTGGAGCAGGGGATGCGGGGGAGCAAATTTTAAGAAGCGTTTTGTCTTCAAAAGAATCAAATTATTTTCCCGTAGGATTTGTTGATGACAACTTAATAAAACAAGGGGTGTCCATACATGGTGTTAAGGTTTTTGGGAGAATTGACGACTTGCCTAAAATAATAAAAGAAACCAACGCGAAAAAAGTTATTATTGCTTTGCCGTCAGCAAAAAATAGCGTAATACAAAAAGCAGTTCATTTGGCAAAAACATCTGGCGCAAGAAAAATAAAAATAGCTCCAAGCCTGCGCGAGATAATAAGAGGATCAGTTTCTTTTAAAAATCTAAAGGATGTTGATGTTGAGGATTTACTTGGAAGACAAAGAACATTTTTAGACGCAAAAGATATTGAAGGCTTTTTAAAAAATAAAACAGTTATGATAACAGGGGCGGCAGGTTCAATTGGCTCTGAGCTTTCAAGACAGGTGTTTAATTTTAGTCCTCAAAAAGTTTTGCTTTTAGACCAGGATGAAACCGGAATTTTCAATCTTTTAAAAGAAGCGGAAAGTTATTTGGCAGGTCATCATATAAAAATTATTCCATTGATAGCCGACATTACAGACAAGCAGAAGATTGACGGCATTTTTGAAGAATTTAAGCCTAATATTATTTTTCATGCAGCCGCTTATAAACACGTTCCCTTGATGCAGGAAAATCCGGATGAAGCGGTAAAAAACAATGTTTTTGGCACCAAAATTTTGGCAGAATCAAGCGTTAAACATAGCGTAGAAAAATTCGTTTTTATTTCAACAGACAAGGCAGTGAATCCAACATCTGTTATGGGGGCAACAAAAAGGACAGGAGAGATGATATGCCAGGCAGCTGGCAAAGAAAGCAAAACAAAATTTGTTTCAGTGAGGTTTGGAAATGTGTTAAACAGCAGGGGAAGCGTAATTCCAATATTTAGGGAGCAGATAAGCAAAGGCGGGCCCGTTGAAGTAACCCACCCGGAAATGAAAAGATATTTTATGCTTAACTCCGAAGCCTGCCTTTTGGTGATGCAGGCAGGCGCCATGGGCAAAGGCGGAGAAGTTTTTGTGCTGGATATGGGAGAACCTGTAAAAATAGTTGACCTTGCAAAAGATATGATAAAGCTTTCAGGTTTTGAACCAGACAAAGATATTGCCATTGTTTTTGTTGGAACAAGGCCGGGTGAAAAGCTGTTTGAAGAAATTTTAACGGCAGAAGAAGGAACACAGGCAACGCAAAATAAAAAAATCTTTATTGCAAAGATTCAATCAAAACTTTCTCCGCAAGAGCTTGCAGAAAGACTGGGCAGGATGGAAAAACAGATGAGTTTTTCAGAGAAGGGAAAAATCCCTGATTTATTAAAAGAAATTGTTTTAAACTATGATAAAGGCACGGATATTTAAAATAAAAAAATCTGTGGTAGAATAGATATTACAAAAAGCAGATGAAATCAAGAATTTTTAAAAATTTAACATTTTTATTTTTGGCATTATTGCTGTTTTTAGTTCCTTTGCAGTCAAAAGCCGACCAGGTGTGGCAGGCAACCAGTTTTAATATTGATAAAAATTTTGACTCAACTTCACGCGACCAGATAACCGCCAAGCTTGTTAAGTCAACAAACAGCTTGTATTTTTATGTTGAAAGCCAATGGTGGGATTCGCAGGTTCAGGCTAAACAAAATGAAATTTTATCAGGGTTTGATGCCTTGTCCCTTGAATTTTCAAACAAAATTTATCCAATTTTAACTTCTGTTTTTGGAAAAGAATGGTCGCCTGGAGTTGACGGAGATGAAAAAATAACGATTTTGTTCCACGCAATGAATTCAAACGAAGGCGGATATTTTAGGACAGCAGACGAATATGTAAAACTGCAGGTTCCTGATTCCAACGAAAGGGAAATGGTGTATTTGTCTTTGGACCAGATTGACAACCCAAAACTAAAAGTTATTTTGGCGCATGAGTTTGTGCACTTAATAACATTTAACCAGAAAAATAAGAAGTTTAAAGTAGAGGAAGAGACATGGCTCAACGAAGCCCGCGCGGATTATTCTTCAACTATTTTGGGATATGATGACAATTATTCCGGCTCAAACCTTCAGTCCAGGGTAAAGGATTTTGCAAGCAACCCTTCTGACTCTCTCACAGAATGGAAAGGCGCAAAATACGACTATGCATCCGTAAGCTTGTTTACTCATTATTTAACAGACCATTATGGAATTGACACTTTAATAGATTCTTTAAAATCGGGATATACGGGCATAGAGAGCTTAAACTATGCTCTTGGAAAATTGGGCTCAAAAGAGGATTTTAGCCAGATTTTTATAAATTGGACAATAGCATCAATAGCAAACGACTGTTCTTTGGGAGAAAAATATTGTTATTTAAGCAACAATCTTAAAGCTTTAAAAATAACCCCGTTTTTAAATTTTATTCCAATACAGGGAAATGTTTCTTTGTCTGTGACAGACGTTACTAAAAACTGGACAGGCAACTGGCTAAAATTCATAGGCGGCAACGGAAACTTAAGGCTGAGTTTTTCAAGCTTGGCGGGCCTTGATTTTAAAATCCCATATATTGTTGAAGATATCCATGGAAAGCAGACAATAGAATTTTTGCAGTTAGATGAAACTCAAAAAGGGGAAATAAAAGTGCAGGATTTTAGTACAAATTACAAGTCAATAATTATAATCCCTTCTTTGCAGTCAAGAATTTCCGGGTTTGACGGAACAGAATCAACATATCCTTTCACTTATTCTGTTTCAATGGAGGGAGAACAGCCAACAGGAGACCAGGCAACAATACAGCAACTTTTAGACCAGATAGAATTGTTGCAAGCGGAAATAGCCAGGCTAAAAAGCAAAAACCCAGACACCCAAAGCGCCACAGGTTGCTCTATGCTTGAAAGAGACCTTCACTACGGACTGCGCAGTAACTCTGACGTAGAATGCTTACAGAGATTTTTAAAATTGCAGGGACAGGATATTTATCCAGAAGGTTATATAACAGGCCATTTTGCAAGTTTGACAAGACAAGCTGTTATAAGATTCCAGGAAAAGTACGCCTCTGATATTTTAACGCCAATAGGTCTGTTTGAAGGCACAGGATACGTTGGCAAATTGACGCGGCAGAAAATAAACCTTTTGATGGGCGCAACCTCAAATATTTAAAAAACCTTTGCAAAAGCAGAGGTTTTTTAAATGGTGTTGACCTTACACTAAAACAGAGCCAAACTAAAACAATTTAATATTAAGTCCGCTGTTTTTGCACGGTAATTGATGTATAAGTATTATACATTTTATTGTCTAAAAACTTGACATGAGTTTACAAAGGAGTATAATAAAAATATATAATATTATGACTAAGAATTGTTTTAAGTTTACAAAAGAACTTAGAGAAAGAAAGGGATTTTCTCAGGCAGAAATTTCTAAAAAAATTGGAATTTCTCGCTCTTCATATATTGCTTTTGAGCAAGGCAAAGTTGAATTGAGTTTATGCCAAGCTAAAAAATTGGCTGATTTTTTGGGTATTTCGTTGGAGGAGTTGAGAGGCGGAGTAATGCCGAATTATGCTAAATATAAGCAGATGATATTGGCGTTTTTACGCAATTCCAGTTCTGATGACGGAAAAATAACAAAAACAAAACTTGCCAAGCTTTTGTACCTTGCTGATTTTACATGGTTTTATAAACACTTAGAAAGTATGAGCGGAATGTCATACAGAAAAATAAAATATGGGCCTGTGCCAGACAGTTATTTTCGTGCCATAGACGAAATGTTTGAGGATGGAACTATAAATGTGGACAATACAAAAAACGATGCTTTTATGATTTCAGAAACCGATTCGGGCAAACAGGAAAAGTTGTCTGAGTTGAATGCCGAAGAAAAAACTATAATTGACAATATCTCAAAAAAATGGAAAGACAAAAGAACTCAAGATATTGTTAAATTTACACATGAACAGCTGCCGTATTTAATTTGCGAGGATGATGAAATAATTCCTTACGGATTGATTACTCAGGAAGACCCCGACCATGTTTACTAAATATTCCGTAAGTATTGAAAATTATGCCGAAAGGCATTTTATTAAAAACTTTGAGAAAAAATATCATAGGGCGTGGGATATTACGATAGATGCTATTATTCGTGAATTACAGAGTTTTGAGGTTTTGTTAGACAGGGGTATTGCAGAGAAGATAATCGGCAACCAAAAAATAAACATTTGCAAAATTGAATTTAAAATTGCTGGAACAAATCAATCTCGCCATGGTTCAGGGAATAGGGGTATAATAGCAGTGCACAAGGATTCTTGCATAGTCAGAATCCTTTTAATTTACCATAAAAATGATTTAAGAGATGGAAATGAAACTGCGCAGTGGAAGCAATTGATAAAAGATAATTATCCTGAATATCACGAATTATTATAAATATTGTTATAATTTAATATTAGAGCCAAACTAAAATAATATAACATTAAGCTTGCTACTGAATTAGCTACTGAACTAATTCAGTAGCTAAAAAATATGGCGCAAAGAAAATTAATAGACAAAAATATAAGAAAGCTGACCAGAATGGGCAGTGGCAAAAGCATTGGCTTAACTTTGCCAATTGAAATTGTAAAAAAGCTAGGTTGGAAAGAACGCCAAAAAGTAGTAGTTAAGCTATCAGGCCAAAAAATCACAATCCAAGACTGGAAAGAATAAAAAATTTCACCAGTGTCGGATGCCGGATAAAAAATATATAATAGATTATGGAAAAGAAGTCCTCAAATAAAAATTTGCATAAGGCAAACAAGGCAAAAAAAGATGAGTTTTACACTCAGCTTGTTGATATACAAAACGAACTAAAGCATTACAAAGACCAATTTAAAAACAAAATTGTTTATTGCAATTGCGATGACCCATTTGAAAGCAATTTTTTTAAACATTTTGCTTCGGCTTTCAACGACCTAAAATTAAAAAAACTTATTGCCACAAGCTATGCAAATTCTCCAATTATAGGCGGACAATTGCCGTTGTTTAAAATAAAAGGCTCAAAAGGAAAACAGCCGTTGAAAATAGAAATTACAGAAGTGCCAGACATAAACAAAGATGGCGCTATTGATATTGAAGATGTAAAAAAATTATTGGAGCATAATAAAAAATATACCACGCCACTTAAAGAGGGTGGAGATTTCCGTAGTAAAGAATGTGTGGAATTATTAAAACAAGCTGACATAGTTGTTACAAACCCGCCATTTAGTTTATTCCGCGAATATGTTGCCCAACTAGTAGAACACAACAAAAAATTCCTAATAATCGGCAGTTTGAACGCCATAACATATAAAGAAATTTTTAAGCTAATTAAGGAAAACAAGTTATGGATGGGCTATGGTTTCAGCGGTGGCAATGCGTATTTCCAAACTCCTTATCCAAGAGAATTCGCAAAAGGGGTTTATGATGAAAAAACTGGTTTGGTTAAATTTCGTAATGTTGCGTGGTTTACAAATCTAGAACTTGAAAAACGACATCAGGATATTGATTTGTATAAAAAATACTCGCCAGAAAATTATCCAAGATACGATAATTATGATGCCATAAATGTTGATAAAACAAGAGATATTCCGATGGATTACACGGGTGCAATAGGTGTGCCGATTAGTTTTTTAGATAAGTATAACCCCGATCAATTCGAAATTATAAAATTTAGAAAAGGAGATGATGATAAAGATTTGATAATAAATGGGAGATGTCCATTTTTTAGAATTTTAATAAAAAATAAAAAAGTGGGGAAATAGTTAGTATGGAAAAAATATTTTTTGCACATCCAATAGCACTTTTTAATCAAATAGATAAACTTTTACAAAAAGTTGGTCCGGAGAAATTTTTTAGAAGTTCAGATGAAGAAGTGAAAAAAGCGAGAGAGGGATTTGCTGCTTATTTTTTTACTCTTGCCATGAAAAAATATACTGGTAGAGATTGGTGGTTGGCACAATACGATCAGGCGACAAGAAATTATCCAGATTTTGATTTTATATCTTTTGCAGAGGACCCAAATGATATTAAGATTGAAAAAGTAGAATTAACTGGTTTTTATCCTCATTTCAAATCATTTGATGAAGCATTAGAAGTTGTTAATAAAAAAATAAAAAAATACAGAAATAAGCCAATAGATTTTAGTTTATTAATATTTGCTAATCACGGAAAAAGCGAAGAGTGGATAAATCTTCTTAGAAAAAAAATAAACACTGAATATCCATTTTTGAGCATTTGGACAATACATTTATTATTTAAAAATAATGTGACCGAAGTAAAAAAGGCAATAGCACAAAGAATTGTGCCATTGCCTGGATTAAAAATTGAAGCTGACATGGATGACTCTGAAATACACAAACCACAATCTATTCCAAGTTATATGGAAGAGCAAAAAGAAAATGGAAAAACCTACATCTTATTTAAATCAGAATTTATTGATAAAATAAACAAAATTAAAAAATAAATGATTGATTATATAAAAAATAAATTAAAATATATTTGGAATCATTTCGCTGGATTGTGTATTTTGCTATGGCCAATAGTGTTACTTATATCTATGTTGTGTTTATTCAGAGTTGCATGGGGTATAAGTTTTGATAATTATTTAAAAACAATAGCTATATTAATATGGCCAATAACCATTTTAATAATATTGTATTTTTTCAATAGGGTGGTAACATATTTATTTTTTTCACTAGATGAGTTTAATTTTTTTGGAGCAAAAGGGGGATTAAAGAAGGTTAATGAAGTTATCTTAGAGCAAGTAAATAAAAAATTTTTGCAAGAAAAAAAGGATAGAAAGAGGATGAAGAATATGGAAAAACTATATTCTGAAATTAGAGATAAAGATGAAAAAGTTGCCAGCAAAGAAGAAGAAGCTAGTAAGATACAGCAAAAAGCAGATGCAAATTCAAAAAGAGCCGATGAAAATTTGAAATTAGCCAAGGAGATATTAGCAGAATGGAAAAAAACAACAGACCAAAATAAAAAAACCATTTTAGAACTAGAGGAGGAAAATAGAAGACTGAATGATATTGTTTCCAACTTACGTCCTCAATTATCGGAAGTTGACTCTGTCCACGCAATTGATGATACAAAAACTAGTACGCCGATTTTAGATGAAAATAATATTATTAAATAATCACAAAGGGATGAAAACATTTTTAATATCATATGATCTCGGAGTTCCAGAAACACATAATGATTACGAGATATTATCGAATCATTTAAAATCACTTTATACTTCTTGGTCAAGACCTGTTAAATCGGTTTGGATAATAAAATCAGAAAAAACCGCTGGCATGATTAGAGATGAGATAAAATTAGCTCTCGATTCAAACGATAAACTTATCGTGGTAGAAATGTCTGGCAATTGGGGAACATATAATGTTTCTAAAGAAGTAACAGATTGGATGAAAAATAACATATAAAATTAAAAATAATTTGGGGAAATTGGGGTTAAAAATATGCAAATAGATAAAATTTTAGCGGAATTATTTGTGAGCTGGACAAAACTTAAAATTCGCATACATATACAAGATATTGCAAAATTTCCAAAAGAAAGGGAAATATGGTGGGCGAGTTTGGGTCAAAATGTTGGGGTTGAAATAAACGGTAAAAATGAAAAATTTGAAAGACCTGTTTTAGTAGTTAAAACATACAACTTGGATTCAATGCTCGTTTTGCCAATATCTAGCAAGATTAAAGAGGATGATTATTGTTTTAAATTTTTAAATAATAATGGAGAAGAGAATATTATAAATATTTCGCAATTAAAATCTGTTAGCGTTAAAAGATTTATTAGAAAAATTTACAAAATGGATAATGAGAAATTTGCGGAAATTAAAGAGAAGTTGAAAAGTTTATTATAAAAAAACGAAAACCCGCTTTCGCGGGTTTTCTCGGAGTCTTATTGCTAAGACATAATGTACTTTAAGTATAGCCGAACGCTTGGCATGTGTCAAGACCTGTCTATCCACAGGAAATTATTATAAAATTAAGCTAAAAAAAATTAAAATTATGGAAATAGAATTATCAAAATTTGGTACAACATTAATATCCAGAGAACTGGGCAGAGAGGCTTTCAACGCTTTTCAGACGACATTGAAAAGACTTCCTGAAAATGATAATTGGGAGGGATGGATAATTTTTTTCTTGCAAGCAGTAATAGAGCAGTCAAAAGAAAATATTGCCAAAGCGAAAAAAATAATGAATCTCTATGAACAGAAAAAACAAAGAATAACTGAAATCACAAAATCACAATTTAGCATTAAAATTCTTGACGCGCTTTTTGTGATGCCAATTTTTCAAAGCCAAGATTTCATCAGAATTTCTAGGATTCCAAAAGCAAGTGCATTTAGATATATCGGAATTTTAGAAAAAAATGGCGTTATATCATCAGGTAAGAAGCGAAAAAATAAACTCTATTTTTTCAATAAACTACTTGATATTGTTAAATAGCATTAAACATGAGACTACTAAAATTTATAGTGTCATGCGTTAGACTACACCAAAGCATAGTCTCATATTAGTAGTTTTATGAGACTATAAAATAACATAGTATCACCAATGAGAATTAAATAAAAAATACTAAATTTATGAAAATTGAATTGAAAAGAATTCCAATTAAAGAAGTTGTAAATGGATATAAAGAACTTGGAGAAGAGGGAGTTGTGGGATACAATGGTGAGCTTGATATTCGCCCAAAATATCAGCGCGAGTTTGTGTATGACTCAAAACAGCAAAATGCTGTAATTGAAACAATTAAAAATGGTTTTCCGCTTAATGTAATGTATTGGATGAAAAGGGAAGATGGCGGATTTGAAGTGCTTGACGGACAACAGCGAACAATAAGCATTGGTAGATATGTAAATGGAGATTTTTCAGTTGATTTTAATGGCAGATTGGCCGCGTTTTATAATTTAACAAAAGAAGAACAAAATAAGATTTTAGATTATGAATTGATGATATATTTTTGCGAAGGCACAGACAAAGAAAGAATAGACTGGTTTACGGTTATCAACACCTATGGAGAAAAAGTAAATGATCAGGAAATTTTAAATGCTGTTTATACTGGTCCTTGGCTGAGCGATGCAAAATTAAAATTTAGTAAATCAAATTGTGTGGCATATTTGCTGGCAAACGACGGAGGAAAATTATTAAATGGTTCTCCAATCAGGCAGGATTATCTGCAAACAACGCTTTCATGGATAAACAATGACAAGATTGCAGACTATATGTTAAAGCATCAGCACAATAAAAATGCTGATGAATTGTGGAATTATTTTCAAAATGTAATTTCTTGGGTGCGTGAAGTTTTTCCAAACTATCGCAAAGAAATGAGCAATGTGGGGTGGGGAGAATTGTATAACAAATTTAAAAATGAAAAATTTGATTCTGCAAAGTTGGAAAAAGAAATTGTAAAATTAATGCAA
>Ga0265297_10005644_pt1 | contig 18848 bp, 17 predicted proteins | sample Munlanlwell13791_FD_192502 | JGI IMG/M metagenome (GOLD analysis project Ga0265297, IMG submission 192502) | Leachate microbial communities from a municipal landfill in Southern Ontario, Canada - Leachate well 137-91 | ecosystem: Engineered > Solid waste > Landfill > Unclassified | place...
AGTTTTCTGCGACTTCTTTTCTCTTATTTGTTTTAAGGTTTTTTAATTCTTCTACAAGTGCATTGTATTTCTCTCTCGTAAGATATTCTCTTTTTTCTTCCATAGATTGTTTAAATTATTATTAAAGTGTGACTATTCTAACAAAATCCTCCCCAATAGTCAAAAAAACTTTATTTCAAATACTCCGGCGTATTAATTGCCATCCAATCAAAAAGTCCGCGCATTATATACAAGCTTCCAGTAGTATTCGCAACCGGACCCTTTTCCATTATTACAGCAAAAGCATACTTAGGATTATCATAAGGGAAAAATCCTGTAACCCAAGAATTAACAAACTGTTTTTGGGAACCAAGTTCAGCTGTTCCTGTCTTTGCAGCAACTTTTATTTCTGGAGTATTCAAACCGACAGCTACTCCTTCCATGACACCGAGTCGCATTCCTTCTTTGACTATTTTGTAGTAACTTTTATCAAGATTTATTTTTTCAGAATTTGTAATTTCAGAAGTATCGCCCAAAATAATTGTTGGATTAAGAAGAGTGCCTTCATTCGCGATAGAAGCTACTGCTCTGACTGCTTGTATGGGACTGACCTGAAAACCGTATTGTCCTATAGAAGTGTGATAGGTGTTACCAATATTCCACTTCTCCCCATTGAAATTTAATGCCTTCCATTCTGGTGTAGGAATTGTTCCGGAAACAGCATTGAAAAAATCTCCCGGAACATCTTTTCCAAAACCAAACATACTCATATATTTATCAATATTTGCAATTCCTAAACCTTTCTGGTTTTGATATCCTCCACCAACCTCGTAAAAATAAACGTCAGAAGAGACAGCGAGTGCATGTCGCATATCTACATAACCATGGGCTTTCCAGTCTTTAAAAACAGTGGGTTTTGAAGCATCATATGGATTAGGAATAGAAATAGAACCAGTACTTAAAATGTTTGTTAGAGGGTCAATAATTTTTTCGTTGAGAGATGCCATTGCCATATAGGGTTTGACAATAGATCCGGGAGTATATAAACCGCCTATAACTCTATCCAAAAAAGGTTTTTTATTGTCAGTCAAATATTTATTTATAGCAATACTATCTTTTCCATCAGTAAGAATTTGTGGATCATACTCAGGGTAACTCGTCATTGCAAGAATTTCCCCAGTACCCACATCCATGATGACTCCAGCTCCTCCTGAAAAACCAACTTGATGAGCAAGACCAGAAATCAAATCATAAAGTTTGCTTTGCACCCTGGAATCAATCGAAAGTTTTAAATTTTTTCCTTCCATCGGAGGTCTAATAACATTTTCTGATTGTATCTTACCTAAAGCATCGACTTCTATGATCCTCAACCCGTTCTCACCTGAAAGATCATCATTATAGACTTTTTCCACTCCGTCTTTTCCAACAAAAATATCACTATAATAAAATCCGTACTTGTCCTTTAAAGGATACTTTAAATATCCTACAGTATGAGCTATACCAGAAATATTCGCGTATGATCTATCTGAAAATTCGGGGTTATCTTTATTTTCTGTGTTCCAAGCAAGTTTAATTTCATTTCTATCCAAAATTACACCTCTTTTGGCAAACAAAAGTGTATTTCGCATAGTATTTTTTTCACTTCTTGCATAATACTCTCCTCCTTTTAATATTTCTAGATTGGCAACACGAAGCACAAAAAGAATAAAAACAATTCCAAAAAATAATGACAAAAAAATAATGGTTCTGATAGAAATTGATTTCTCTATTCGTCCCTCAAATTGGTGAATATTAAAATTCGGCAAATTACTTGAGTCCAAAAAAATTTCATCCGGATCTATATCTTTCGCTCTATTTTTATAAAAGTCATTTCTATTCATCAGTAGAATTTTATCATCTTTTTAATCCAAAAAGAAACTAGAAAAAATATTATGAAAAAAATAATAAAAAAATGATTAATGCCGAAAAAGGTCAGATTTTTCGCCCCATAGACAATATCAAACAAGAAACCAAAAATAATAGCTTCTACAAAAAAATTGAAGATAAAAGTCAAAATAACGATAAAAACAAAGGTTAACCACCAAGGCAAAATAAAAAAAGACAGAAACAAAAGAAATAAAGAAAGTATTCTTAACATATTATTTTTTTCTAACAATTTCCACGAACTTTAACTCCTGAATATTTATAGGACTCTTAAACAAAACGGACTGAAAAGAATCAGTTTCTTTTGACTCTACCTTTTCCACAACTCCAAAAATATTCGTATTTATTGAAGGCATTATTATACTGTCCCCGACTTTCACTCCTATCTCCTTAGGAACTTCTATCCTGAAATTTCCATCACCAATCCCCTCCGCTTCTTTCAAAATATTTGCTGGACCAATAAGTACATTTGTTTTTTCTCCTGGACTTGAATAAAGGATTACTTTGGAAGAATAATCGTAAACTTCCGCGATTTTACCGATAAATATAGAAGCATCTGCCATGACTAATTCTCCCACAGAAACTCCATTGTTTTTTCCTACATCTACTATAAGGGTATCATAAGGCGAAATATTTGGTTTTACTAAGACTGAAGCAAGTATTAGATTGTCGGATTGTTTTTTTCTATTAAACAGGTCTTTTAATGTTTCATTTTCTTTTTGTACCAAATCAAAAAATAAAAGATCTTTTTTGGTAGATTCTATTTGTAATAATAAACTTCTATTTTCTTCTATTAGGGATTGTTTTGATTTAAAAGTCTCTATATTGTCTTTCCAAAAAGAAACAAAAGAGGAGGAAAAACTCCAGAGTGGCTTTCCTGTCGTAAACAAAATATTCTTGGCAAAATTTGTGGAAAGTGTAAAAAGAAATATAACAACAATTGCTAAAATTAAAACTATTTTTAAAATATTTTTTTCTGGTCTTTTTTCTCTACTTTTTAGGAGGTAATTCATCTTCATTTATAATTAAAATTTCTTCAAAAGAAGATAGATTTTCTATAATAATACCAGCTCCTCTTGCAACAGCAGTTATTGGGTCTTGTGCAATATAGATGGGAATTTTTAAATACTCATTAAGTAAAACGTCTAAACCCTTTATCATTGCGCCTCCACCAATTAAATGGATACCCCTTACCATGATATCTGATAAAATTTCCGGAGGAGTTGTCTCCAAAACTTCTTTTGTCGCCTCAACTAAGCTTTCAATGGATTGCGACATGGCTTCTCTGACATCTGAGTCAGTGATAATAACTTCTCTAGGAAGTCCGGTAATCAAATCTCTACCTTTAATAGATGCCTCCATAGGTTCACCCGCTGTAACTGCACCAACACTTATTTTTATATTTTCAGCAGTTTTTTCTCCAATCAAGATTTTGAATTCACTTCTAATATAAGAAATGATGTCGTTGTTGAGTTTGTCCCCAGCTATTCTCAGATTTTTTGATCTTACCACGCCAGAAAGAGAAATGACGGCAATATCAGTAGTACCTCCTCCAATATCTATAACCATGTTCCCGACAGGATCCTTTATAGGTAATCTTATTCCGATAGCTCCAGCCATTGCCTGCTCTACGATATAAACTTCTTTTGCACCAGCGTTTCTTGTAGCATCCCGTACAGCGCGAATTTCCACGTTTGTCACCCCACAAGGTACTCCTACCACAACTCTAGGTCCTAACATTTTCGGCAAAAACTCTTCCGCTCTTCTCAATAAGTGAGCTATCATTTCTTCTGTAACTTCAAAATCAGAAATCACTCCATCAACCAAAGGACGGACAGCTATGATATGGGCAGGGGTTCTTCCAAGCATCTCTTTTGCCTGAACTCCTACCGCCACGACTCGGCCAGTCTTTTGATTGAGAGCAACCACAGATGGCTCATTTATCACAATTCCCTTTCCCGCAACATAAACCAGAGTATTTGCAGTGCCCAAATCTATTCCAATATCATTGGAAAAATATTTATTCAACTTTTTTTTTGTTTCATCAAAAAAATCAGACATATTTTTTTATAAAATCTATCAAACCTTTTTCCTCCATCATTTCAACCTTTCCGGTCTTCCTTTCTTTTACCTCAAAGCTTTTTTTTTCTAAACCTTTCTCACTCACAACAACTCTTAAAGGAATTCCCAAAAGGTCTGAATCATTAAACTTCTCGCCCGCGCGTATATCTCTATCATCATACAGCACTTCAATTCCAATCTTTTCTAGTTTGCTATAAAGTGATTCTGCAATCTCTCTAACTTTTTTATTTTCTGAGACAATTTCAATCAAATGGACTTTAAAAGGAGCTATGGAAGTCGGCCAAACTATACCTTTCTCGTCAGAGAAAACCTCTACTATAGTCCCCATTACTCTACCCGGACCAATGCCATAACTTCCCATAAAAACGGGCTTTTTTTCATCTTTTTCGTTCGTAAAAAACAAATTAAGAGGTTCCGAGAATTTTGTCCCCAAAGTAAAGATATTTCCAACTTCCGATGAATTCTTTTCAATCAACTTTTTGTTTCCACATTCCGGGCAAACAGATTGTTCTTTTATTACCTCGCTATTTATTGCAATCATACATTTTTCACAAGTATGAATAGTATCTTCTCCTGCTGGAGTCACCGTCTGAAATTCATGAGAATACTTTGAAAAACTTCCTCCAGATGCAAAAGTGACATATGTGATATCTCCAAGTCCTAACCTTTCAAAAACTTTTTTATACGCATTCTTTGCTTTTTCATAAAAAACGTTGTGTTCCTTTTCATCTTTTGAGAAAGAATATAAATCTTTCATCAAAAATTCTCTTGAACGCATTATTCCACTTTTCGCTCGAGCTTCATTTCTAAATTTAGTTTGTATCTGATAAGGATAAACGGGGAGATCACGAAAAGATCTGATATGATTTTTCATAAGAGCAGTCAACGGTTCCTCATGAGTAAAAGCAAGTCCCAGCTCCGTGTTATTTAAAAGTTTTGTTTTAAACCAAATATCAACTTTTTCTTCACTCCATCTGTCTGTCGCTTTCCAAGAGTCACTATCTTGGAGTGATGTCAAAAAAAGTTCTTGTCCTCCTATCGCATTCATTTCTTCTCTTATGATAGAATTTATCTTATTTAAAACCCTTAAACCAAGCGGTAAGTAAGAATATACTCCTGCCATTTCTTTACTCACATATCCAGCGCGAGTCAGAAGAATCGCATTTTTTGAGATTTCGTCTTTCGGCCCATCTTTCCTAGTTTTTGTAAGAAGTTTTGATTGAAGCATTTTATGAATAATACATTAAAATATAATAAAAACAAACCCTTGACTAAAAAAATAAGTATGATAATTTAACGACGGACTAAGTATAGTTAAAAAAAATACTATTGAAGGGAAATGCAAATGGGAGCTCAGACGAAACCCAGGAAAAAATTACCCGGAGGAATTTTTTTGGTCGGAGGAATCATCGTGATGATGTGTCCCCATCAAAAAAAGAAAAAAGTTGCCAAAAAGATAATTGATAAATATTTCGAGGGTATCAAGAAAAAACTGGAAAAAATCATTGCCGGGATTGAAAATCCTTAAGAAATGAATCCTTAGTTAGTATAGAGGCCGCGCGAATCAGATTCGCGCGGCCCTGTTTTTTTATTTTATCAAACCTGTAACATCTTTAAAGGTAAGCACGATCATAAGTAAAATAAGAAGAGAAAAACCAACCATGTTTAAAATATTTGCTACAACAGGTTTAATCTCTTTTCTCATTACAGCTTCAATTGCTACAAAAAGCACCCTTCCTCCATCAAGAGCCGGAAAAGGTACTAAGTTTATTATTCCAAGATTAATGGAAATCAAAGCAATAAAACCGAGAAAGTACGAAAAACCAAAAAATCTTGTTTGATTTATCATTCCAGCAATTCCTACTGGCCCTGTAACTTGAGAAAAATCAGCCTTACCAAAAAATGAATTTTTTATCAAATCATAAAGACTTGTAATAACCTTCTTTGAATTGAGGGCAGTTATCTTTCCACCTTCCCAAAAAGCTAAAACTGGGTTTAATTTTACTACTCCCACATTTTCCATATAAATACCGATTATTTTTTTATTTATATTATCTTTTGCTGTTTCTGTAGAAGTAGAAATATTGTTTGCATTTCTGATTGTAATTAAGTCTCCCGGCATTATTAAATCCAAATCACCGGAAGGAACAGATACTATTCCAGCAGTTTTATAATTAGAAAAACCATACTTAACAGCAATAGCATTGAGAGTATCACCATTCTTCACTTCGTATATAACCGGGGTAGAAGTTGAGGAAGTTGAAGACGTTAAAGCTTCCATTGGAGTAGCAGTTGCCATCAATAATTCTCCGTTTCTGTTATAAAAAATTTCTAAAGGAGTATTCTTATTACTCGAAATAGCTTCTTGAATTTGAGCTATAGAAATATCTTTTGGATCATCGGTACCATATTGTTTTCCATCTGAAATTACTTTTATTAAACTATCCCCTGTCCGCAACCCTATTTTTTGAGCTACAGAATCAGGCATAACTTGAGTGATAATTATTTGTGGATTTTTAATATAATCAGCATATTTCAATGTCTCTTCTCCGATTGGCACTATTGACCCGAACATAAAAGAGATTGAAATTAAAATCCAAGCAAAGAGTAAATTAAAAAATATACCAGAAAGTAAAATAGATGTTTGTTTCCATTTTGAGACAGAAGTAAAACTTCTAGCTGAATCCTGTCCTCTAAGAGATTCTTCGTCGGGATTTTCGCCAAAGATCTTTACAAAACCACCAAAAGGAATAAGTCCAATAGAATATTGGGTTTCACCTTTTTTAAATGACACAATCCTCGGCGGAAAACCTACGCAAAACTCATCAACCCTCACTCCACAAAGTTTGGCAACAATAAAGTGCCCAAGTTCATGAACAAATATAAGCACCGCCAAAACAGCCAGAAAAAGTATCACTGTTATTACCATCAAGACATTCTATCAGAGAAAATAGAAGTTACAAAGAAATTTCCTTTTCCTTTTTAGTAAAAATTGTTTCTAAATTTTTATTAGCATCGTCAATCAACTTTTGCATTTCGTTTTTTAATCGGAACTTGTCGTCTTCACCCATTCCACCAAGTTTTTCTTTTGCCTGAATTTCATTCCAAATTATGTCTCTTATACCACGTAAAGATTCCCTTGCATCTTCCATTTTTGACTTGGCTGTTTTTAAAAGAAGTACCCTTCTCTCAGATGTAAGTTCTGGAAAAATAATTCTAAGACCTTTATTGTCCACCATCACGGATACACCAAGATTCGCAACTATAATAGCTTTTTCAATTTCTTTTGTTTGAGTTTTATCCCAAGGTGTAATTCTTATAGATTTGGCATCTTCTATACTGATATTGGCCAATTGATTTATAGGCATTCTTTGACCATAAGATTCAACTAATGCCCCATCAAGAAGCGCTGGACTTGCCATTCCTGTCCTAATACTTAAAAATTCTTTTTTGAGCCATTCTTCCACTCTTCTTATTTCATCTTTTAATTTTTTAAAATCGTATAACATATATTAATAATAAATTATTTAATAATTAACGCCATTATATCACAAGCGCTAAATGCTCCAAAATGATTTTGAGAGATGGCGATGGATCGCTTGAAAAAGAACGACATTTCTCTATTTCTTCCAAAATAAAAAGTTCCTTTTTTGTGACTTTGGACATTTTTACACGATTGTAAACTTCAGTTTCAAGCTCATTAAGAAAATTGACTACTTGAATTTTACTTTCTTTTTCATCAGATATATCATCTAAAAGTTTTTTGATTTTTTTAAGTCGTTCTGCAAGATCTATAGATAAAAATTCTTTTGCATTCATGGAATTTTTATCTTCTTTATCGTAAGTTTCTTTTGTTTTCTCCACATCAATAAAAATCATTCTAGATTTTAACGTAGGTAAAAGATTTCCTGCAGATGGAGAGATTAAAAAGAAACAAGTTCCTCCGGATGGTTCCTCAAACATTTTCAACATTGCATTCTGCGCTTGTTCTGTAATAAAATTTGCACAAATAACAGAAACCCTCAAATCACCGGTCGTGGACTTTTGAAAATGTGTTTCTTTTATCTTTCTGCTTTCTTCCACATTCAAAGTGTCAAACTCCGCAAACCAAAAATCAGGATTCCCTTTTGTCTTGAAACCAACTTTTTTTTCAACAAACTCAAAAACTTCTTTCGTAATATTTTTTCCGGAAGCATTTATACAATAGGCGTGGTGTGGTTTACCGTCTTTTAAATTAATTTTTAACATCAAAATTATCTCTTCGTAATAATACTTTTTTTGTAAGTATCAAGATGTTCTAAAGCAATACCAGTACCTTTTGCCACACAGTAAAGCGGATCTTTCGCAACAACAGCCTTTACACCAGTTCTACGAAAGACAAGCTCCGCCATGTTGCGAAGTTGAGAAGAACCACCTGTCATTATAATTCCTTTATCAATAATGTCTGCGGAAAGTTCTGGAGGTGTTTCTTGCAAGACATCTTTTATCGCTTTTATCATATCTCGCAATTCTCTAGAAATTGCTCTCACGATTTCATTTGTTTTAATTTCTGTTGAGCGTGGAAGTCCTGTGAGAAAATCGCGTCCTTTAATGGTCATTATCAGTTCTTCCTCCACGGGCACAGCACTGCCAATTTTTATTTTAATATCTTCAGATGTCTTATCTCCAATAGCTAGATTAAATGTTTTTTTAATATAATCTGCGATTGCGCAATCAATTTTATTTCCAGCGCATTTTACTGAAGTAGAAGAAACTATTCCCCCAAGAGAAATGACAGCAACGTCGGTCGTACCCCCACCAATATCTACTACCATATGTCCCATAGGTTCATAAATAGGAATACCCGCCCCAATAGCAGCGAGAATCGGTTCTTTCACCACATAAGCATTCTTTGCTCCAGCTTTTATGGCAGCTTCTATCACAGCGCGCCTTTCAGTAGATGTAACTCCGGCTGGAACAGATATCATCACATCTGGTTTAAAAATATTCCACTTTCCTAGAGCTTTGTTTATAAAATACTTAAGCATTGCTTCCGTCACACGATAATCGGCAATCACTCCATCTTTCATTGGTCTATAAGCTATAATACTATCCGGGGTCTTGCCTATCATTTTTTTTGCTTCTTCTCCCACTGCGAGAATTTTATTATCTTGTTCGGAAACTGCTACTACGGAAGGTTCAAATAAGACCACGCCTTTACCAGGTAAATATACCAAAGTGTTGGCAGTACCTAAATCTATTCCAATTTTTCGTGTGAAAAATGACATAACTTCACCTCAATATATCACTTCTTATTATTTTTACAATCTTATGTTATACTCGCTCCATGAATTTACAAATTGAAGGTGGGCACAAACTTTCTGGGACAATAATCACAAAAACATCCAAAAATGGAGCAATGGGAATTCTTTCCGCTTCATTATTAAATAAAGGGAAAACTATCATAAAAAATGTACCGAAAATCGAAGAGGTTTACAGAATGACAGAAGTTTTGGAAAGTATCGGAGTAGACGTTAAATGGAACAAAGATGATCTTGAGATAGAACCAAAAAAAATAGATCTAAAAAAGATTAACAGAAATTCTGCAGAAAAAACCAGAAGTATCATAATGCTTATTGGTCCATTAGTGCATCATTTCAATAAATTTTCTCTTCCACAATCTGGTGGATGTAAGCTAGGCGCAAGAACAGTTACCCCACATTTTTTTGCTCTTGAAAATTTTGGTATTGATATAAAAACTAAATCAGATAGTTACGATGTTAGTGTTAAAAAATTGAAACCTGCAGAATTTGCTCTTTATGAATCAGGCGATACTGTCACCGAAAATGCCATAATGACTGCATCACTCATACCAGGAAAATCTGTTATTAAATTCGCTTCCGCGAACTATCAAGTACAAGATCTTTGTTTCTTTTTGAAAAACCTAGGAGTAAACATAGAAGGAGTCGGTACAACTACTATCACAATACATGGAGTAAAAGAAATTAGAAAAGATGTCACATATTATCTAGCCGAGGATCCTATTGATTCAATGTTTTTTATTGCTTCAGCAATTCTTACAAACTCCGGAATAAAAATAGAAAGATGTCCGATTGATTTTCTAGAAATTGAATTGCTTAAACTTAAAAAAATGAATTTTAGATATAAACTTTCAAAAGTTTATAAAGCACTGAACGGTATGACAAACCTTGTGGATATTACAACCTCGCCGTCAAAACTTATTGCGCTTTCTGACAAAATAGAAGCGAGGCCATATCCCGGACTAAATATAGACAATCTTCCTTTCTTTGCAGTTATAGCTACACAGGCAGAAGGTCAGACACTTATCCATGATTGGGTTTATGAAAAAAGAGCTATACATTATAAAGAACTTGATAAACTCGGAGCCGATACGATACTTGCCGACCAACATAGATTTTATGTAAACGGAAAAACAGAATTGAAACCAGCAGAAATAATGTGTCCTCCAGCACTTCGCCCTGCGGCTATTATTCTTATTGCAATGCTTTCCGCAAAAGGAACGTCAATCCTACGAAATGTTTACAGTATAAATCGTGGATATGAAGAAATAGCAAAACGTCTAAATTCTCTCGGTGCAAAAGTAAAAATTTTAGAAAATTAAATTAGAAAGTTTCCCAGAGTACTTGTCGACTTCTTCCTTTTGAATAGTTTTTCAAACTTGAAAAAAAGCCGTTTTTCTGCCATTATACAAAAGATGAAACTAATAGAAATCATACCTATTTCTAGAGGCATACCAAAGGAATCTCTAAATTATTTTTCTTCTATTTCAGTACCCCTCGGCTCTATAATAAAAGTCCCTCTCAGAAAAAAAATTATTCCGGCAATTGTTGTATCCGTGAAAGATGCAGAAGAAGCAAAATCAGATATAAAAAATTCATCTTTTTCTCTTAAAAAAATAGAAAAAACAAAGTTTGTAAAATTCTTAACCGAAAATTTCGTAGAAGCCGGAAAAGAAACTGCTAAATATTTTGCCGGGTCAACTGGTTCTGTTTTATATTCTCTCGTCCCTAAAGTTCTTCTTGAAAATGCAGGAAAAATAAAAATTTCAGAAGCGATAGACCCAAAGAAACAAAAGAATCAGACCTATGAAAAATATGTCATTCAAGCTACCGATGATGAAAGATATACAAATTATAAAAGTTTGATAAGAGAAGAATTTGCCAAAAATCTTTCAGTTTTCTTTTGTCTACCGACAATTCAAGATATAAAAAAGGCAACCGAAAAACTTCAAAAAGGAATAGAAAAATATACTTACATTCTACATAGTTCAATGGGTGAAAAGGAAATAATTGAAAACGTAAATAAAATCTTGTCGGAGAAACATCCTGTTTTAATCATTGGAACAGGGGGATTTCTCTCGGTTCCTAGAGAAGACATCGGAATTCTTATAATAGACAGAGAAAATTCAAGAACATACAAAAGCCAGGGCAGGCCATATCTTGATATGAGGTATTTCGCAGAAAAATATGCCGAAAAAACAAAAATTAAACTGATGTTCGGAGATATGCTCCTCCGTACAGAAACTATTTGGCGATATAAAAATAATGAGCTTGTAGAAATTTCCCCCCTAAAATTCAGGTCTCTTTCTACAATGACAGAAGAGATCATAGATATGAAAGCGTTACAAGAAAGTAATTTGGAAAAACCAAAATTTAGAATAATAAGTGACAAACTAGAAAAATTAATAACCAAAAATATAGAAGGCAGTGAACATCTTTTTATATTTGTTGGAAGAAGAGGTTTGTCGCCTTCTGTTGTCTGCGCCGACTGTGGATCAATAGTAGGATGCAAAACCTGCGGAGCTCATACCGTTTTACACAAATCTCCCATAGAGAATTTTTTTCTTTGTCACAAATGCGGAGAAAGGAGAAGTGCTCTTGAAAAATGCACAAATTGCGGAAGTTGGAAATTGACCACTCTCGGAATAGGCACAGAGCTTATAGAACAAATGCTCTTGGAAAAATTTCCCAAACAAAAGATTTTTAAGCTTGATTCAGACAATTCTCCTACACACAAAAAAGCTTTGCAAATAATAGATAAATTTTATAATTCCCCTCAAGGAATACTTATTGGCACAGAAATGGCTCTGCTTTATCTCACAGAAAAAGTGGAAAATTCAGCTGTTGTATCCATGGATTCTTTTTTCTCTATCCCCGACTATCGAATAAACGAAAGAGTATTAAATATTTTATTAAAAATAAGATCTGTCACAGACAGAAACTTTATCATACAGACAAGAGATCCTGCACAAAAAGTCTTTGATTATGCTTCCAAAGGTAATTTAATTGATTTTTATAAAGACGAAATATACATGAGAGAAAAGCTAGGTTTTCCTCCTTTTACAGTGCTTGTAAAAATAATAATTGCAGGAAACAAGAACGAAGTTTTGGAAAGTGTTGAGCGTTTACAAAAAGATTTGAATCCTCTAGAAATAAATATTTTTCCGGCTTTTATTCCTGGTGCAAAAGGAAAATATGCAGTAAATGGAATTATAAAAATCCCCAAGAGAGACTGGCCAAACGAAAAGGTACTAAATATATTGAAATCTCTCCCGCCAAATTTTTCTGTGAATATAGATCCAGAGAATTTGCTCTAATAATTGGAACAAAAAATAGTAGAAAAGTGAAGTTCAGAAACATTTTCCTACTATTTTTTGTAGTCAAAATGAACTTTGTTCCCATATCTTAGATCCAAATGATTAAGTTTTTCAAGAAAATCAGTGCTCGTACTAATAGCTCCATCTCGTAGCATTGAATCAATGTTTTCCAGACTATTTTCAAACGCTTGTTTTTCATTAAAATAAATTGCTCCGCCAAGTTTCAGTCCTATTTCATATTCTCCACCAGGAAGAACAGATAAACTTATTGGTATAAAATCCATATCTTTTAATTTTTGCATTAAAGAATAAAGTCGTAAAAATTTTGGATTTTTCATATAGACACTACCTATGGGTTTCAAAAAGCTTCCACCGAAAAAATAGAAAAATGGGTTACCGGAAAAATTCGGAGCTTCTGAATATATGAATCCATTTTTATCCAAAAAATAACACTTCCTATCTTCCCTTTCTTTAGATGAACAGTAAATGCCTACAGGGTGTCTTTCTAAAACAGTTACTCTAAAAGAGTTTTTCCCGAGGATTCTCATTGAGGTGTCTTCTATTTTTGGAAAATTTTCCTTTAGAGAATTTTCAATTCCGAAATACGGTAAAATTAAAATATTAGATTTAGAAAATAAATAAAAGTATTTTCCCTCTATGGTTTTTTGAATATTTTGTACAAGTTCGTCTGCATTGAGAGTAGACATCCCCGCTACTTCAATTTTATTTACATTCAAAATACCGCTTCCACTAAACCACGCAAAAGCGACAAGCAAAACAACAATCAATGAAAGAAAAATAAGAATTTTTCTTCCTAAAACAACTTTTCTTCTCTTTTTAAGAGAGTTGCCTATGTCTCGCGATGAACCCATTTTTAAATTAAGACTTTTTACCGATATATTCGATACCGCCTACATATTTTCTCAAAACCTCCGGAATTTTGATACTTCCGTCTTCTTGCTGATTATTTTCTATGAGCTGAATCAAAATTCTGGGAGTGGCAAGAGCGGTATTATTCAAAGAATGAGCGAATTTTATTTTTCCGTCATCATCACGATACCTTGTGTTCAATCGTCTACATTGGAAATCATGAAAATACGAACATGAATGAGTCTCGCCATATTTATTTTGAGATGGTCTCCAAACTTCCACATCGTATTTCTTCACCTGACCAAGACCGAGGTCTCCTCCACAGTTTACAACAACGTGGTATGGAAGTTTGAGTATTTGCAAAAGTTCTTCAACGTTTGAAAGAAGTTCCTCGTGAAGTGCTACGCTTTTTTCATGACTTGCTTCACACCAAATCACTTGTTCAAATTTATAAAATTCATGCAACCTATAAAGTCCCTTGACATCCTTACTGTAACTTCCCGCTTCTCTTCTAAAACATGGAGAAAAAGCGAGTTTTTTGATAGGTAAATCTTTCTTGTCAATAATCTTGTCAGCATAGTAACTCATAGTTGCAACCTCAGCGGTTCCAGCCAGATAATCATTGTCCTGTGTTTTGTATAAATCATCTTCACCTTGTGGAAGATATCCTGTGCCAAGAAGTGTTTCTCTGCGAACAAGAGAAGGAACAAATATAAGTTTGTATTCACTTTTCTTTTCCCTGAAAAAATCCATCACAAATTGCCACAAAGCAAATTCTAAAAGTGCTCCTTCGTTTTTCAAAAAGTATCCTCGGAAACCGGCAACCTTTGCACCAGTTTCAAAATCAGCAAGGTCTAACTTTTCCATTATTTCAATATGATCCTTTGGTTTAAAATTAAAATTGGGCTTTTCTCCCCAAGCTTTAACCTCCACATTTCCTGTCTCATCATTTCCCTCGGGTACAGACATATCGGGAATATTTGGAACTTGAAGCATAAGCATCTGCCAGTTTTTCATCACTTCTTTCATTTTTTCTTCTTCTTTCTGCAATCCTTCTTTCAATAATTTCATTTCATCAAGGAGTTTCTTTTTCTCTCCCGCATCTGTCATAGAAGGCAATTTTTTACTTGCTTCATTCTGTTTAGCTCTCTTTTCATCCACAGAAAGAGTCAATGCTTTTCTTTCATCATCTGCTTTTATGAGTAATTCTACATCAAACTTGAGATGCTTTTTCTTTGCACCTGCTTGTATCAATTCTTTATTTTCTCGTATAAATTTTATATCTAGCATAGGCTCAATGTTATCAAGAAATAATAAAATAGACAACTTTTATAAACATGACAGACACTTTTCTTCTTTTTTATAATTTGGTATCATTCTGAATGGAAGATTGTGCGGGAGACTAAAGTGACAGGTCGTCACAACCGTACGCGTTGCATTACTGCAACAGGAGGAAAATATCATGAAACGGTTCTTACGGCGCCAAGTGCGCCATCGCGGGAAGGCGACGTTGGTCTAACCAGTCACACGCGAACCACGGGGTCACAGTCGGCTTGCCGGCTGTGACTTTTTTTTTATTTTAAAAAAATTTTTGTTATAATCAATTTCAGATATGTCTTTGAAAGATTTTAAAATTTATATAATCAAAAAGGATAAAATGCCGGAAATGCTTCGGGAAATTTCTGATTGTCCGGAAAAACTTTTTGTTCAAGGAACAATGCCGAGTAAAAATACAAAACTACTTTGTGTTGTCGGCTCTAGAAAATTTACTCCATATGGAAAAGAGGTTTGTGAAAAACTTATTTCCGGACTTCGCGGATATGATATCGCCATAGTTTCAGGACTTGCACTCGGTATAGACGGCATTGCTCATGAATCCGCAATGAATGCAGGACTGAAGACTATTGCTGTCCCCGGCTCTGGGCTTTCTGAAAAAGTTTTGTATCCAAGAGCAAATGTCCAGCTTGCAAACAAAATTCTAAAATCCGGTGGTGCGATACTTTCCGAATTTGAAATGGACTTCGCCGCAACACCATACAGCTTCCCTCAAAGAAATAGAATTATGGCAGGACTTTCTCACGCCACGCTTGTCATAGAAGCAGAAATCAAATCGGGAACCCTCATCACTTCCAAACTCGCCACAGAATACAACAGAGACGTATTCGCAGTCCCCGGCTCAATCCTCTCCAAAAATTCCGAGGGACCAAATATGCTTATCCGCCTCGGTGCAACCCCCATTCGCTCCAGTAAAGATATTTTAGAAATGCTTGGTTTTAATATTGACGAGGAACCACAAAATCTTGAACTGAAATATTCCGATTGCTCACCCGAAGAACTATTCATAATAGAAATTCTCAAAACCCCTATGTCGAAAGACGACCTCATCCGAAAAGCCAAAATGCCGATTTCCAAAATCAGCGCTATTATCTCAATATTGGAAATTAAAGGGTTAGTGAAAGAAAGTATGGGAGAGATGAGATTGACGTAAAAATTTGCTAAAAAAAGAATTATGGTATATTAGTATACGAAATGAAATTATTAATTGTTGAATCCCCATCAAAAGCAAAAACGATAGAAAAATATTTGGAAGGCGCTTATACTGTTCGAGCAAGTGTCGGGCATATTCGTGATTTACCAAAAAGCAACAAGGACGCCATTGATATCCCCGGTGGTTTTATTCCTCGTTATGTAGTTAGTCCTGGTAAAGAAAAAGTCGTCTCTGAAATAAAATCTTTAGCCAAAAGAGCTGATGAAGTATTACTCGCGACCGACCCTGACCGAGAAGGAGAAGCAATTGCATGGCACATTAAAGAAGCTGTAGGACTAAAAAGTCCAAAAAGGATTCGTTTTTATGAAATTACAAAAGATGCTATCAAAGAAGCTCTACAACACCCCACGGAAATAGATGACAATCTAAGAAAAGCTCAAGAAGCAAGACGTGTGCTTGATCGACTTGTAGGATACGACCTCTCGGGACTTATTTGGAAAAAAGTGCGATACGGACTTTCTGCCGGACGCGTACAATCCCCCGCTCTCCGCATAATAATGGAGAGAGAAAGAGAAATCCGCGCATTCAAACCGGAACAATTTTGGGTAATTGAAGCTGAAACGGAAACAAAAAATAGAACAAAATTAACTTTAAACTGTGATGAAGAACCTCGCGATATAAAATTGGTTGAAAAAATACTTGAGGTTGGCAACAAAGAAACCTGGACTGTAAAAAGCGTCTCTGCAACAGAAGCAAAGAGGTCTCCTAAAGCTCCTTTCACTACTTCTACCCTCCAGCAAACTGCTAGCACTCGCCTAGGATATGCCCCGTCAAATACTATGAGAATAGCACAGAAGCTTTATGAAGCTGGTCTTATTACTTATATGAGAACAGATAGTACAAACTTGAGCGCAACCGCCCTTGATCAAATGGGAGCGTTAATAAATAAAAAATACGGTGCAAATTACGCTAAGAGAAATGTTTATGTAACAAAAAGCAAAAACGCACAGGAAGCACATGAGGCCATCAGACCAACAGATGTCAGTAAAGAAATGGCTGGACTTGCCGATGATCAGAAAAAACTTTATCGACTTATTTGGCAAAGGACAGTCGCCTCTCAAATGACTGACGCAAAAATTCTTAGAACAAAGATTACTGTGCAGGTTGGCAGTGGCGAAATTCCTAATTTTTCAATCAATGGTTCCCAAATGCTCTTTGATGGCTGGCTAAAGGCAGATCCAGATGCTCGAGGTGAAGATGTTGAATTACCAAAGATAACAGAGGGAGAAATTCTCAAACTTTTGGACATCAGAAGTCAGGAGAAGTTTACCGAACCGCCAGGAAGATACACCGAGGCCGGTCTTATCAAAGAACTTGAAAAGAGAGGTATTGGCAGACCTTCCACCTACGCTTCTATTATGAAGACACTTGAAGAAAGAGATTATGTCTCGAAGGAAGGCAGAACTTTGATACCAACTGATGTTGGAGATGTTGTGAGTACATTCCTCGAAAATAATTTTACAAACTATATCAGTGATACTTTTACGGCCGAGATGGAAGATGAATTGGACCAAATTGCCGAAGGAAAAAGAGAGTATGAAAAAACTCTAAAAGATTTTTACGGACCATTTTCAAAGGATGTAAAATCAAAAAATAAAATAGAAAAGATTACAAATCTAGGTGAGGCGGATGAAAAACATAGATGTCCAGTCTGTGGAGGACCAATGGTCATAAAACTTTCAAAAACTGGAAAGTTCTTAAGCTGTAAAAAATTTCCAAAATGTATTGGCGCTAGGAAAATTGATGGCGAGGAAATGGCGGGGCCAAAAGAAACCGGAGAGACCTGCCCTGAATGTAAAGATGGTAAACTTATAGAACGCGAAGGACGATTTGGTAAATTTATCGCCTGTTCAAACTATCCAAAGTGTAAATTCATCAAGAAAGACGCCGAGCTCGAAAAGCAAAATTCTACTGGCGTAGCCTGTCCTATTTGTAAAACTGGTATGATGACAGTAAGGAGAGGAAGATTTGGAAACTTTTACAGTTGTTCAAACTATCCAAAATGCAAAAATATTACAAAAGCTAAACCAACGGGGAACCTCTGCCCTACCTGTAACGCCCTTATGATGGAAGGAACTAAAACTATTCCAGAAAGATGTTCCGACAGAAAATGTCCAAATCATAATCCCCATAAATTGGAGAAAAAATAAGTATATGACAAATTTACAAGACAAAAAAGGTAAGATCAGAAAATTAGTAGGATTGATATTGGTAACTTTTATACCAGATGTAAATGGGAAACAAAAACTTATGGCTGTCTTACAAAAACGCGGCCCCTGGGATTTTGAAGTGATGAAACCAGAAATTCTTCCTGGTTGCTATCAAGTAACTTTCAATGGTGAACTAAAGGAAAAAGAAACATTTTTAAGCGCATTTTTTAGAGAATCAGGCGAAGAATTAGGAATTAAATTTACTGATAAACTAAAAACAAATAAAACCCTCAGAGAGCTTAATCATCTCAAGAAAGAAAATAAAGAGGTGATTATTTTCGGAGCCCTCGTATCTCCTGAGCAACTTTCTCTGATTCGTCTCAGTATAAGTACTGGTGGGTTTGCTCTTATAGATAGTAATGAAATAAAAAAGATTATAGAAGTTAACCCAGAGATTAGAGAAAATGGAGTTCAAAAGGACAGGATAGTAATGTTTCCAGATGAAATTATCGCTATTAAGAAGGCTTTTGAGATATTCGAAAAACAGTAAAACTAGGGCTTTTTTTATATTTGCCTAAAAACAGATTAGGGTCTATTATTCCCAATATGACTTCTGTAAAAGAGATAATAGATCTGATGGATTCCCCATCAAAAGAAGATATTGTACTCATAGAAAAGG
>Ga0265297_10005645_pt1 | contig 18848 bp, 29 predicted proteins | sample Munlanlwell13791_FD_192502 | JGI IMG/M metagenome (GOLD analysis project Ga0265297, IMG submission 192502) | Leachate microbial communities from a municipal landfill in Southern Ontario, Canada - Leachate well 137-91 | ecosystem: Engineered > Solid waste > Landfill > Unclassified | place...
GAATCAATTATATATACACCACAAGGTGTAGAGTTGGCAAGATTTTTTCCAAATTCCTCCCCGCAATGAATTGCGGGGTCTCCTTTGGAGGTTTTTATGAAAATTAATATACTTTACGGCTCGGGCGACATTCTAGCGGGGTATCTAACTATAAATCCATTTTGCCCCACCGAGACAGATGATGTGAAACGATGCGATGTTCGCAATCTGGATAAGTACCTGGATGACGCCGAATGCGAGAGCATCGTTGCGTGGGATGTTTTGGATTACATTTCGTTGCCCGAACGGGAAAAGGTTGTAAACCACTGGGTGTCTAAACTCGCCCGTGGGGGAACGCTTCTCATAGGTGGAACTGATTTACGCCTCGTTTCGAAGTCTGTGAGTGCTTATCAGATTGAACCCAAGGGGGCAACCGTATTACTATATGGGGTACAGGAGCAACCATGGGGTATTAAGCGTAGTATGTCCACCTGTGTTGACACGGCCCAAATGATGCGTAGCATGGGGCTTAAAGTCTTGAGGGCTCAATACGAGGGATTTCAGTACTTTGTTGAAGTTGTAAGAACATAACCAACGAGGACATAATTTATGTGCCAACAACGAGTCGAGCGTATCAAAAAGATTATATTAGACAGACTTCCACAAGACCATCGCAAGCCTATTAAAACATACAAAACTATGCAGGGAATGATTATGGCGTTATCTAAACATTGGAATATTCCATACAATAGATTAATAGCTTTGTATAAAGCTCGTACATATATTAGTATTAGAGATTATAATCTATCCAGTTCAAAGGATAAGAAAGAATATTATCAATTTCAATACAAAGAAACTAAACCTATAAACCAAGATAAATGGTTTTTTGTTAATATTATAGCAGTAGCTCACAATCCTATAAGGGTTTGTTGTGAAATGTTAGATGGTCAAACAGATGTATTCATAGCTGGAACTATTTTACACGAATTAGGACACCTATATAAAACTAGTGTAGATAAGCCAAATTCCGAAGAATATGCAGAAGAATATGCCATTCGATGGATACGAAAGTTTATCAAAGAGGGATTGATTTGTGAAAGAGATTAAACTATACAACAGCAATATGGTAGCGTTAGTTGATGATGAAGACTATGCACTTGTCGCAAAGTATAGATGGCGACTAAATCAAGGATACGCCTATTCTGTTACTCAAGGAAGTCGTAAAAGTAGAAAATCAATAAAAATGCATCGACTGGTTTTAAACCTAACTAATCCGAAAATATCAGTTGACCATATTGACAATAATAAATTAAATAATACTAAAACTAACCTTAGAATATGTACAAGTAGCCAAAATTCTCGTAATACAATTAAAAGGTCAAATACTAAATGTAGATATAAGGGCGTGTCGTATGATGCTAGACGAAAGAAGAATCCATGGTATGCACGGATTAGATATAATTATAAATATATACATATCGGGTGTTTTTCTTCAGAAGAAGAGGCTGCTTTGGCATATAACGAAAAGGCAAAAGAGTTGTTTGGGGAATTTGCAAATCTAAATTAGGAGACGATAATGAACGAGTATGTAAATCCAGAAAACGGTTTGGTATATTGTCATTTTAAGGCACAATATATCTTAAGTATTAGAGACAAAGTACAACCCCCCCCACGAATTTTTATAGAAACTGGTACTCATGTTGGTACCACAACGCTACAAATGGTAGATTATTTTGACATTATTCATACTATAGAGCTTAAAGAGCCAGAATTTAGGGGCGTCCAAAAAATCATTGATGAAAAAGGTATCTCGAATATAACCCAATATCTAGGTGATAGCCGAACATATTTACCAAAAATTATAGAAAATATTAATGAGCCTTGTGTGTTTTGGTTGGATGCACACTGGCATCAATCAACCGCCCCTTTAATGGAAAACCTAGAATCTATTTCGCAACACAGTATTAAAAATCATCTTATTCTTGTTGACGACGTTAGGCAGTTACGTATGTGGGGATGCCCCATGTTAGAAAAAACACTGCAATATTGCAAAGACAAATTTCCACAACATCATATTTACGCAGAAAACGATATCATTCATATAGTACCGGAGAATCGCTATGAGTAAACATTCCGAATGCAATCTAGATGACTTTATTTTTAATCGTTTCGACACAGGGTTTTACGTTGATGTTGGGGCTAACGATGGAGTCCACGGTAGTAATACGCTAACATTAGAGCAAAGAGGTTGGAGCGGGTTATGTATTGAGCCGCTAAAAAGAAATATTGAACTATTAAGACAAAGCAGAAAGTGTCTAATTGACGAGTCTTGGTTAGCTAGCTCCGTGAGAGATGTGGAAATCTTGGAGCAGCAAACAGATAGTTATGTTAATATATCTGGACATGCTGCTTACGGCGGTAGTTGTATTATAGATTTTATCCCAGAAGGGCACAAAAAAACACTACTTAGTAGGCGGTTTTTACCCAAAGTAGTTCGCACTAAGACACTAAACGAAGTGCTATCAGAGTATAATATCCCTCGTAGAGTAGAATTTCTCAAGATTGACACCGAAGGTTCAGAGCTTGACATATTGATGGGGTGCAACTTAGCAAAGTACAGTTTTGGTATTATTAGTGTTGAGGCTACTCTTAAGGATGATAAGGGTCTAGTTGATTATTTATCCCAGAGGGGTTATAATTTCTTACAGTCATTTGGCATGAATCTTTTGTTTGAAAACAAGGATTTTTAATGATTCATACGGTAATATTTAGCAAAGACAGGGCGTGTCAGTGCGACCTATGCCTTCGGTCGCTATTTCATAATGATACAATTAATGTCTTTGATAAGATTTCAGTAATCTATGCCGCTTCTAAACCATATTTCGTCCAAGGATATGAGTTATTACAGCGGCGATGGAACAAGATGGTTGATTTTGTGTGGCAAGATGAATATGATAGTTTTAAGGATGCGACAGTTGCTACAGTGGATGACTGCCACACATACATGATGTTTATGGTAGATGATAATATTATGTACCGCGAGTTTCCAAGCTATCCAGAGGAATATCTACTCGAAAAGAATATCAAAACATTGCTTAATAATTTGTTCACAAAGTGCGGTTATATGAACTTAGGGTGTTTCAGCCTTCGGCTTGGTCGCAACACCGTGATACAAGACCCATATCTTAAGACCCAGACAGAATTTCCCAAAGAATATTCATATGACGATGTTTTTATGTTTTGGAATTGGACCCAAGTAAATCCGTGGCATAATTTTGGATATCCGCTTAGCCTTGACGCTACAATCTTCCAGGTTAATACCATTTTACCAATCTTACGAGACATCGACTACAATAATCCCAACTCATTGGAGGGTGCTCTACAATCCCAAAGAGATAAGTTACCAAGGTACATGGGGTGTTTTCAACAGAGTCTCGTAGTCAATACTCCTCTTAACAGGGTTCAGGATACTTGTAAAAACCGCGAGGGTGAATACTTTCCTGCTGATGCCAAATATCTAAATGAACAGTTTTTGCAAGGAAAACGAATATTGTTAGGCGATATAGACTTTAGTAACATCGTGGGATGCCACCAGGAATTACAGGTTCAATTATGCAATACGACGTTTTAATACCAGCCGCACCAAAAGATTATAACAAAGTGCCGTTTGTGGTTGAATCTTTGAGATATCTGGAACCACAACCACAACATATCTATGTGGTAAGTCCTGATGGAATTCAAGTCAAGGATACAATAGGTTACTGTGATTACGAAGTATTATCTTTAAATCCTTTGCAGAATAAATATTATAGACCACAATGGATTTTTCAACAATTTATAAAATTATTTCAAGACATAACACGAGAATCTTTGTATTTAGTAGTAGATTCTGATTTAATATTCAACAGAAAATTTGAGGTTTTCCCACAAGGAAATAGAACATTCTTTTTGGGAATAGACCAACATCATACACCATATTTTAATTTAATGCAACAATTATTTGGGTTTGGGCGTGTATACCCGTGGAGTTTTATTTCTGAAGTAATGTTATTTGACAAATCTATTACACAAGGGATTACCCCAAGTGTAGAATCGCTGTACACAAAAGTATGTGATTTAATTGACTCCAGCGGACAGGACTATCTCATTGCGGATTATGAATTATACGGAAATTACGTAACAAGATATTATCCAACATTATACCATACTAAGCATATAAAAACTAAACTGTCTGGTATATATTCCCAGTGGAATGATGATATGATTTCAAATATTATAGCAAGTATGTCTAGTCAAGATTACGATACTTTCACTATTCATACTTGGATATAAAATTATGCAGTGGTCTTATCGAGAAAATCCCTATGCTACGCACCAACCAGTCCTTTGGGCGATAGCAAAGAATATATCCCATGGGCGTATTTTAGAGCTTGGCGCGGGTTATGGAAGCACACCACTGTTGCATGAAATCTGTAAGAGAAATAACAACATTTTGTATACAATCGAAACAAAGGAAGTATGGGCAAGACAGTTTAACCACTTGAGGAGTCAGCATACCCACCAATAAATTGGAGGGCTTGTGCCCCTAGGGGACGATTGGTTGGCTGACATCAACCTGCCAGATAGGCGTATTACTACGCGAAACTGGGAGTTTGGTACTTTGAGCTATATTCAACGAGGCGTTGTAATCCGCATCATAGATAATACCACTCGTGGAATAATAGCGGCACCCTTGACGAATACCATCTCGTTTTCCCGTTACGCAATCTATTTGAGATGTGTATGCAGGATTAACCAAGACAACTTGTTTTCCAACAAGCCCGGCCTTATACGATAGTATTTGTTTGATTAAACCAAATGGAACTTGCGAAATACGATTTTTGTTTTGTTTGTGGTGTTTTTTACTTTTGAGCTTGACACAATCTAAATCTTCAAGTACAATAACATTAGCTTTCGTATCTAGAATTTTATTAACTAAGTGATGTGCAAAGTTTTTAGTCGAGTTGTGTTCTTTATGGCGAATTTTTTTCAAGTGGCGTTTGGCAGACTTGGTTCCTTTAGACCTTAGACAACGCTTCAGATATCGCAATTTACGTTTTTGCTTCAGGTAGTGTTTGTCCTGGAAGGCTTTACCCTCAGATGTGACAGCAAATCTCCTGATGCCTAAATCAACACCAAGAGCTAATTTTGGCTGAGAAATATCTATTGGAATCTCAAATGGAAGAGACACAAAAATATCGTTGCCACGAACGAAAATCTTAGGGTCTTTGAACTTGTATTTGCCCAAAAAACACTGTAACTTGGCATAAGTATAAAGTTTGGTATTCACACGTTTATCTATTGTAGTAATCCGCAGAGTTTCGCCATTCCATGTATACAGACGTTTATCTAGCTGAAGTGACAACTTTTTCTTTATTGGCGGTGTGTCTATTTTGTGCCGATTTGACTTAATCGAACGGTATATACTAAGACATTCTTGTTCGGACTTGATTACGATTTGTGACGGTAGCTCTGGATTTTCAGAACGATAGTTCTTATAGAATTTTTTGTGCAAATCCACAATACTATTATGTTTTGTCCCATAATGCAACTTAAGACATGCGTTTACAGCATCTCGATGGAGTTCTAGCGTCTTGATAACCAATTGTTTGGCATCATCGCTTTCAAACACAAGTTTTGTGGTATATGTTATTATTTGCATTATTTATCCCTTCTGGTAGTATATACACCGTTTTTCAAAAACCGTAAAATTTTCCTTCAAATTCCTCCCCGCAATGAATTGCGGGGTCTCCTTTGGATATTTTTATGACTGGACCACCCACGCTTTTGGCGAGTAACTTATTCCTTAGTTGTGACTTAATCATAGACTATACCCTTGAGGAGTTTAACGGTGAAATTAATTTTGACACATATGGGTTCTGACCTACCGGCTTATGTAGAATTTTGTCTCAAGCAACTTCGCTACTGGAATGGTGATGAGCTTGAAATTGTCTTTTTGATGCAAGATAAATACATTTCTGCGGATAGAAACAAGGATTGGTTTTCTAGTTACAATATACAACCGTATCCTTATGAAGAATTAAAGTCAGAAAGGACGGACGAATTTTACAATTTATCGTGGTATCATGTATGGGGTACGCCTAATACAAAGTACCCAAGTCCCCCAAATTTCGTTCAGGGAACCTCGGAGAGGTTGTTTCACCTTGCGGCTTATTGTGAAAAATTCGACATATCTGGAGCTTATCATATCGAAAACGACATAATGATGTATGAGTCATTTGCTAAAATTGATAACGTGACACGAAAAAATTATGATGAATTAACCGCTACGGTGGTTGGGCATAATGATATGGCCTGCGCATTAGTATATATACCAAGACATAAACATATCGCCAAGGCGTGTAATTTTATCTTAGAAATGATGTCCGAAGGAAATGACGTACTTTTGAGGAAATATCCCGAAATGGGTATGGTTCACGAAATGACAATTTTGCGAAAGTATCAATATTTACAATATTTACCTTCTTTGCCATGGCATCGCCACTATAAAGATTTTCAGGCTTTGTTTGACCCAGCTTCTTGGGGACAATATCTTGGTGGTACTAATAATTTTGGCAACGGCGTTGGTTGGGCCGGAAATCATCATTATGTAGGACAAGAAATTTTAGCAAAGCGATTTTCTGCCAGAATGGAACGGCAAAACGGTGTATATATACCATATGCACTATGTAATGATGGGCAACAATACCGCTTGAACAATCTACATATCCATTGCAAGGAATTACAGAAATTTCTATCGTAGATTTCAAAACATGTTGGCGCAGCCATTCGGATGAAACAGAATGTGGCTGGGGTTCAACTCTTGAGAATACCGAGCATCTCATTAAGGTTATGCCGCATATATGTCGTGGATATAATATTACCAAGATGTGTGATGCGGGCTGCGGTGACCTAAATTGGATGAAATTAGCCTTGCCTAAAATGTCTGTAGTATATCAGGGATGTGATTTATTCCGTCGCGAATCGTGGGCTCAACTGGATAATTTTGTATACCTGGCAGAACTGGATATCACAAAAGAATTAATACCAAGTTGTGACTTAATACTTTGCCGAGACGTGTTTATTCATTTGCCAAACTACATGATTCAACAAGCCCTAACAGGGTTTAAACTTTCTGGCAAATATTTATTAACCACCACCTTTCTTGCTAATCAAGACGGTTCACCAGTCGATAACTTGAAAAGGCCCGCTGAACCAAGTGTGTTGCACGCCAAACTAGACCTGTCGGCAGAACCATTTGGGTTGGGTCCGCCAGAACTATCTATTCCAGAAAAATACCCATTTAAGGTACTCTCTTTATGGCAACTCTAATTCAAGGTACAAAATTTCAGGCTTTAGCAGATTATACCTATTCAGACTTGACTGATTTACGACGGTATGTAGAATGGTCAACTTTTGACAAACACTTGATTTATTGTAAGACAGACAACGCACAGGCGATGATATCCCAATTGGGACAATTTAAAGACCATAAATTTGTAATTGTGACACATAATTCCGATGGGGGTATTTGTACACCCAAGGTACGTAGTTATGATTGCGACCCGAACCTAACGACTTGGCCGGATAATATTATCAAGTGGTTTGCCCAGAATTTATGTATTAACCACCCAAAAATTACACCTATACCGATTGGGTTAGAAAATGATTATTGCTTTCCAGATTTGGAAAAAACGAAAATATTAAAATATATCCAAAACGAATATTATCATAAAATTAACTTGGTTTATGTTAACCACAACGTCGGAACTAACTTCAAAGAGCGACAACCCATATATGATTTGTTAGCAAAAGAGAAATGGGCCACTGTTAAATACGGGCGTAATCCTGATAACTACGCTGACTACCTGCGTGACTTAAAACAACATGCTTTTGTGGTATGTCCACCTGGAAATGGTGTAGATACACATCGTTTGTGGGAAGCGCTCTACCTAGGGTGCATTCCTATTGTAAAGCGTTATCCCGGCGCGGAATATTTTGCCGCTAGGTTTCCTATTATACTAGTAGACTCGTGGGATAATATCACACAAGATAAACTCACCGAGTGGGTTCATGCAATAAAAATTTGGCATATTAATTGTTTGGTTAATTATCTTGACTTCAATTACTGGGCTAGTTTGATTCGTGAGGCACTATGTTCAAAGGCGTAAAATACCGCACTGCGGACAACTGGTTTAACCACATTCCGATGGGTGATTTTCAGCACCCGATTAAGTATCTAGAAATAGGGGCGTTTTACGGTGCTAATCTCTTGTCGGTTGCCGCTACTTACGGAGCACACCACGAGAGTGAGTTACACTGCATAGACCTTTGGGCCGACTATGACGACTATCCTGAGTATAAGGGGCAGCAAGACGAAATCTATCTGACTTTTGTGGATAATATTAATCAATCCGCCCACGGCAGTAAGATTCACATCCATCGGGGATACTCACACCTAGAAATTCCCCGCCTCGATGATGGCTATTTTGACATGATATATGTAGACTGCAATCATGAGCCAGAATACGTCTTAGAAGATGCGGTCTTGGCTTTTAGAAAACTCATGATTGGTGGATATTTAATTTTTGATGACTATGGTTGGGGCGGGCCGGACTTAACCCAAAGGGGTATTGATGGGTTTCTCAATGGATATTATAAGCGTATTACTAATCTTGGTGAACGGGATTCACAAGTATTCGTGAGGAAAATTAGATAATGTCAGACATTAAAACCTTCTGCCACGGGTGTGTATTCTCACTGGGGCAAAATTGCTTCGTAGGCAATTATCGCAAATTCGAGCACAATGGAGCGGTTGTTACCGTAGACGATAATACCGATAGTTGTGTTGTAGATGGTAAAATTTGCGTTCACTTCAGAGACAAAAACTGGGTTAAGCAATACCCTAATGAGCAAGCACACTTTGATGATAGTCAACTACTGGATAAACAAAAGTGGCTAAAGATAGCTCAGAAAGAACTCAAATTGGATTATACCGCCGTGATATATGTTTCGGATAGCATCCAAGAGGTTGAAACTACATATAAGAGTCTTCTGGGGCAGTCAACCCCGCCCCGTGAGATAATTTATGTAAAGCCACTGCAAAGTAGTGTAAAGCCATTTTACCTAAGAAATTTTTGTCTAGATACGGAATTACCATGGCGCATTGAAACCGTCCTAGAAGACAATGCTGATATGGGGCGATGTTTTGATATTGGGTTAGATAAGGTTAATAGTATCTATACTATATTTGGGTGCGCCGGGTTTGTTCTACCAGAAGATTTTAGTTCTAGCATGGAGCAGATGTTTTATATCAACTACGAGAGTTGTATTCTAATGAAGCCGCCACAAGACCCAGTTATTAACACCTATGAGGATTTACTAGATATCGAATCTAAGGTATTAGCATCGGCCTGGATATTTACACAAGCCCAACTTGCCAACACCCTTAGTGGAAATCGCGGTGAACCACTCATCGACAAGATTAAAAAATTAGCAAAGGAACAGTCATGCCAGGACTTAATAAAGACCTACCCGTCGTAACTGTAGTTATCCCGTGTCATAATCACGAAAAACTTGTTCTGCGGGCGGTTGATTCTGTTGTTAATAATGGCTATCCGCGAGTCATTGTTGCCGTAGTAGACGATGGCTCAAGGGATAATTCCCGCCAAATAATACTATCCCAGATAGAAAATCAACAATCCGTGGGTGAAAATGCCATACAGGGTGTGTATAAAGGCGTACCTATCGTCTTATTGTGGAACGATATATCTCGTGGACCATCCTTCGCCCGAAATATGGCGATTAAAGCCCTTTGGAACAATTGTCACTTGTTTGCGATGCTTGATGCGGACGACTATTATCTAGGGGGCAAACTTGAAAAATGTGCCACTGTGTGGATGAGTGACCCTGATAATATTGGGCTTGTGTATCATGACATACTGATTAATAATCTAGCAGTTGGAAGTTTTTTGTATGAATATCGGGAGCCATTTGACCGCAAGCGACTTGAGCAAGAATGTATCATATCAAACACTCCGCTGGTAAGTAAGGCTGCTTTTCAAGTTGTTGGTCTTTACGATGATGATATGCGCACTTGTGAAGATTGGGACTTGTGGCTAAGAGTAACAGAAAGGTTTATTGCGGTTCACATTCCAGAAGCATTATCGGTTTATAGCGTAACTGGATATAATGCCACGGATACCGTACCCAGGGAAATATGGCAACATAATTGGCAACGAGTACAACAAAAACTAAAGGAGCGGTATGCCCAGGCACGTCGCTGAAGCTAAGCCAGGCAAAACAGAAGAAATTGATGTTGTAATTTTATCGGCTGGAATAGGTTACACTACGCGGTCATATGGCCCAAAGGCTTTGTTTAAGTTACACGACAAAACCCTACTAGAGCATCAAATCTCAACTCTTCGTGGCGTGTTTCATTGTAATATTATTGTGGTCGTGGGATTTCAGTACGAAAAAATAATACGCCGCACGCAACAAGATGTACGATTCGTATATAACCCGCTCTATGATGAGTATAATATTTTGCATAGTATCTTGGTTGGACTTCTAAACTGCACAAAGTCTAAGGTTCTTGTGGTCTATGGCGACTTGGTGTTTGATGCCCGCGCGGTAAATCAGCTTACGCCAGATAATACATCTAAGATTTTAGTTGACAAACAGGGGCAAATTGGTAATAATAAGGTTGGAGTAGCACAGCAAGACAAGATAGCAACTAATTTGTCGTTTGGGCTTCGTGATAAGTGGGCTCAGATAATATATCTTACCGGCAAAGAACTCATCTTGATGAGAGATATTGTTCAAGGACAAAACAACAAGGTTTGGCTAGGACACGAGGCAATAAATTCAGTGATTGAAAACAAGGGCAAGTTTACCATAATTCAGCCCGAGATGTTTATTAGAGAAATTACCTCTGTGGGAGATATTAAGGATGCGAATACTCTGTCATGCGTTCACATGTGCCCCGCTTTTCATTCTTAGTGGATGGAAACACGCTTTGGAAAAAATGGGACACGAATGGACTTGGATGCGAAATGATGTTCCAGTGTTTGACCAGTTTCACACTGTGGAACCAGATATCTTTATTGGAACGACATATGAATTAGACCGCGCTAGCGTGAAGTGTATTGCCGCACGACCTAATCTAAAAGTAGTATTAAAGGCTAACAATTGGGGACCGATTGATGCAGAGATTGATACTAAAGTATATCCAATTGGTATCTCCGACTCGTCCGAGCAGGATAGAATTTGCCGCCTAAGAGAGCAAATAGGCAAACCAGATTTGGTGTTTAATTATTATCACCCAAGTCGTATGCCAGAAACTATGGGATATTGGGCACAAAATGGAGTACCAACAATAGACATGCAACCCGCGGCTGATGTTTATAATTACTACCCAGTAGAGCCACAAAGCCATTTAAAATGTGAAATTGGATTTGTTGGCGGATATTGGGGTTACAAAGGTAAAAATCTAAACAAGTATTTGGCTCCCCTGTGTCACCCCATTGGAATGTATAATATTAAAATTTTTGGCAACCAGATTTGGCCCGTACCACAATATCTCGGGGCTGCAAGCCTAGAAACAGAACGGGCATTGTACTCTTCTGCCACTATATGTCCCAATGTAAGCGAACCACACGCAAATTTGTGGGGTTTTGAAGTTAACGAACGTGTATTTAAACTCGCGGCGTGTAAAGCCTTTTGCATCAGCGACCACGTAGATGGTCTAAACGATATTTTTACAAAAGACGAAATGGTTATCGCTGATAGTCCTGAACATTTTCGAGACCTTGTAGATATGTTTACTAAAAATCCAGACTTGCGGGAACAACACATACAAAAATGCCACGAGGCGGTAATGTCTGGGCATACTTATACACATAGGGTACAACGCTTATTTGAAACGTTGGGTATTAGTGCAAAGGAAGTATCATGCTAGATAAGTCGGACACTATTCTTGTTACGGGGGCTACAGGATTTCTGGGTTCACACCTTGTGAGAAATTTAGTAGCCAATGGATACAACGATATTGTAGCTACTTGTGGCACGAGCGAACGTAGCGAAACTGAAAAAAGGATGTTATTCGATGATACGAATATTTGGCCATGGCGATATGATTTAATGTCTACTGACGATGTAAGTGAACTTTTTAGACTTAATAAGCCAGATGTTGTGATTCATCTTGCCGGCAACGTAGGAGGTATTCTTAAGAATAAAAATCACCCAGGAACGCTGTTTCGTGATAATATTAAAATGGGCATCAATCTCATCGAAGAATCTCGCAAACAAGGCGTCAAAAAATTCATTCTACTGTCTACCATTTGCTCTTATCCTAAGTTTACACCTGTTCCGTTTAGGGAGACCGACATATGGAAAGATTTCCCGGAGGAAACTAACGCCCCATATGCGATTGCAAAGAAAAGTCTTATGGTGATGTTAGATGCCTACCGCCAAGAATTTGGCCTTAACGGTGTGTGTTTGATTCCAGTTAATATGTACGGCCCCCGAGACAATTTTCACGTTTTGGATTCTCATGTTATTCCAAGTCTAATTCGCAAATTCTACGAGGCAAAACATCTTGATGCAGAATCGGTAACATTGTGGGGTACTGGCGAAGCCTCTCGGGAGTTTCTCTACGTTGAGGATTGTGCCGAAGCAATTAGGTTAGCACTGGAAAATTATAATGGGGCTGAACCAGTTAATATCGGAACCGGGCACGAAATAAAAATATGTGACCTTGCGGAAATGATTGCTGCGAAGCTTGACTATCACGGCAAAGTTGAGTATGATACTACTAAGCCCGATGGCCAACCCCGCAGGTGCTTAGACATTTCCAGAGCGAAAAAATTTGGCTTTGAGGCTAAAACTACACTTTCAGAAGGACTGGATAAAACCATTGAGTGGTACAAACAGTTTCAACCACAATAATCAAGTACTCAATTTTTGGGTAAACAACCTTGGTGCAAACCAACTAGCTTATGAGCTATTGCGAGAAATAAATAGATTCTACCGCGAAAGTTCGCGTAGCGACGTAGATGTTCTTTTGTTTTATGATGAGCTTCAAAAATACTGCCTGTTTCCAAGGTGCGCTGTGATGCATCTTGCTAACTCTTGGGGACAAGAAGGCACATGTGTGGCTACAAATGCTTACCTTGCGGACAAATTATTAAACACACCCGGTCCTAGTCGAAGACTGTTTTATTTGTGGGATTTGGAATGGCTCCGTGGACACCGCGTTAAATCTTACGAATCTTATCTGGGAGTATACACCAATCCCGAGTTAGAAATTGTCTGCCGCAGCGAGACTCATCGAGAGATTTTTGAAAATAATTTTAATCGCAAAGTTGATTTTGTCCTACGGGACAACTCTATTCAAGAGTGGCTATGTATTTTGGAATTTAGCAAAGGAGAACAGACATGTTGATTGATGCTGTTTTATTTGTACTCGGTGTTTTAGGATTATCACAAATTTTGTCAGGTGAAATTTCGTGGCGGGGGATTGTAGCTGGTGCCATTTGTGCTCCATTGCTTTGGAGAATAAATAATGATTTTTTTACATATGTGAATAATAATAGTATTAATATAGCCTTGGACATTCTTCTTGGAGCTTGCGCTGGTAATTGTTTAATTTATCAAACCGGAGATACACAAGATGCAAACTTATGAATATTACTACAAAGAACACTGGACTAATAACAAATCAGTCAGAGAAATTGCCACATTGTTGGGTACTTATCCCAATAAAGTTGCCCGAGAAATGGACAAACTAGGCGTCCCCCGTAGGAGTTATAGCGAGGCGCAGAAAGTTGCATTAGCCACTGGCAAGAATAAACACCCCACGAAGGGCAAAAAACATTCTGCCGAGACAAGGGTTAAAATTTCAGAACGCCTCGCAGAGGAATGGGCGGGTAAAACCCCAGAGGAAAAAGCCGCCGTTTCAAAACGAAACAAAGAAATCTGGAAAAATCTCACCGAGGAGCAAAAGAGTAACATTAGGAGTGCTAGTGCCAAGGCTATCCGGCGTACCAGTGACGAGGGTTCCAAACTTGAAAAAATAGTTGCGGCGGGCTTGGAAGAAGCCGGTTACGTTGTAGATTTTCATAAAGACCACTTGTTGGCCAACCAAAAATTACAACTAGATATTCTCTTGCCAGAACTATCACTCGCTATTGAAATAGATGGGCCTACGCACTTTGAACCAATTTGGGGTCAGGAGGCACTTTTAAAAACAATTCGTGCAGACAATGAAAAGAATGGACTATTGATATCTTGTGGTATTGCTGTGCTTAGAGTAAAACATATACATAAGAAAGTAACCCGCAAGGTCGAACGTGATACGCTCAGGGCTGTGTTAAAAGCGGTTAAGGACTTTGAGGCTGGAGACCAGGAACCCGTAGTTATTATTGTGGACCCAAAGGAGTAAAATATGCCGGATGACGAAAACCTAGAAATTCCAGATTTAGATAACGTAGTTTTAGAACCCGAGAATGATACATTTACCAATATATCTGGCAACGAACAGGACACACCTCCTTTTGCCTCTGCCGAGTGGCAAGATTATGTAATGGCTCAATTTCGCCCCGATGAATTGGCAGATGGAAAACCAACTTGTGATGGCCTGCGCCGTGTAGCCGAAGCGCTTATCGGTCCCAGTTATGAACGTCGTGTGTCTCAACTCATTGGGCCAAATAATACAAATAGGTTCACATCTACCGTAGTCTTAAGTCTGGAACTTAAAGTTACTAATCCTAGCCATCCCCTATGTGGGCATTGTCTTCTTGAAGAAGATGTAGCCGATTGTAATGAGTTTAATACTGACAAGCCATACTGCAAATATCCTTCGGCTGTGGCAGCTACGCGGGCTGAGGCTCGCATATTGCGCAAACTATTACGACTAAAAACTGTCGCGGCAGAAGAAACTAGTGATATAGCTGATAAAGATATCCCGGTGGATAATATTAGCGACATGTTGACTAATTGGCAACCAGAGGATAAAATAACTCCTGAACAAATTGTTTGTTTAGACACGGTATGTAAACGAGCCGATGTTAATGTCTTGGAGTTTATCAATTCGGGCGAAAAGAATTATGACTCAATTGATGGCGTGTCTCAAGAAACCGCGCAGCAAATGATTCAACACGCTAATAAGGTTTTACAGGGCAAAGTAGACAAGCCGCAAGGAGTAGGTACATATGTCAAGTGGCGGTAATATGGAACGAACCCGTTATGGCAAAATTAGAATTTATGGAGGATTAAATGTCTAAAGTTAAGGAATTTTGGGTGCTTGTTGATAGGAATGGTCGTTTGGATGTTGAAACTGGTGATTTTATTATGGATATGGAGGCGTCTTCGTGAAAGAATTTAGAATCTATCGCCCCAATCGCCAAAACTCTGGCGCGGCATCTAAGTTACAATGTGCTGTAAAAAAACGTACCAAGGGCGAATCTTCGTTTGAAGATGTGATGCTTTTTTGGGAAATGGCACCGCAAATCGGCACAGACAAAGATGGTAATGCCCAGTTTGATTGGTCAAAACCAAATAGCGAGTCAAAATCAATTACGATGAAACTGGGTCTGCCAGATGTGGGTGAGTTACTACTTGTACTAACGGGTCGCAAGGAATATGTTGGCCCGCCTAAGAAAAGTGGACAAAATACCGGGCCGGGAATGTTTCATGAAAATGCCACTGGAAATGCAGTACTAAAGTTTTCACAATTTAACGATGGGTTCTATGTTGGAATGTCCTCTAAGAGGGGTGAAGAACAGTTAAAGCATGGACACTCTATTTCCGCTGCCGAGGCTGTAATTCTGGAACAATTACTTAGGGACTTTGTAAGTCGATATCATGAGTGGCGATAAACACACAGTAGAGTGATATTACGCCACTACGAACATGTAAATCCAAATTTAGTTTATTATAACAAAGGCTGACCCAAGGCAATACGCCAGAGAGTGGCAGAATGCTCCAAATAATATTACTTCTTTGCACGCTTCCCAGCGACGGAACCTTGGTCTTCGTGGTTAATGGACCATATACCAAGCTCGTAGAGCGACAGACAGGAAGCCCCGTATCGCATGCGGCTATAATTCTGTATGAGAATAACACACCTGTTGTTTACGAGGCTACCCCGCCAAAGGTTCAAAAAACCCCACTCACCTCATGGCTCAAAATGGCAAAAGAGTTAAACAGTAGTTATCCTAAGATGGATGTTATTTATGTAAGTCCCAACTGGACCCAAAAACAACTCTACGAAATGAAACGGTATGCTGAAAGCCAACTGGGTAGACCTTATGCCGCGAGGGGCTATATGTTTCACAGGGAGGTACGCGGGGTGCATTGTGCCCAATTCGTGGCCGATGTACTTAAAGCTGGCGGTATTAAAACCCGCGGAGTAAACGAGAGTCCTGGCACGCTACTTGAGGAGTCGCGAAAATGGTAAAATTAGCAAACAAATTTGTAATTAGATACGGCGACGGGTCGTGTTATATCCAAGTTGGGACTGAGTGTTATTTATATAAGGGACGATAGTGTTAGAACTCGTGGGCTGGACTGGGGCTATTCTCTTTGCACTGTGCGGAGTACCACAAGCCTTAAAAGTATGGAATACTCACCAAGTAAGGGACTTATCATGGATTTTTTTATTGATGTGGCTTAGCGGTGAGATTCTTACGTTTGTCTATGTGTTGATAAACAACATTAACACCGAACAACTTCAGTTGCCATTGTTGACAAACTACATCTTCAATGTTATAATACTTATGTATCTGGTTTGGGCCAAATATGCCTACCAAAACAATTAAAGCAATATGACATATATGTGTATTTTGAAGAAGGTTGGATTAGATAAAAAAATGATAGAATTATACCAAATATTGGATTATATTCGCCTCGGATTTGATAACAATACTGTTGTGTACGACGACCAAGCCGAGCACGGTGTTATAACAACACGTTTGTTTAGTCTATTGAAAATAACGGCAAAAAGGAATTTCTATGGTGATATTAAAACAGTATACGCACCAAATGATGTGGCACTTCCATGGAATTATTTTACAAGTGATACAACAGATGACGGCAAAGTTCGTTGGGACACTGTATTTGGCATACCGCTTATGTGGACAGATTTGTTAGGACAAGAATCCCAGGCTCTAAAATATTACAAATATCTAGGTGGTACACTCCCCGAGGGACACAAATCACTGATTGTAGCAGTTTGTGAATCTGGTCAGGTTTTACTTGGAGCATGTAACCGCGGTAAACAAGAATTACACCGCTCAAAACAAGAGATTATGGTTAACAAAGCCGTATGGGCTTTTGAGGATTGTGCTGCTAGCTATGGTCTGAAAATTAATTCCCCCGAGGTAAGAAACTTGTTGGAAAAGTATATGTCAAAGACATTTGATATTGTTGGAACTACAGGATGGGAGGTGCTTTGATGGCCGCACCAACTATTCTATTTAGAAAAGATTACAGTACCGAAGACGAGTTAGACATAGCAAAGCAGTATTTTCATGTAGTAGAGTACCGCGCAGAATGTCAAGACCAGTTGGTTATACCACGATATTCAGCTTTGCCATATTACAAAGAACTTGAGTACGACTTATTGTTGCACAATTGTCACATGATTAACTCACTACGTGAACATAGGTGGATTGCTGACTTCGAGTGGTACAATGAGTTGCGTGAGTTTACGCCAGAAACATGGTTTGACCACAATTTTCACGAGTGTACCCATCATGGTCCATTTGTAGTAAAAGGCCGGACTAATTCTAAAAAGCTCTATTGGTCTAGCCAGATGTTTGCCCCTACGCGGCGGGACGCCATCAAAGTAGCGGGTTTACTTACACAGAATGAATACTTGGCCCAGCAGGGAATTGTATACAGAAAATACGAACCACTCGTTACACTAGAAGAAGGGTTAAACGGACTGCCGTTTTCACACGAGTTTAGATTTTTCTTCCTACGCAACAAGATGTTGTGCAACGGTTTCTATTGGTCTAGCGCCTCTCGGGTTGATTATCCCACGCCAGAAGCGGCAATAGAGTTGGCCCATAAAGTTGCCGGTATTGCGATGCAATACGCTAATTTTTTCGTGGTAGATGTGGCAGAAAAAGCCTCGGGCGGGTGGACTCTTATAGAGTTGAATGATGGACAAATGAGCGGTTTATCCGAGTGTGACCCGCACGAGCTATATAAGAATTTGGCAGAATCGCTTATCACACTTGACGAGGCAAGTGATGGATAATATCAGTAAGGTTTGGGCAACCCTATTTGTGGCTTGCTGGGGTATTATTACAATTTTACTTGTTTTAAATCCCCAGAGGACAGATTATGTGGTCCAGGGATATAAGGTGAAACCTATTGTCGTAGTAAGAACCGAAGGTGATTTAGTCGGCGTCTTTGTGGCAAAACAGGTGTACACTGAAAATATCTCTATTGTTGAGATTAACAACACAGAAGTCCCGATTGGGGCACTGAAAAAACTACCCGATGGGAAGTACACTGTTGGTATTATGGGCGACTTTACTAATACATACGTGGCGGATTCACTCACGCAGGGTGTGGAATTTTTATGGAGCAAACACGATGACAATTAAAGCACATAAAACCAAAACCCGTGGGGAAAAATATATCCAGTGTGACTTAAAAAATATTAATGGAGAGCAAACAGCTTATATCCCCGAGAAGTATGCCAAAGAAGGTCTCAAGATACGCATCAAACAAAGCGACAGGTGGCAAAATTGGGTTGTTCACAAGGTCTATCGTAATACTTTGAGTGATATTTCCCAAGTAGACGAAATAAGACACGC
>Ga0265297_10005646_pt1 | contig 18846 bp, 15 predicted proteins | sample Munlanlwell13791_FD_192502 | JGI IMG/M metagenome (GOLD analysis project Ga0265297, IMG submission 192502) | Leachate microbial communities from a municipal landfill in Southern Ontario, Canada - Leachate well 137-91 | ecosystem: Engineered > Solid waste > Landfill > Unclassified | place...
AGATCCTGTGGGTTATCCCGATATAACGGATCTTATTTTCGAGGAAGGCAAGACAATGTCTTTCAAGGCTAAGATAGATACCAGGCCGAAATTCGAATTAAAAAACTATAAAGGGATAAAGGTCGAGAAGAAGAAAGCCGTAGTGAAGGATGAAGATATAGACAAGGCCCTGGATAATCTCCGGCAGTACAGCGCCAAATATCTGGCCGTCGAAGACAGGCCTGCTCAGATGGATGATTATGTGGTGAGCGATCTCGATTGTATTGTGGACGCAAAGCCGGCGCATAAAAAGAGAGAGAACCTCTGGCTTTACATAGACAAAGGGTCTATCATGAGCGGCCTTACCGAAAAGATGATAGGAATGAACAAGAATGAAGAGCGCGATATCGAAGTGGAGCTCTCAAAGGATTATCCCGATAAAAATATCGCAGGTAAGAAAGCGCTCTACCATGTAAAGGCCAAGGAGATAAAAGTAAGGAGCCTGCCCAATATAGATGATGACTTCGCAAAGGATCTGGGCAAAGAAAACCTGGCGGATCTTAAAAAGGAAGTGGCGAAAGAGCTTGAAAATAAGATGAAATCCGATAATGATATAGCGGCGGAGAATCAACTTCTTAACAAGATTATAGACAGTAATAGTTTTGCCGTACCTTCCAATCTTGTAAAGAGGCAGATACGCATGATGTCCGAAAACGCCAAAGCACGACTGTTGGAAAAAGGCTTTAAGAAGGAAGATCTCGATAAAAAAGACGGCGAATTGGAAGAACGCTTTAAAGATGACGCGCTAAAACAGGTTCGCCTCCTGTTTATATTGGACAGGATAGCCAAGAATGAAGGCATCGAAACTGATGAGAAAGATCTCGAAAATGCCTATAAGTCGATATCCATGCAGTCCGGGAAAAAAGAGGAAGAAGTTAAGGAGCATTACGAGAAAGAAGGTCTTGTCGACAGCCTTCTGGAGAGGATAAGAGAGGAGAAGACGATAAACTTTCTCCTTAAGAGCGCCGAAATAAAAGAGAAAGAATAAAAGCTGTAAGTTATAAGTTTTAGGCTGTAAAAACCGTAGCTTATATCTTAAAGCTGAAAAACGGAGGATGCGATGAGTATACTTGTTCCTATGGTAATAGAGACCACCGGCAGAGGCGAGCGGGCGTACGACATTTATTCGAGGCTTCTGAAGGATAGAATTATTTTTATAGGCACAGCTATAGACGATCTGGTGGCCAATCTCATCATAGCGCAGATACTATTCCTGCAAATGGAAGATCAGGATAAGGATATATCGATATACATAAATACGCCGGGTGGATCCGTAACGAGCGGACTTGCGATATATGATACCATGCAATTCATTAAGCCCGATGTCAATACCTATTGTGTAGGACAGGCCACAAGCATGGGGGCGCTTCTACTGGCCGCGGGCACGGACGGAAAACGTTTTGCGCTTCCGCACTCGCGGATTATGATACATCAGCCATGGGGCGGAGTGCAGGGCGCGGCCTCCGATATCAGTATTCAGGCGCAGGAGATCCTGAGATTACGCGCGCGCCTTGAAGAGATTTTAGCCAAACATACAAAACAGCCTCTCGAGAAGATAAAGAAGGATAGTGACAGGGACTATTTTATGTCAGCCGAAGAGGCGAAGGCATATGGAATTGTGGATGAAGTGGTGGAAAACATTGCTAAGAAGAAAAAGTAATTTTTAGTATTGAGTATCGCGTATTGAGCATTGCGAAAACAGACACAATACCCGATATCCATGACGCGATACGAAAACGAGGAGATGACGATGAGCAAAAAGTACCTGATGACGCCGGGGCCGACGCCGGTTCCCGAAGATATAAGACTTGAAATGGCGAAGCCTATTATTCATCACAGGACCAAGGAGTATCAGGCCATATTTAAGGAGGCGACCGAAGGATTAAAGAAGATATTCAAAACTTCGAATGATGTATTCACATTCACTTCGAGCGGGACGGGCGCTATGGAAGCGTCTATAGTAAATGTCCTTTCAGCGGGGGACAAGATAATAGTCGTTCGCGGCGGGAAATTTGGTGAGAGGTTTGGCGATATAGCCAAAGCGTACGGTATAGAGGTTATCGCGATAGATGTGGCATGGGGCACAGGCCCTAAGCCGGAGGATATAAAAGAGGCGCTGAAAAAGAATCCGGGGGTGAAAGCGGTATATACGACTCTATGCGAAACATCCACGGCTACCGTTTTTGATATAAAGGCCATTGGAGAGGTTGTTAAGACGACGGATGCGCTCTTCGTGGTCGATACGATAAGCGGCCTGGGGGCAGATAACTTTGAAAATGACAAATGGGGCGTAGATATAGCGGTCTGCGGTTCGCAAAAGGGCCTTATGATACCGCCGGGACTCTCATTCTGTTCGGTCAGCGAAAAGGCGTGGAAAGCCGTCGAAACTTCCAAATTACCGAAGTTCTACTTCAATTTTAAGAAATATAAGAAGGCATGGCTAAATACGGATACTCCTTTTACATCGGCCATAACTCTTGTCATAGGGCTTAAGAAAGCGGTTGAAAGGATCAACGCGCAAGGAATAGACAACGTTATAGCGGAACATGTTTCTCAGGCCCGCGCATTCCGCGAAGCTTGTAAAGCGATAGGTTTGACTATATTTTCCAAGTCTCCTTCATCCGCGGTTACAGGAGTGAACGCTCCTGCCGGAATTAATGCGGATGACCTTATAAAGCTCCTGAAAACGGAATTTGGAGTAACTTTCGCGCCGGGGCAGGAAGATCTTAAAGGTAAGATATTCAGATGCGCTCATATGGGCGGCATAGACAGGGAACATACCGTAGAGGCTATAAAGGCTCTGGAGATGGCGCTCTCTAAGTCAGGGCATAAGTTTACGGTAGGTGCAGGTGTTGTGGCTGCGGAAAAGATACTTTAGCGGGAGGTGTTGATAAGATGTCATTCAAGGTGCTTATAAGCGATTCGCTTTCAAAGGAAGCGGTAGATATTCTTACAAAAGAGCCGGAACTTAAGGTAGACGTCAATACTAAGCTCACTCCGGAAGAACTCAAAAAGGTTATCAAAGATTATGACGCTCTCCTGGTGCGGTCCGCCACAAAAGTTAACAAAGACGTTATAGCGGCGGCCGATAAATTGAAGATAATAGGCAGGGCCGGTGTAGGCCTGGACAATGTCGACATCGGTGCGGCATCCAAGAAGGGCATTATAGTCGTGAATACTCCGGGCGGCAATACTATATCGACGGCCGAACATGCCTTTTCGATGATGCTTGCGCTTTCGCGCAGTATACCGCAGGCCGATCTCTCTATGAAGAATGGCGCGTGGGACCGGAAGAAGTTTATGGGAGTCGAGCTCTATGGCAAGACTCTCGGTATAGTCGGTTTAGGAAGGATAGGCACCGAAGTGGCGAAGAGGGCCCTGAGCTTTGGAATGAAAGTAGTTGCTTATGATCCGTACCTGTCGCTCGAAAGAGCAAAGGAGCTTGGTATAGAGTCATCCGATCTCACCGGCTTACTGAAACAGGCGGACTATATAACGGTGCATACTCCGCTTACACAGGAGACAAAACATGTGATATCGGATAAAGAGTTCGATATTATGAAGAAAGGCGTGAGGCTCATTAACTGCGCCCGCGGCGGTATCATAGATGAGACTTCTCTGATTAAGGCTATAGAGTCGGGTAAAGTTGCCGGTGCGGCATTGGATGTTTATGAGAACGAACCCCCGGCGAAGGATTCCAAACTTATTAAGTCCGATAAGCTGGTATTGACGCCGCATCTGGGGGCATCGACCGAAGAAGCTCAGGTCAATGTAGCGATAGACGTGGCAAATACTGTGCGCGATATGCTTCTGGGCAGATGTATCAGAAATGCGGTCAATATGCCGTGCGTAGATCCGGAGCTATTTAAGATTATGGAACCATACTTAAAGCTTTCCGAGAATATAGGCGTCATCGCCGCACAGATAACAGAGGGTCGCATAAATAAAGTCAAGATCAGATATGTCGGCGATATATTGAAATACGATCTCTCATCATTTACAGTATCGCTGATAAAAGGCATGCTTAAGCCGATATTGCAGGAGACGGTAAACTTCGTTAATTCCATGGTGATAGCCAAGGAACGCGGCATAACGGTAGTCGAATCGAAGACGGCCGAAATACGGGACTTTGCGAACCTTATCATAGCAGAGATTGAGACCGACAAGGCGAAGAGCCTTGTGGCCGGTACATTATTCATAAAATCCGAACCGAGGATAGTTAAGATCAATGAGTTCTGGGTAGATTGCGTGCCCCAAGGCAATATGTTGCTCGTTTTTAATAAAGATGTGCCGGGCTTGATAGGGGAGATAGGGACGATATTCGGAAAGAATAACATAAATATCGCCAGCGTATCGTTTGGCAGAGATGTCAAAGGCGGAAATGCGGTCAGCGTATGGAATGTCGACAGCGATGTCTCGAAGAAGATCCTGGACGATATAAAGAATGCCAAGAACGTGCAGGAAGTGAAGCTGGCCAAGTTATAAAGGGAGAGCGTATGAAGAAGCAGAATAAAATATATATACTCGATGTTACTAATAGAGATGGCGTGCAGACATCCAGGTTGGGGTTGGCGAAACTGCAGAAGACGATGATCAATATATATCTCAATGAGATGGGCGTGGCCCAGTCCGAGTTTGGTTTTCCTGTGACGCGCCATGAGACCAACTACATAAACGCTAATCTTGAGCTTGCCAAAATGGGCGTATTAAAGCCTATTCTTCTATGCGGGTGGATACGCGCTATCAAAGGCGATGTCGAGAAGGCCCGCAAGATGACCAAGGTGGAGAGCCTGAACCTATCTATATCTACATCCGATCAGATGATAAGCGGAAAATTTCAGGGCAAGTACACAAAGAAGGATGTCATAAAAGAGATGGTCGAGGCCGTTCATATGGCTCAAGATTTAAATATCAAGCATATTGTAGTTAACGCGGAAGACGCATCGAGGACGCATATCGATTATCTTATAAAATTTGCCAGAGCCGCAAAGAAGGCGGGCGCGAAGAGAATACGGTACTGCGACACTTTGGGTTTTGACGATCCTTTTACCATTTATGACAGGATAAAGCTGCTAGCCTCCGAGATAAAATTGCCGATAGAACTTCACTGCCATAACGATCTGGGTATGGTAGTAGCCTGTTCAGTTGCGGGCGCCAAGGCGGCTATCGACGCAGGCGTCGACGCTTACATAAATACAACTGTCAACGGAATGGGCGAGAGGGCCGGCAACGCGGACCTGGTAAGCGTTATACTCGCGGTAAAATATTCAAGTGGTTTTAAAGACGGAAAGTATATGCTGGACGACAAGATCAAACTCTCCTGCGCATGGAAGATAGCCAAATACGCTTCATATGCTTTCGGGGTGCCGATACCGATAAATCAGCCCGGCGTAGGAGCTAACGCTTTTGCCCATGAATCCGGAATACATGCCGACGGCGCTTTAAAAGACAGAAGAAATTATGAGTTATATGACTTCGAAGAACTCGGCAGGGGTGAGCCGGAGATAATCGAAACCGGCAGGCAGATTACGGCAGGCGAGTATAGCGGCATAAAAGGCTTCCGGAATGTGTATGACAAGATCGAGATAAAATTTAAGAACGAGCAAGAGGCCACAAAGATATTGGAACTCGTTCGTTACGCCAATGTTCATACTCAGAGGCCCCTCACAGAGGATGAATTGAAATTTATAGCCAGGTATCCCGAGATAGCGCGTAAAATATTCACAATGATACCATAAGAAAATAAGAAGGCGGCAGCGTGAGTAAACGAATTGTTTTTATAACCATTATCATTATATTATCTTTTGGTTTATCGCCGGCATACGGGTTTGACGGTAAAAATGAGAAAGTGAGCGTATTACAGAAGATAAAGAATGCTTATAATAATTTTAGAAATCGGCAACAGCAAAAATCACAAGTCGTAAAGAATGAAGTTTCTGAAGAGCCGCCCATATCAAAAGTCCAATCTGAAACTAAGGAAGCGACTAAAGAGGAGATGCTTGCGGAATTAAAGGAAGACCTCGCTTATAATGATGAGGTCTTCGATGCGGTGCCTGAATTAAAGGCGGGTACCGGACAAAACGGTAATGTCGTATATACCTATAATAATGCGGTTTTGGATGGATTATCCAAAGAAGATCTGGCTAAGCTGTATAGCAGGGTGCGACAGGCCCTTGTTAAAATAAGAACCGAGAGAATACAGAGGCAATTGGAAACGATAAGACAGGCAGAGAGGCTTCCGAAAACCGTTAATTCACCCCAGTCTCCGCCGCGAGTTCCAGCCGCACCTCCATCCGTGCCAAAGGCTCCTCCATCACCGCCTTCAGTGCCTAATAGGAGATAATAAAGGAATATTATGCCAAATACAGTTATAGTAGGCGCCCAATGGGGCGATGAGGGTAAGGGCAAGGTAATAGATATATATACCAAAAAGGCCGATATAGTAGTCAGGTATCAGGGTGGTAACAATGCCGGACATACTGTAGTAATAGGCAAAGATTCGTTCGTTCTCCATCTGATACCCTCCGGGATACTGCACAAAGGCAAGATCTGCGTGATAGGTAACGGCGTTGTGGTCGACCCGAAAGCGCTGCTCGAAGAGATAGGTACTCTTGAGTCGAAGGGTATAACGATAGGTAAACGGCTTCTCATAAGTTCCGACGCGCATGTGATATTTCCTTATCACAGGAAACTGGATGAGCTCAGGGAGGCGAAGAAAAAGAAGATAGGTACCACTAAGAAGGGTATAGGTCCCTGCTATGCCGACAAAGTGGCGAGGCTCGGTATAAGATTTGTAGACCTGTTGAACGAAAAGGTATTTAAGGATAAATTAAACGAGAATTTAGAGGAGAAGAACCCCATATTTTCCAGGATATATGATGTCGAGGGCTTCTCTTTCGATAAATTATATGGAGAATATTCCGGATACGTTGAAAAGATAAAAGAATATATTTGCGATACGACGGTCTTTTTGAATGAAGCGATTGGCAGGAGAAAAAGCATCCTCTTTGAGGGCGCTCAAGGGACGCTTCTAGATGTCGATCACGGCACCTATCCTTTTGTCACATCCAGTAATTCCACATCGGGCGGCGCATCTACGGGTTCAGGGGTCGGCCCGAATAAAATGGACAAGGTTATAGGAGTCGTTAAGGCTTATACTACGAGGGTAGGAGAAGGGCCGTTTCCATCCGAGTTTTCGGATGACCTCATGGAGAGGATACGTACAAAGGGGAAAGAGTTCGGCGCTACTACGGGAAGGCCGCGGCGATGCGGTTGGTTCGACAGTGTTATTGTGAAGCATTCTGTTATGGTGAACGGGATAGATGAGATAGTGGTGACGAAGCTCGATGTGCTGGATGATCTGGACAAGTTGAAGATATGTACGGCATATAAATATAATGGACATATCTATAAGGACTTTCCTTCCGATATAGAGGTATTAAGTAAATGCGAGCCGCTGTACGAAGAGCTGCCCGGATGGAAGAAGGATACTACCGGCATAACTTCGTATTCCAGGCTACCAAAGAACGCAAAAATATATTTGAAAAGGGTCCAGAAACTTTTAAGCGCCAGGATAGTGCTTATCTCGGTAGGTTCCGACAGGAAACAGACCTTTTCAAGCGAGTAGTTGAGAGATACTTCGGCAGCTGAAATGCTTCCATGGGGTCGCATTTTTTAACGCTGCCGCAGTATCAAATTTGTACACAAATTTGAAAGGAGTGGTAGTAGAGATGTCTTTTGATCTTTTAAGTTTGGCGCCAATCGGGTCCGTGCTTGCACTTGCGTTTGCGGCGTATCTTGCCATAAAAGTATTGAAGCAGGATGAAGGTACCGCAGAAATGAGGAGTGTGGCTGAGGCCGTCAGAGAAGGCGCCGGCGCATACCTGAAGAGACAGTATTCGGGTGTCGCGATATTTTTCGGTGTAATGTTTATAGTGCTTCTATTTTTAGCGTCAAAAAAGTATCTTTCATATTTTGTTCCGTTCGCGTTCCTTACAGGCGGCTTCTTTTCGGGGCTATCAGGATATATAGGTATGAGTATAGCCACCAGAGCCAGCGCCAGGACTACGAATGCCGCAAAGAAGAGCCTGAATTCCGCGCTTAGCGTTGCGTTCTCCTCCGGCGCGGTTATGGGGCTCGTAGTTGTCGGGCTCGGCCTTTTGGACCTATCGATATGGTATTATCTTTTGAATTGGTACTATTCCTGCCATGCGGTTCCGGCCGGAATGGATAAACTGGGTATAATAACGTCCACCATGCTATGTTTCGGAATGGGCGCCAGTTCTCAGGCCCTGTTTGCCAGGGTAGGCGGCGGCATATTTACAAAAGCCGCTGATGTAGGCGCGGATCTTGTGGGAAAGGTCGAAGCGGGTATACCCGAAGATGATCCGCGTAATCCGGCAGTCATAGCCGATAACGTCGGTGATAATGTCGGCGATGTCGCAGGTATGGGTGCGGACCTGTATGAATCGTATGTCGGTTCTATAGTAGCGACGATGGCGCTCGGTGTTGCGGCTTTCGGAGCTCTGGGGATGAGCCTCCAATCGATAACGATACCGATGGTTATGGCCGCGGTAGGTGTGGTGGCCTCCGTTATCGGAACCTTCTTTGTCAGGACCGAAGAGAAAGCGGAACAGGGGGCGCTACTCGCCGCGTTAAGACGCGGCGTCTATTCGAGTTCTATAATAGTTGCCATAGCTTCGTTCTTTGTCGTTAAGTTAAGTCTCGGTATGCAGTATATAGGCGTATATTACTCTGTTATCGCAGGGCTTTTAGCGGGGGTAGCGATCGGTTTTTTCACGGAGTTCTTTACATCGAGCAAGTATGGTCCTACAAGGAATATAGCGGATGCTTCCCTCACCGGTCCGGCCACCGTTATAATAAGCGGTATTTCTGTGGGCATGTTATCTACAGCCTTACCGGTGATCGTTGTTTGCATGGCTATAATAGCGAGTTACTATCTCTCCGGCGGCGCAACGAATCCCGGCATGGGCCTTTACGGTGTGGGTATATCGGCGGTAGGCATGTTATCTACTTTAGGCATGACGCTGGCAACTGATGCTTATGGGCCGGTTGCCGATAATGCGGGCGGCAACGCTCAGATGACTGATCAGGTCAAGGAGGTGAGGGAGAGGACGGATGCTCTCGACGCTCTCGGCAATACCACCGCTGCGACAGGTAAAGGGTTTGCGATAGGCTCAGCCGCATTGACGGCATTGGCTCTGATAGCCGCATATCGCGATCAGATAGTTATTCTCGGCGGTGAAATGAATCTGTCGTTAATGAATCCCCAGGTGCTGATAGGCCTCTTCATAGGAGGTATGCTGCCGTTCGCTTTCTGTGCGCTCACCATGAGCGCGGTCGGCAGAGCTGCCGGCTCAATCGTGGTTGAGGTAAGGCGCCAGTTTAAAGAGATAGCAGGGTTGATGCAGGGTAAGGCCAAGGCAGATTATGCCCGTTGCGTGAGCATAGTGACCAAAGCCGCCCAAAAAGAGATGATATTGCCGGCGATGCTTGCGATAGCCGCTCCTATTGTGCTGGGAATACTGTGCGGCATAAACAGCGTAGCAGGGATGTTAGTGGGAGCAACTGTTACCGGATTTGTTCTCGCTATCATGATGGCGAACTCCGGCGGCGCATGGGACAATGCGAAGAAATATATAGAGGAAGGCCATCATGGCGGTAAGGGTTCCATGTCGCATAAGGCTGTAGTGGTCGGAGATACCGTAGGAGATCCGTTTAAAGATACTTCGGGCCCCAGCCTGAATATTCTTATAAAGCTGATGTCCATGGTATCCATAGTCTTTGCGGCATTCATAATTCACAACGCGTTATTAAAGTAGACTGTGGCAGATAAACTTGTACCCGTACATGTAGCTGTGATAATGGATGGCAATGGCAGGTGGGCCAGTCAGAGGAATCTGCCACGGATCGCCGGACATAGCGCGGGCGCAAAGTCAGTTGAGGAAGTAATCAAAGCGGCTAAAGAGTCAGGAGTCAAGATCCTGACTCTTTACGCTTTTTCTACCGAAAATTGGAAGCGTCCGAAGTACGAAGTAGACGCTCTCTTCAAACTGCTTGAAAATTATATAGACAGCCAGACAGAGATATTGATAAAAAATGATATAAGGCTGTCGGCGATAGGCAGGATTGAGGGTCTTCCCGACACCGTTCAGCGTAAATTGAAGAGTGTGATGGATAAGACTATGTCAGGCTCCTCTCTGCTATTGAATCTTGCTCTGAATTACGGCGCAAGGGGCGAGATAGTGGACGCTGTGCGTGCGGTTTCGAAAGATTGCGTTGCGGGAAAGGCCGATCCGGACAGGATAGATGAAAAGGACTTTTCCGGCTATCTATATACAAAAAACCTGCCGGATCCGGACCTCTTGATAAGGACTTCAGGCGAGATGCGATTGTCGAATTTCCTTCTATGGCAGCTCTCTTATTCTGAAATTTATATATCTAAAAAGATGTGGCCCGATTTTAAAAAAGATGATTTTATCGAAGCGTTAAATGAATACAGGAATAGACAGAGGCGATATGGCGGGTAAAGGCTCACTTAAAAACAGACTCATCAGCTCCGCTCTTATATTAATCCTTGTAGCTATAATAATCTTCTATTCTCCGAACTGGGCATTCTCGCTCCTGGCGTCCGCTATGATCGGCTGCGGCCTATGGGAATTTTTTAATCTGGCCCAGAAGAAGGGCATATTCGTATATAAATATTTCGGGATACTGATAGGGATGCTCGTTCCTGTTATTCTGTGCTTTCAATCGGGCGCGGAAGGATATTTTGCGGTTGAGCCTTTCTTTATTGTAATAGCTTGTCTCTTTACGTTTGTGCTTCTCTTCATACGCCGCGAAAATTCACAGGCTCTATCCAGCATCTCTGTAACAATGTTTGGACTCCTATACATAGCGTGGTTTTTCTCGTTCTTTGTAAAATTAAAATTCCTGCCTCAGGGGTCGCTTCTGGTAGTATTCCTGATATTAGTCACAAAGATGGGAGATGTCGGAGCGTATTTCGTAGGAAGGTCGATCGGCAGGCATAGCCTTATTCCAAGGATCAGCCCGAACAAGACCGTTGAGGGAACGATAGGCGGTCTCATTGCCAGTGTGGCAACCGCGCTTATAAGCAGATCGTATCTACCCAATTATTCTTTTGTTCATCTTTTAACGCTCGGTCTCCTTTTGGGCATACTCGCTCAGGTCGGCGATCTTGCCGAATCTTTGATAAAGAGAGATTGCGGCGTGAAAGACGCCGGAGACAATATTTCGGGATTCGGCGGGATACTCGATGTTATCGATAGCCTGCTCTTTACGGCGCCTATATTCTATTTTTACGTCAGAGTGCTTATCAAATGAACCCCACACCTTCCACATGCCATTCTTCACCTTTAAGAAGGTGCGGGATGAAAAAGAGAATAGCGATACTCGGCTCCACGGGCTCCATCGGAATTAACGCTCTTAAGGTCATATCTTCATTAAGCGATCGGTTTGAGGTAACCGCACTATCCGCCGGTTCAAATATAAAGGCGCTTTCGGATCAGGCCCGTAGCTTCCACCCTAAGGTTTTGTGTGTGAGAGATTCTGCGCTGGCCGGAAGGCTCAAGGCTTCGGCGCCTTCCGGGACAAAGATACTGACCGGCGCGGATGGTCTCGATGAGATAGTTTCGCGCGGTGACGTCGATATAGTAATATTCGCGATAAGCGGAAGCTCCTGCGCAGCTCCTTTGATATGTGCCATAAAGAAGAGAAAGAGAATAGCCCTTGCCAATAAAGAATCCCTTGTTAGCGCCGGTGCGATAGTGATGCCTTTGGCAAAGAAGAATAATGTCTCTATCATACCCGTTGACAGCGAGCACAGCGCTATATTCCAGTGCCTGGAGGGGAAGAGGCCGTTCTTAAATAAAGTATATCTTACCGCGACCGGCGGCCCGCTCCTGGATATCCCGAAAAGCAGATTCGATAGATATTCGCGCAAGTTTATCCTGAACCATCCTAAATGGAAGATGGGCGGCAAGATATCGGTAGATTCCGCGACTATGATGAATAAGGGGCTGGAGGTGATCGAGGCGAAATGGCTTTTCGATCTTGAAGAAGAGAGGATTGATGTCCTGGTGCATCCGGAGGCGGCCATTCATTCTATGATAGAACTTATTGATGGGACGATCTTCGCCCAGATAAGTCTTCCGGATATGCGTATCCCAATCCAGTATGCCGTTACGTATCCCGCCCGTTTTCGTACAGAGGTGGAGTTTTTGAATTTTTCAAACATAAAAAATTTGTCATTCAGGAAACCGGATACCGGTAAATTCCCGTCTTTAAGACTGGCGCGCGAAGCTTTGAAGAGAGGCGGAACACATCCGGCCGTGCTCAACGCCGCCGACGAAGAGGCGGTAAAGAGTTATCTTAAAGGCAGGATGAAGTTTTCGCGGATACCCGTTCTTATAGAAAGAGTATTGGAGCGTCATAAACGGGCTGTGAAAGAACCCTCGATAGGTGATATAATAGGAGCTGAATCCTGGGCGAGAGAGGAGATGGCGAAACTGTGTCGTTAATATATCCGCCTTCGCAATCAACGCGTAATAGACTGAATGCTTCGGCGGATTTCAAACCGTTACGAATAGGAGTAAAATACAGATGTCTCTAGTATATTTTTTGGTAGTCTTGAGCGTTCTTGTGCTGGTTCATGAGTTCGGTCATTTTATTGCGGCGAAACGTATCGGGGTCAGGGTAGAGAAGTTCTCTTTTGGTTTCGGCCCGAAATTATTCTCGGTAAAAAGAGGCGACACCGAATATCTTATATCGGCCATACCGCTTGGCGGCTATATCAAGATGGCCGGCGATGAACCCGGCGGAAATCTTACCGGAAAGAGTTTCGAATTCCTGTCGAGATCGGTGTGGGATCGCTTCATTATAATCTTTGCGGGGCCTCTTCTCAACTATGCGCTGGCATTTTTGATATTTTCCATAATATTTATGTTCGGTAATCCTACGCTTACTACGGAGGTGGGTTCGTTATTAAAAGACTATCCGGCCGAAGCGTCGGGTCTGGCGGTGGGCGATAAGGTTATTAAGGCTGACGGCAAGGATGTAAAATACTGGGAAGACATGACCGCGATAATTCATAAGCATCTCGAAGGGCCCATAACGCTTACGATAGAAAAGAACGGTAAGATATCAGATATTGAGATACAACCTGTCGTAAGAGAGGTCAAAGACATTTTCGGCAAGAGCACAAAAATAGCCATGTTGGGTATAGCCCCCTCCCAAAATATAGAGAATGTGCGATATGGTTTCTTTGAGTCTTTCTCGAAGGGTTTCAGGAAAGTCATCGATCTTACCGTGATAACATATAGGGCCATATGGTCAATTATCACCGGCAGCATGTCGGTAAAAGAATCGATGACGGGCCCTATAGGCATATTTATAATAACGGGCAAAGCGGCGCAGATGGGTCTCATCTACCTCCTTCACCTTATAGCCATGTTGAGCGCGTCACTCGCTATATTTAATTTACTGCCGCTGCCGGTGCTCGACGGCGGCCACATCTTCTTCCTTTTTATAGAGAAATTAAGAGGCAGGCCTCTCTCTGTTAAAGTCCAGGAAAACATAGCGAATGTAGGCGTTGGGTTGCTTATACTGCTGACCGTATTCATATTTTATAATGATATAATCAAGTTTGGTATATTTGATCATCTGGGGAAGTTTTTTAAAAGATAATACCACGATAATACCACCGCCGCGGTGGGTAAGCAGTAAGATTGCATGACACCGCCGCGGTGTATTCGAGAAGGCATATGATTAAGAGAAGAGAGACGAGACTCGTTAAGGTGGGCGGCGTTAAGGTGGGCGGCGGTGCGCCTGTATCGATACAATCGATGACCAAAGTTGAGACGTCGGATGTGAACGCGGTCGCATCCCAGATTAAGCGCATGAAGAGCGCCGGGTGCGATATAGCGAGAGTTGCCGTTAAAACGATCAAAGACGCGCAGGCTATCAGGTACATTAAGAGGAAGATAAAAATACCGCTTGTCGCGGACATACATTTTGACTATAGGCTCGCGTTAGAATCCATTAAAAGCGGCGTTGACAAGATACGGATAAATCCCGGCAATATGAAGAAGCGCGAAGAGATAGCGCAGGTAGTTAGTGCCGCGAAAAAAGCAAAAATTCCGATAAGAATAGGCGTTAATTCAGGATCGATCTTTACGCAATACGCAATACGCCTGCCTGCCGGCAAGGCAGGCAATACGCATGATGTGCATGCCGATATCTTTGTTAAGTCCGCTATCGGATACGTCAAAATCTTTGAAGAGTTGGATTTTCATGATATAATCATATCGCTGAAAGCTTCCGATGTTTCAAGGACGGTGAATGCTTATAGAGAGATATCAAGACTTTGTGATTATCCTCTGCACCTTGGCGTTACGGCATCAGGGCCTTATGATCTCGGTATAGTTAAGTCTTCTATAGGCATAGGCGCGCTTCTTTTGGACGGGATAGGCGATACTATAAGAGTGTCGTTAACGGCCGATCCGGTCGAAGAGGTTATTGCGGCAAAAAGGATTTTGAGCTCTTTAAATTTGAGAAAGTTCGGGCCGGAGATATTATCCTGTCCGACCTGCGGCCGATGCCAGGTGAATTTGGTCGAGATAGTAAAAGAGTTGGAAGATGAACTGTCAGCTATCAGCTTTCAGCCATCAGCTAAAAAAAATATAACCATCGCGGTTATGGGTTGCGAAGTAAACGGCCCCGGTGAAGCGAAAGAAGCGGACATCGGCATAGCGTTCGGCAAGGGGAGCGGTATGCTGTTTAAAAAAGGGAAAGTAATAAAAAAAGTTTCTGTTAATAATGCTATTGAAGCATTATTAAAGTCCTTATAGACCATTTACTATGAACCATCAACCATTAACCATGAACTAATATATGAGATGGACTGAATCGTTAATTCCTACGCTTAAAGAGGATCCGCAGGACGCGGAAGTCATAAGCCATAAGCTTATGATCAGGGCCGCGCTTGTAAGAAAGCTCTTTTCGGGGGCATACTCGTACCTGCCTTTAGGGCTCAAGGTGCTTCAAAAGGTAAGCAACATAATACGCGAGGAGATGAACTCCAGCGGCGCTCAGGAAGTATTATTGCCGGCTATGCATCCGCCGGAATTATGGAAGAAGACCGGCCGATACGAACTTCTCGGAGCCGTATTGATAAAATTTAAAGACAGGCACAACAAAGAAATTGTTTTGGGTCCCACTCATGAGGAGATCATAACGGACCTTATCGCAAACAATATAAAATCGTATAAAGATCTTCCTCTGATACTCTATCAGATCCAGACGAAGTTCAGGGATGAGCCAAGGCCTCGTTTCGGCGTAATGAGGACATCGGAATTCATAATGAAGGATGCATATAGTTTCGACCGCGATGTAGAGGGAATGGAAGCGAATTATAAAAAGATGTATGACGCGTATTGCCGCATATTTACCCGATGCGGCCTTCCTTATATACCGGTAGAGGCCGATCCCGGCATGATGGGGGGTAACATATCGCATGAATTCATGGTGCCGTCAGAAGCGGGGGAGGACATTATAGCGGTTTGCCGGAAATGTAAATATGCCGCAAGCACACAAATAGCGGTTTGTAAAATATCGGGATCGGCTGTCAAGGGAACAGTAAAGAGACTGCCGATAGCCGAAGTCGAGACTCCGGATATTAAGACAATAGAGAAGGTCTCGGAATTTCTCAAAGTTGAACCCTCAAAATTGGTAAAGACGCTTCTGTATAAGGCTGACGGCAAAGTGGTCGCCCTCTTATTAAGAGGCGATTTTGAAGCCAATGAAACGAAGCTGAAGAATTATCTAAAATCTTCTTTTCTGGAGCTTGCCGATGAAAAAGTCGTAGAAGCCATAACGGGAGCCCCCGCGGGATTTTCAGGGCCCGTATCGCTTAAGGATGTGAGAATAGTGGCGGATAATAGCGTCAAAAATATGGCAAATTTTGTTACGGGCGCGAACAGGAAGGACGCGCACCTTATTAATGTTAATATGGGAAGGGACTTTGAGATAAAAGAGTTCGCCGATCTAAGGATAATAACCAAAGACGACAAATGCCCTTCCTGCGGGAAAGACATAGATATTACACGCGCTATAGAAATAGGGCATACTTTTAAGCTTGGAACAAAATATTCCGAGACTCTTGGTGCGAAGATCCTGGAGCAGGACGGAAAGACCGTCACTGCAATCATGGGTTGTTACGGTATCGGTGTCACCAGGATAATACCCGCGCTTATCGAGACGAGTAATGATAAAGACGGTATAATATGGCCGATATCGATCGCCCCGTACCAGATCATAATTGTCGCTCTGAATGTAGCGAGCAAAAAAGTTAAAGAGGTCTCCGAGGAGGTTTATGGAGATCTTATAAAGGCGGGGTATGAAGCGCTCTTTGATGACCGGGATATTTCCGCGGGTATAAAATTTAAAGACGCGGACCTTATAGGTATACCTATCCAGATAATAATAGGGGAGAAGAACGCTAAAAGAGATATGATTGAGATCAAGAATAGAAGAGACCGAAGTGTAATTGAAGTCAAATCGAAAGACGCGGTAACCCACCTGAAACAGCTTATCGTATCCAAATAATTTATAATAGCTCAGCCATAAAAAATAGGGACTGCCCCTATTTTTTCTTCTAACAATAGTAATACCATAGCCAGTTAACTAATAAAAAAGCAAGATATTCTCTATTGTTTTTTTAAAACGAATAAGTATACTTGGTATTGAGGATAGACTTTATTAAGTGATGTATAAAGCGAAACTTAGACGCTAGAGTTCCGAGAGAGGGCGCTTGGCGCTGAGCGGATCATATCCGCTCAGACCTCGCCCGGAATGCCCGCCGGTAAAAATTTCCATTGATTTTCCTCATATTTGTGGTACAATCATCTCCTGGTTTCAAGGAGGAGTATCAGAAATGAATCCAGCGCCTTCTTAAGGGCGCTGGATATATGAAGAAGGTGCTGGATGAAAGCTTCAGAATTAAAAAAGGGCATGATAGTTAATGATGGAGGTCAACTCTATATAGTTGCGGACATAGAGCATAGGACCCCGGGCAATTTAAGGGCGATGTACCAAACAACCCTGAGGAACATTATTGATGGCAGGATAGCAACCAAGCGTTACAGCGCCGCGGAAAATGTCGATAAGGTCGATCTGGAGTCTAAGAAAGGGCAGTATCTTTTTCATGATCATTCCGGATTCCATTTTATGGATATGGAGACCTATGATACAATAGTGCTTGACGATGAGATATTGTCAGGGGTTAAAGACTATCTGAAAGAGAATATAGAGATAAGCCTTATGTATCATGACCATAAGCCTATTACCGCGGAGCTCCCGACAAGCGTAGATCTCAAGATAGTTGAATCGGCTCCGGGCGCGCGCGGCGATACTTCGGGCAAAGCCATGAAACCGGCGACATTGGAGACAGGTCTGGTCGTAAATGTGCCGCTCTTTATAGAAGAAGGAGAAGTGATAAAAGTCGATACAAGGACCGGCCAATATCTCGGCAGAGCGTGATTCTGCCTTGCCCTTCAACTACCCATAGCCGGTAGGGCTTCGCAGAAACCGGATATTTCCCCTTGACATAGAGAGACATTTTATAGTATTATAATATTTAACACAAATTTAAAGCTTCCTTTTGAAGGAGGGAAGTAAGTGGGTTTAGTTTTGATAAACCCATTTTTTTTTTCGAAGAGCGCATGTTAAAATAGTATATATGGAAATTGTCGATAGGGTAAGAGAGATACTGGAAGTATATCTGAAAGAGCACGACATAGAGCTCGTAGATGTAGTATTTCGGCGCGAAGGCTCCGGTCTTGTATTGCGTATAATCGCAGATACCGCGAACGGAATAACGGTAAGCGAATGCACCGGACTCAACAGATTTTTAAGCGAAGTGCTCGACAGAGAGGATATTATACAGGATCGGTATACGCTGGAGGTATCTTCGCCGGGGCTCGACAGGCCTATAAAGACGGATAAGGATTTTGAGCGTTCGATGGGTAAGCAGCTTGAGCTTACGACGTTCGCGGCTATTGACGGCAGAAAGACGCATGAGGGTGTATTGGTAGGCATGGATAAGGATAATGTGGTTATAGAATGCCGGGGTATAAGCACTGTGATACCCAGGAAAGAGATAGCCCTGGCAAGACTTAAAATAGACTTCTAGATAGAGTAGTATAATGATGAATCCCGCCCATTCTTTGAGGCGGGAATAGAATAGGAGAATGAGCGGGATGAATGAAGAACTTTTGACGATACTGGATCAGATGGAACGCGAGAAGGGCATAGATAAAGAACTGCTTTTTAAAGCCATAGAGTCTGCCCTTGCCAGCGCCGCGAAGAAGATAGTCGGAAATAAGGAAGCGGAGGTTACGGCGGTTATAGACAGGTCGACCGGTCAGATAACTATAATGAGCGAGGGCAAGCCTGTAAAATCGGATGAGTTCGGCAGAATCGCCGCCCAGACCGCCAAGCAGGTTATAATACAGAAGATCAGGGAGGCGGAGCGCGATATAGTTTTAGAGGATTATACCAAGCGCATCGGCACCATAGTTAACGGCTCTGTGCACAGGTTTGAAAAAGGCGATATAGTATTAGACCTGGGCAAGACCGAAGCTATTTTGCCGAGATCCCAACAGTGCCAGGGGGAGAGGTATAAACAAGGCGACAGGATCAGGGCTTATATCCTGGAGGTCAATAAGACTTCGCACGGGCCTCAGGTGGTTCTTACGAGATCTGATGTAT
>Ga0265297_10005647_pt1 | contig 18846 bp, 17 predicted proteins | sample Munlanlwell13791_FD_192502 | JGI IMG/M metagenome (GOLD analysis project Ga0265297, IMG submission 192502) | Leachate microbial communities from a municipal landfill in Southern Ontario, Canada - Leachate well 137-91 | ecosystem: Engineered > Solid waste > Landfill > Unclassified | place...
TCTCTGGTGGAGCCGGAGAAGAGCGGTGTGCTATGAGAGACAACCAGACGACCATCGTAGCCTTCTGCTGCATTTACTGCGCCTATGCGGCGGCGGACCTGGCCGGGTCCATGCGCCTGCAGTATCCTGCCAACGTGAGGATAATACGCACGCCGTGCACGGGCAGGCTGGAGGTAGAGTATTTCCTCAAGGCCTTCGAGAACGGCGCGGACGGCGTGCTGGTGGCGGGATGCGAGGAGGGGAGCTGTCATTTCAAGGAAGGCAATTTAATCGCCAAAAGGCGCGTGGCCTATGCCCGCAAGTTTTTAGCAGAGAGCGGGCTTGAGCCGGAGCGTCTCAAGATGGTCAACGTCAGCGCGGCTGGGGCGAGACAGTTGACCGAGCACATAAAGGAGATAGCTGAGACCGTGAACAGGCTGGGTCCCAGCCCGCTGAACAGAGCGAAGCAATCAGCCCCTCAGGAGGCAAAGCTATGATAGTCGCCGAGAGAAAGAGCATCAATGAACTTGTGGACATGCTGCCCAACGGCTCCAAAATACTGGTGCTGGGCTGCGGCACCTGTGTGACGGTCTGCCTGGCAGGAGGAGAGCGGGAGGTCAGCATCATCGCCTCCGCGCTGCGCATAGCGTCCCGCACCAGGGGACTGGACTACCAGGTCAGCGAGCTTACCATCGAGCGCCAGTGCGACAACATCTTCATCGAGCAGGCTGCCGAGGCCATCGAGAAGGCCGACGTGGTGCTGTCGCTGGGCTGCGGCGCCGGTGTGCAGGCCATCGCCGAGCGCTACCTCAAGAAGCCGGTCTACGCCGGGCTCAACACCAAGTTCCTGGGCATACTCGAGGAGAGGGGCATGTGGACCGAGAAATGCGCCCAGTGCGGGGCGTGCGTGCTTCATCAGTACGGCGGCATTTGTCCTATCACGCGCTGCGCCAAGCACCTGTTGAACGGCCCCTGCGGAGGATCGAGGGAGGACCGCTGCGAGGTCCGGCCGGACCGGCCCTGCGCCTGGCAGCTGATCTACCAGCGATTAAAGGGCATCGGGCAGCTGGACCGGCTGGAGAAGATCGAGCCGCCCAAGCAGTGGAGCACCAGCCTGAGCGGTGGGCCGAGGGTCATTGTCCGCGAAGACCACCGGATTTAATAAGATTTAACCACTTTTTAGTATGTATATGTCTAATTAGGGGATCATCTAATTCTATAGACAGCAAATAGGTTATTTGTAACGCCACTTTATCATAAGAGGAGAAACAGGCAATATAAATGGGCTAGTTCACATAAGATTAAAAGAATTTTGATGGTATTTTCCCAGATATACCTGTGCAGGTTGAATTCATAAGCGCACTTCTGAAAAACGTCGAGATGCAAAGCCGTCCCAACAATTCCGCATTAGAACTGGCAACCTTCACGATCAAACATATCCAATATGTGTATGCATCCAACCCTATAATTTGGATCTGCACAAATATTGGGGATTTTTGGTTTTTTTCCTGGCGTAGCTTGGTTTTCATCTGATACAACCATAATTTGATTGGAGAATAATCTGATACTACGTTGTTCAACTATTGCGAGCGCTATGACAAAAGGGTCAGCCTCCGGTGTTTCTTTATCCAAATCAAAGGAATCTCTATATTTTGGGTCATTTATGATTCTTTGTGCTAATTCGAATTGTTCAGAGTCTAAGTCACGGAAAATAAATTTATGTCTTTTAGCCCATTTGAAAATTTCATCATCACTGCCTGCTTCAAGCTCCCTATAAACTTCACTTGGAGCTAACAATCGGCCAGAATTTGCCATATTAGTTAGATGCGTCCAGAGACTTGGGAATATAGATAACCTATACGCCCTTTGCACTGTAATCAAAGAGCTTGTGTCAATGCAATATGTCACCGTAGTGGTACTAATAGATCATGCCCTTTCGCCACGTACTATCATTCGAACCTTATCCAAGTGTTTCAATCTAATCCCGAGATAGTCAATGGCTTCGGAATATCCTAATATCTGTCGATCTAGGGATTGTATGATAAGATTTGTTAGAAATTTTCCCCTATTCTGGACAGACATCACTGCAGGTGATGGACCCCGTTGTTCTTCTTTCTTGACCTCTTTGCTAGCGTCTTCCTTCAGGGATTCCTGAACGATTGAAAACTCATCCCAAAATCTTTCTTCGGATATTAGATTTGTATGCCACAGCCTGAAAAGAATAACGGATTGACTTACTTTGTAAACCAAAGCCAAGCGTCTCAAGCTATATTCATAGCCTGGTTCTTTATTGATAATTGCAGAAGTTTCTAACCTGGTAATCAAACTACTTTCGCTAACTAAGAAAGATTCCGCAAATCTATTACACCAATTTTCTATATCACTTGAATGATCATGTCTATGTGCATATGCAGTTTCTGTGATACACAACCCGCCTTCGTTAAGCAAGAGATGAGCCAGCTCATGAAACAGAGTAAAGCAGCGTGCATTTACGGAGTCTTTATAACTTACCATAATCACATATGGCAGATTGTCTGATAAAGAAAAACCTTGTGCTTCATCACGCAGGAAATCATTCTGAAAAACCAAGATATTATGAGTTTCCAGCATTTCTCGCCATCGACGATAAGCCACCCTGGAATCTCTCCAACCAAACTGCTCTCGTTCATTGATGCCAAATATCTTTCTTTGCTTATATGCCACGTCTTCTGGTTTCTGATTTATGGAAACCTTAGGAATCATTGGGGTAACCGATAACTCGGCAGAGTCCATTAATTCACGTGCGATTCTTTGATATCGCCTAGCACGCCTGATTGATAACATTAGGTCTGGGGATAAAGCACTGTACTCCGCTCGAGCCCGGCGATAATCATGAGGCAGTTTGAGATCCGCGGGTGGTTTTTCTAGCAGTAGAGATGCCAATGGCCGTTTGAAATAATCGGCTAATTCCTGTAATTGTCGTACTCTTAGATAGACGTGTGGAACATTGGTATTCCACATGGTGATTTGACTGGAAGTCAATCCTAAATGCCGAGCAACATCATTCTGCGAAAAACCAGATGCTCTGCGGGCCCATTCCAATACAGTCGGATTTACTGCCACCACAGGTGTTTTACGTGGCATATTTAATTACCTCGCAGTCTTACTTATAATAAATAAATTCAACTACAAAAATACAGACGCATTAAAGTAACGTCAATTGTTGTTGATTGGCGAGTTTCCATTTACCCTCTTCGCTCCTAACTGCGACCTCCTCTAATACACTCAGAATAGTCTGCTTTTGTGGCGTAATTCCATTTCTTAGCAAGGGCATAATATTAAGTATTATGTCATCAAATGTCGGATAGTGATGCTGATGTTCCATTCTGCGCATGTACGACAACAGATAGTATTTTATGCGGAGTCGAACATCTATGAGGCTCTTGAATTTACTATTTTTCCTGATCTGATACTTCTTTGCATTTTCATCGAAATCGAAATTTTGGTTTAACAAACGTGTGATGTCCTTATATTCTTTTGCCAGCAGATCGAGAAAACCTAACTCTAGGCCTTTAATAGTTAATTCATCGTTGATTTCCTCAAGTGTGGCACCATGATTCTGGGCTATTACGCCTTCAATGGTTTCAATAATCAAACTGGTGATGTCTGCGCCCAAGTCCATCTTCATAATAGCTTTAGGATTCCTAGTCTTTTTGAAACTGATGATCAATTGTCCCGAAAGCACCGTAAATGGGTTCTGGCGTTTCTTGAATGTAGTCTTATCATTGGATTGCTTCACGGCTCCCATGTATTCAAACCCAGCTTTTTCAGCCGCATCTATGATGATGTGCCAGTAGGCAGGGTCTTTATGAGCAAATACAAAACTCATCCACCGGTCGAACTTCAATACTCTGTACATTTCCTGGATTGATAGTTTCAGCAGATTAGCGTAGCTCTCTCTCGTCTTATTGAGTTCGCCGCCTTCAATAGCTTCAAGATCAAAGTCCTGCTTCTCAACTGGTAAATCAAGCCAAGCATTCCACATTGTAGAAAGATCGAGATATTGAATCTTACTGCCATATGGAGGATCGGTATATATGTAATCAATGCTCTGATCGTGGATGAAGTGCAGGTTTGTGGCGGTGCCTTTCATGATTCTGACGTTTTCTAGCGCTTTTGAATCAACAAAGGGAGCAATTTCCTGTTTAGCTGCAATAACCTTATTGAGACGAGATCGATAGAAGTCCATAAGGTCAAGGTTAGCCGGTTTTGGTGCAAGCCTGTACCGATAGTAACGGAAGACGCTACTATCTCCGCCACCTTCCGATCTCACACTAGAAGCATGGTATGTCAGGTTGATCTTATTCAGCAACCCAGAGAACATGAGTAAGAGAGTTCCACGAATATCCTGGTCTTCAACCATCATTATTAGGTATCTTAGATACGCCAGTTGGGCCAGCTGCATCGGGCTAAAAAGTTCTTCTACCGTTGATACATCAGACGTTCGTGGTAGTGTAACACCTTTCGGGTAGTCGTACTTTGATAGAGCCCTCTTGATCTCCTGCTTAGTATGCGGAGCACCAACCAAGAACTGGCGTCTTACTTTCTCAAACTGCTCCGTTAGAGCATCAATGCTGACTGGCGTTATCAAGTTCTGCACAATGAAATTAGCAAGTGGGTTTATATCAATGTGTATAGCCTTGCGTCCCAATATCACTGCCTCTATTAGAGTCACACCACTTCCACCGTAGGGATCAAGCACCACATCTCCAGGGCGTGTAAATCTCTTGATATACTCCTGAACAACATTCCATACCTGCTTTGTGAAATAAGGGTGAACACCAAAGTGTCTCTTGGCAGACTGTTTCTTGAGGTTGTTTATTTCCGCTAGCGGAAGGACTTTCGCATAATCAAAGGCTTCCGTTGCATCCTTCACAATCAATCTACCCGTGACAGATTCCGCCGGAGAGAATGCCTTTGGAGACAAAAGTTCATATAGTCTTTGCCAATGCTGATCGATCTCTGAGAGTTGAAAATAAACAATGGGTTTCGGTTCGTCTATTCGGAAACCGATGAATTCCTTGCCATTACATAAGGCATATATCTTCACCCTGATATCGGGATGAATAGCGTAGCTATAGGCTTGTTCGACATTTTCGCCGCTTCCGATGTCTTCCCCGGGTGCCTTGGCATCGAGAACCCACCCCGGTTTGCCCTGCACTACCAGCAAATAATCAGGGATTAAGGTGATCTTGCGTTTCTTAGAACCAATTGTCACAAATGGATGACGAAGCCCCTTGCTACGTACGATCTTATTGAGACCGGAGGAACTATAACCAAGTGCATGCAGTATCGGGAGAACAATATCCTCTCTAACCGAATCCTCCTTGTAATCAGGAGATCCCAAGAGGGCAAAATCGAAGTCTCCGAACAGTTCTTTCGTAAGCTCGCTAGCCATCCAACCCCCAACAGTTTGTTATTCCGATTATACGCCTGTGAACGATCTTATGTATAGCTAATTCCATTGCACCTACAACTTCCAGATCATAGGTCTGTTTCAGACTAGAGCTAGGTGATCCATACCGATTTATCAATAAACCGCGCAAGAAGAAGATCAGCAAGCTCGTGCCCAACATAGTCAAAGTAGTTTGAACATATTTTTACTTCAACCCCAAGAAAATCTCTGTGCGCTTCTAAAAATCTTCCTCTTGCTATAGAAGCATGTAAAAGTGGTAGTATATTGACTTTGCAATCATCATAATTGTTGATGCGGTCTCTAAACTGCTCACCTAGAAGCGCGGTGGTTTTGTAGAGTTTTTGGGGATTTTCGCTGGCCGCATATAGAGTTTGCATAAAAGCAAATACACCAAAGGTCAGAACTAGGCTTGGTCTATGCTTGTTAATTAGGTCTTTAAGCGTGCCTTGCGATATTTCTTTCTGTTCTTGCGTGGACGTGTCAAAAGGATCATCAAAAGCGTTGCGAATATATAGCTGACTAGTATCCAACCTCAGCTTGCTCTGTCGGAACAACCTGTCCTGCAATGGATCTGCTACCGATGTCCATATGTTATGCCGTGCCGGGTGTCTAGGGTCGAGTGGCGTATCAAGTTTGTGTACCCACGTTTTAGGAGGTGAATCACCAATCAACCAGATAGGAAACTCTGGGTCGCCGGTGGAGCCTTTCATCAATTTACCTCTCTAACTTACTATCCTTGCCATTGATTCGCTCATACATATTTCCGATGCAGTATTCCGTTCACAATAAAATAATCTCGCATGAGACTGGTTTCATTGTTTATGAAGGAATGCATCCATTCAAGCGACTTGAGAGCGTCTTCATTTGGGTGCATCCCATGCCCATGCGCATAGTCATTCCGCAAGTTTGCCATCTTTTTGCAGAGGCATAGAGACTCTGCCGAGAGTACTTTGTTGTCCTCCAATATGGTCCTAACTTTCCACATTTTGTGTTCCGGTATAGCTCCGTAGGGAGTGGCCTTGTCCCGTTGAAACCTCTCAAACGAGATTCCACACATTGCTACGCAAGCATAGAAATGCCCATTGATAAACACATCCCTAGCCTCCCGAATAAGCCGACAGTATGGGCCATCCTCTATTAGAAGCGGTGGTAGCAGAGAAAACCTTCTCAACATGGCCTGATCCAGAGGATCGACATCAGATGTGCTACTCGATAGTTCTTCGACCTGCTGGCCTGAGTCCTTTAGTAATTCTTTTTTCTGCTTGGCTGTATTAGGTCTGAAGTCAGCATAGGCGGTTTGCGTTTGACCATTGACCCTAACCAGAACCTCACCACATTCCTGGATCCACCCATAACTGCCCTCGGGCAAGTTTGCCTGCGCAATACCAAGAACCTGAGACAAATCCGTGCCACTATAAGCGCATACTGTGAAGGGCTTAGCACCCACGACCTGACAGACGATGGTGTACTGAGTGAGAAGAGGCATGTTAACTCTAGTGTACCAATCAGTGTCAAGGTAGTCATTCGGCGCTATAATTGATAGTTTATTGTCAGATATTGACCGCTACGCCTTACTTAGATACTATTTCTTTACATAAGTTCTAATTCAGTGTATACTTTAAGCATAGTTCAAGTTTAGGTTATTACAAGCTTCTTTTATCCCACCGGATCAATTTCAAGCATTGGATGGCCCGAATACTGACTAAATTTATTAAGGAGGTCATCCGAATGAGTTTTCAAGACAAATCGCTCAAATGCGCCGATTGTGGTACTACCTTTGCCTTCACTTCGGGAGAACAAGAGTTCTTCGCCACCAAAGGTTATACCAACGAACCGAAGCGTTGCCCGGCTTGCCGCAAAGCTAAGAAACAGCAGAACGGCGGCTCACGCTACGGTGAGCGCAGCTACAGCACTAACTAAGTAAAGTAGCAGACAAAAGAAAAGGGGCGGCATCTTAAGATGCCGCCCCTTTTTATTACACGTGATTTTAAATTAGTATCTATACCCAGCCGCGCAGCTTCATCGCTTCCACGACGCGTTCCACAGCCCTAACGTAGGCTGCCTGACGCATGTTGATCTTGTATTCCTTATGGGTGTCGTAGACCGAATGGTAGGCGGTGGTCATCTTCTCGTCCAGCCTTTCGTAGACCTCTTTCTCGGTCCAGTAGTACATGTTGAAGTTCTGCACCATCTCGAAGTAGGAGACAGTCACGCCGCCGGCGTTGGCCAGGAAGTCGGGTATGATGTGGACTCCCTTCTTGTAGAGGATGTCGTCGGCTTCCGGCGTGGTGGGGCCGTTGGCCAGCTCGACCACGATTTTGGCCTTGATGTTGGCCGCGTTCTTCTCGGTGATGACGTTCTCCATGGCCGAGGGGATGAGGATGTCGACGTCCAGCTCGAGTATGTCCTCGCTGGTGATGCGGTCGCCGGCCTTGAGGTTGCAGACCGAGGTGGTCTTGGTCTTGACCTTCTGCGCCTCGTCGGCGTCGATGCCCGTCTTGCAATAGCATCCGCCCTGGCTGTCGCAGACGGCTACGATCTTGGAGCCGAACATCTGCTTGGCCAGCTTGGCGGCGTAATATCCGGCGTTGCCGAAGCCCTGTACCGCGATGGTCGCCTTGGAGAGGTCGACCTTCAGTGCCTTGGCGGCCTCGCGTATGCAGAACATGCCGCCCATGGCGGTGGCGTCGCCGCGGCCCTTGGAGCCGCCCAGCGCCAGCGGTTTGCCCGTGATGACGCCGAACTGCGCCTTGCCGGCCATGGATGAGTACTCGTCCATGATCCAGGCCATGATCTGCGGCGTGGTGTAGACATCGGGCGCCGGCACATCCCTCTCGGGGCCGATGAACTGATAGACGGCGCGGGCATAAGCCCTGCTCAGCCGCTCAAGCTCGCTCTCGGAAAGCTCCTTTGGATTGCAGATGATGCCGCCCTTGCCGCCGCCCAGCGGCAGGTCCATCAGGGCGCACTTCCAGGTCATCCAGGCAGCCAGCGCGCGGACGGTGTCGACGGTCTCCTCGGGATGAAAGCGGATGCCGCCCTTGGTCGGGCCCTTGGCATCGTTGTACTGCACGCGGTAGCCCTGGAAGACTTTAACTGTGCCGTTGTCCATGCGGACCGGCAGCGATAAGTGCAGCTCACGCATGGGGTTCTTTAATACTTCCGTGACATCCTTGTCCAGTTTGAGGATGCGCGAGCACTTATCTACCTGCTTCCTCACGATTTCGAACGGATTGATTTGAGACATTCTTCCTCCTCTTGAATTGAAAAATAATCGGATTTGTCGGCTATTTGGGGAGAGGTGTGACCTTTATCCCCTTGCTCTTCAAATACTCCTTGGCTTCCCTGATGGAGATCTCGCGGAAATGGAAGATGGAAGCCGCCAGCACCGCCGACGCCTTGCCGTCCACCACCGCTTTATAAAGGTGTTCCAGCGTGCCCGCGCCGCCCGAGGCTGTGACCGGCAGCGACACGGCCTGCGCCACCGCGCGCGTCATCTCGATATCGTAACCCTCCTTGGTGCCGTCGGCGTCCTTGCTGGTGAGCAGTATCTCTCCCGCCCCCAGCTTCTCGATTTTGCGCGCCCAGTCCACGATGTCCAGTCCCGTCGGCTCGTTGCCGCTCTTGATCACCACCTCCAGCCTGGGACGTCCGCTGCCCGGTGGATTCTTAAGGCCGTCCACCGCCACCACCAGGCGGTCCTTGCCGAACTCGCGCGCCGCCTGCTTGATCAAATCGGGATTGGTGACCGCAGCGGTATTGATGGAGACCTTGTCCACACCGGAGTCGATCAACAGCTTCATATCTTCCAGGCTGCCGATGCCGCCGCCCACGGCGAAGGGTATGGTGACCTTCTCGACAACCTTGCGCACCCAGTCCAGGCGCGTCTTTCTGTTCTCCACACTGGCATAAATATCGAGGAAGACCAGCTCGTCGGCCCCCTCGCGGCAATAGGCTTCCGCAGCCTCTACCGGGTCGCGGGCATCCCTGATGTCCACGAACTTGACGCCCTTGACCACCCTGCCCTCGCGTATATCCAAACAGGGTATGACCTTGATCTCCTTCATTTAAGCAACTCCTCGAAACCGGTAAGTTCTTTATAATCAACCACGGTGCTCATGGCGTGTGACTCAACCTGTATGCCGGACTCCTCCACGGCCGCCACCGGATTGAGGCCGCCCAGCAGCACTAAGCCCACGCGGTTCAGCTCCACCGAAACTTCGCATACTGCCTCGCTGACCGACCCGAACAGCAGGACGCCGTTGATGCCGGCCCTGGCCAGTTTGGACACGACGTCGTGCGCTATGGGACGGCAGATGGAGGGTATCTCGCGGAAATTGGCCAGTATGTTGCCGCTGCCCGTTTTGACGGTATGCGAAACTGAGGTCATGCCGGCCTTGATGAAGATCTCCGACGGGTCGAGCGAGCATCCGGCGTAGTGTATCAGCTCCACGAAGCGCAGCGGCTCGCCGTTCTGCATCTGCAGCAGCCCGCCGAACTTGGAGTCCATGGGTATACCGGCCTTGAGCAGTGTGCCGTTGACGACAATGCTGCAGACCGTGGCCAGCGCGATGCTGTCGGCCGGGACGATGAAATCGCCGATTTTCTCGCCGGCGCGGCCCACCGCCACCAGTTTGCTTACGGTCAGGCGCGAATCCATGACCATTTTCATGATGCGCAGCGCCCTCTGAAAGTCGGCCCTTCTGAACACGGTGATATTGACCGGCACCATGCCCGTACGTTTTTCCAGGTCGAAGGTGGTGCGGAAGGCCAGCAGCTCGATGCGCGACAGGGCGAAGCCCACCTTGTCCCTGACCATACCCTGCTTCAGCTCCCGGCGCCCCTGCGGCGTGATGACGCGCCCGTCGCGGCGCCCGGCCAGGCTGGTCAGCCCCTGCTCATCCATCATCCTCAGGTGATAGCGAACCGCCCTCTCCCCCAGGTCGATGCCCAGGTCCTTCAGCTTGCGGGCGATAACGATGGAGCCCATCGGCTCATCCTCTCCCGCCAGCACCTTGAGGATGGAAAGGGTCTTTCTCTCTACGTCCTGCGTTTCAAAAGTCATTTTTTAACGGTTAGCGGAAACCTATTGCCGTATCATAGCAGAACCAGCAGGTGGTGTCAATAAGCGGTTCGATGGCGGCGGATCATGGCCGGATGCAAGCGGAGGCTTGTTAAAGACGGCAGGTTTTTATATCATGTGTCCGTAGAGCGATATTCAAGAAACGTTGTTACGGAAGGGACAGGCCGTGAACAAATTGCCGATTATAATCATTTTGCTTTCACTGTCGCTGGCCGGATGCGTCGGGTCCGGCAGTGCGGTTACGCCTGCCGATGCGGGCGCACAGGCCGGCATTAAGCCGCAAGTGATTTTTAAGGCAACGCCCTCAAGCATCGGCCCGGGACGGTATGCGCAGTTGTCCTGGGACGTGAAATACGCCGATTCCGTATCGATCGACCAGGGCATCGGCACGGTGGAGGCCAGCGGGATGAAATATGTCAGACCTACCCGGACCACCATATATACACTGACGGCCAAAAACAGGTCCGCCCAGACCGAATCGACCGTTACCGTCACATTCACCATGGAGGGATATATGGGACTGTTGCCCCCGACGGAAAACTGGTCCGGCACATCGGCTGCAACCCCCTGGTGGCTGGCGCCGCAGCAGCGCGGACCTCTGACCATGGAATCGCTGCAGGACGTAATTCCCCCGGGCGCGGTAAAAGGGGGCAGCGCGGGCGGCCTGCAGGCGGTGTTTTTCGCCATACCCAATCCGGTGAAGCAAAAACAGCTTACGCGGCTGTACTGGATTACATTGAATGCCGGCCGGGTGGACCTGCTGGACGAGTACAATGAATTTATCAAGAGGGATACCGAGAAATCGGGCTCCTATTACATCGCCCTGCCCGCCACAACCGCATACAAACTGAGGGTGACGGGCGCGACGGATAGCTTCGATCTGCTCTACACAATAATCGTCGAATAATATAATGCGCAGTTATCCCCGATGTACCGGGCACCTATACTTATACCGTCACCGCCAAAAACGCCGCGGGATCAGTGTCGCAGAGCGTTTAGGTCACAGCGTTGTCCAGGGGCCAGCATCTGCTTCGTTGAAGTCCGTTAGGCCGATTACTTACGGGTCCCTGTATATTTGACCGTGGCGGAGTTGTCGAAGCTGTCGGGGCCTTTAGAGCCGGTATAGCTCCCATCGGCGCTGTAGGTGATAACGGCGCTGACCTGGTTATCCCCCGTCAGCGTGACCACAATGGTGTCTGTGTAAGTGACCTTGATGTTGGAGATATTGCCTGCCGCCAGGCCTACCAGCGCCAGCGCACCCGGCAGCCGGCTGCCGGAGATGGTGCCGCCCCCGCTGATGGTGACGGAATTTTTGTCGCTACCCTCCGATATGGTGGGACTTTTCACGTTTACCGACATGCCCAGGGGATTAAACCAGGTATTCCTGCCGCCGTAGGTGATTTTAAGCTGGGAGCCGCTGAGGCTGACGGTCCAGGTCGTGCTCCTGGGTATTATCTGGTCCACGACGGCGCCGGGTATGATCGACGGGAATGAGGGATCGATGCTCTTCCTGGTCATGCTCCAGTTGCTGGTGAGGGGCTCGGAGCTGACGGCAACGGAGCTGCTCGAGCCCGAGGACTTTTTGAGGGAAAGGCAGGCTGAGGGAAGTGTCAGTATCAATGCCAGTGAAACCAATATGAGAGCAACGACCGTCCATTTCCACATCGTTAATACCCTCCGCTTACTGTCCGCCTGCGCTGTATTATACACGTATCCTCCGTCCCGGGCACGAGCATCCCGGGGAACTCGTGCACAGCGGCAAAAATGCCAATTTGCCCGGATACAAGTATAATTAGGCGATTATGCTTGAAAAGGTTTGAAATGATAGAAGATGTTTTACCCGGCCTTTACAAAATCGAGCTGCCTCTGCCCAAAAATCCGCTGAAATCGGTCAACTGCTACCTTATCAAGGGGGCCGACAGGAACCTCATCATAGATACCGGTATGAACCGTCCCGAATGCAAGGAAGTGATGATGCCCGCACTGCAGAAGCTGGACGTCGACCTCAACCGGACCGACCTGTTCGTGACGCATTTGCATGCGGACCACTTCGGGCTGACGGGGGACCTGGCCACGGAAAGCTCTATCTGCTATTTCGGCGATGTCGAGACGAGAATCGTCAAAGGCCCCCGCCACTGGGCAGACCTGCTGGATTACTACACGGCCAACGGGTTCCCGCTGCAGGTGCTGAAGGAGTCGATGGCCAAGCATCCCGGCTACCTCTACAGCCCCAGCCGCCTGGTGGATATCACCGAGGTAAGAGATGGACAGGTCATCGAGGTCGGCGGCTACGCCCTCAGGTGCGTGGAGACGCCCGGACACTCTCCGGGGCACATGTGCCTTTACGACGAAAGTAAAAAGATACTGTTCTCCGGCGACCACATTCTGTTCGATATCACACCCAATATCGCCCACTGGCCCGAGATGGGCGATGCGCTGGGTTCTTATCTGGAGAGCCTGGAAAGGGCCGATACGCTGGAGGTCGAGCTGGTTCTGCCGGCACACCGAAGTTCCTGGCATGAGCACAGGAAGCGCATACAGGAACTGAAGGAGCATCACAAAGTGAGGCTGGAAGAGGCCATGGCCGCCCTTAAGGAGGGCGACAAGACCGCCTACCAGGTCGCGCCGTATATCACCTGGAAGATAGAGGCCAAGGAGTGGAAGGATTTTCCCATTGTGCAGCAGTGGTTTGCCATGGGTGAGACCATCGCACACCTGGTCTACCTGCTGGAGCGGGGCAAGGTTAAAAGATACAACCTGGACGGCACAACCTACTATGCGCCGGCCTGATGCAATATGTCCGGCCGGACGTGCTAAACTAAAATACAGCCATACTTGGCAGCAGGATAAGGAAAAATGTCATCAGTAAGCTACCGGACGCGCGAGGGGGAGCTGATCCCCGTAATTGTAATCATAATCCTCAATGTGCTGGTCTACCTTGCGGTAAACATCGCCGCCTTCACGGGCGGAAATATCATCCCCTACCTGGCGCTGTACGGTTCCTGGAGCGGCCTGCTGGAGCGGCCCTGGACGCTCATTACGTATATGTTCACGCAGGCGGACTTCTGGCACCTGCTGACCAATATGCTGACTCTGTACTTTTTCGGCAGCTTCCTTAACCGCATAGCGGGCCTGCGCAATTTCCTGATCGTCTATTTCCTGGGCGGCATCATGGGAGGCCTCTTCGTGCTGTGGCTGTCGCCGCCCTATGCAGCGACCATCGGCGCCTCGGGAGCGGTCTTCGCACTGGGTGGGGCGCTGGCCATTGTCGCGCCCAAGGTGAGCGTATTCATCTTCCCCATACCTGTGCCCATGCCGCTGTGGGTCGCCATAGTGATCGGCTTCGTCATACTGCTGCCCTTCTCATTTATATCCTGGCAGGGGCACCTGGGCGGGCTGCTGTTTGGCCTGGCGGCCGGGCTCTACCTGCGGCACAGATTAAAGATCGCCGTCTGAATCCACGCTTAGTCGGGTCTTCACAGAGGCGCGCTTACTGCCAGCCTGCGGAGATGGTGCCGTCCTGTGCGCGCCAGTAGGGCAGCCAGGCCAGGCCGACCAGCTTAACCGAGATGTCCTTCTTGGCCGGGCGCAGCGATATCTTTTGCAGTTCCTCGCTGGCGGGATCGATCCTGGCCGAGAGCTCGTCCATCTCCGCCTTGAATTCCTGCTCAAGCTGGTCCAAAGCCTGCTGGCGCGTTTCTACCGTCTCTTTAGCGCGGTTGACGTCGTCTTTTTCCTTGAAAATACGGCCCGCGCTTTTCACGCTGGTGGAAGCCCTGCCCACGGTGCCGGCGCCGATGCCTTTGCCCAGGAACGCTCCCAGCAGTGTGCTGCCGACGTTGATTACGGTCTGCATCTGCTGCTGCTTCTGCTGCTGGGCCTCGCGGTCCACGGTCTGCTGCGCAATCCTCAGCTTCTCTTCCATGGCATTGATCTTGGTCTGGTATTTCTGCTTGAGCTTATCCACCATGTCGTCGCGCTGCTCCCTGGCGCTCTGGCCGAGCCTGATCCTGAAGTCACGCTCCGATTCGCCGGGTTTGGAAACCTGCTTATAGGTGGGGCTTTTGAACAGCTCGTATTTCTTGCTGCCGTAGAGCCAGGTGGCGAACTCCTTGCTCCAGGTATCGTAGCTGCGAGACTTGCCTGCAATGGCCGGCAGGTTCCCGAATTGGGCGCCCTCGCGCGGCGCCTTCTCCAGATCCGAGATGCTGAAACCGGCATCGCGGGCGTTGTCCCAGTTCACGGGGATGGGATCATCGGTGATATCGGTGACGGCGGCGTTGTCATCCGCCATATCCACACCGGACTTAGCATCTATGAAATGCACCTGCGCCACGCCGAGAACGGCCGGCTTGTAATAAACGGTGCTGCCGGTCTGGCTGCCCCGTGCGGGCACGAAGTACTGCGCCACATCGGGAGGTATCACGGGCCTGCCCGCCTGTCCTGCTGTCTGCCTGGCCGGGGCCGGCGCAGCCGCGGCCTGACCGGGTGAAGCAGCTGCGAAGGATGGCGCGGCAGCCGCGGCGGCCGGCGCTTTGGGCATCTGCGCCTTGATGGGGTCCATTAAAGTCTTGATCTGGTTCCTGGTGAGGGGTCCCCGCAGATAAGACATGGCCCAGCGGGTCTCGAAGATGGTGGGCTCATCGTCGTGGACGTTGTTCATGAGGAAGATGCGGTTGCCCAGGCCCGCCAGCGTCTGCTCCATAGCCTGGCGGTTGAATTTAGCGCCCTGGGTGGCAGCCGCGCCCTCCAGCCCTTCCAGCACGCGGGCCTTGTCGCGCTCGGTCTGCAGCCGTCCCAGCATCCAGGTGCCGGTGTTGGAAAGCCCCTTGTAGTCGAGGTCGACCGGGTTCTGCGTGGCCAGCAGTATACCCACGCCGAAGGCCCTGGCCTGCTTGAGAAGTGTCAGCAGGGGCTGCTTGGAGGGGGGATTGGCCACAGGCGGGAAATAGCCGAAGATCTCGTCCATGTACAGCATGGCGCGCAGGCTGGTGGTGCCCGGCTGCTGGCGCATCCAGGCTAAAAACTGGTTGAGCAGAAGGGAGACGAAAAACATGCGCTCAGCGTCACTGAGATGTGCGATGGAGAAGATAGCCATGCGCGGCTTGCCGGAGGGACTGTAAAGAATTTGCCCGATGTCGAGCGCCTCGCCCTCCATCCAGGCGCTGAAGCCGGGGGCCGCCAGCAGGTTGTTGATCAACATGGCCAGCTCGAACCTGTCCTTGGCGGGGTAGAACGAATCAAGGTCCATCACGCCTATTTTGTTGACGGCAGGTGCCTGCACCTCGTGTATGAGGGCGGCCAGGTCGAGATCGATGCCCTGCCTCCAGGCGTTGTCCAGTATGGTCGAGATCAATATATGCTCGCGGCTCTTGATGGGGTCGGCCTCTTTGCCGATCAGACCCAGCAGGCTGGTCGCCGTGGAGTTGATCCTGTCCCTCAACAGCTCGTTGTCATCCAGCAAGGCCGCCGGCGGAGCAGCAAAGGATTTCAAGATGGAGACGGGGATGCCTGCCGTGCTGCCGGGCGTATAGATAACGAAATCGGCCGCCTGCCTGAGCCTGGCGATGCGGTCGCCGCTCTCACCCCAGGATTCCAGACCTTTCTTCCACGTCTCGGCCTGCTTGGCTGCGAAATCTTGCGGCGACAGGCCCTTGCGGCGTGCATCGTCCTCGTTGATCCAGGGCAGGAAATCCTCCGTCCTCAATTGCGGGAAGGTCAGCAGCATATTGGGCATATCGCCCTTGGGGTCGATGATGATGGCGGGTATGCCGTCCAGGGCCGCCTCCTCCAGAATGGAAATGCACAGGCCGGTCTTGCCGCTGCCGGTCATGCCTACGCAGACGCCGTGCGTAACCAGGTCCTTGGAATCGTAGAGGATAAGCTGATCGCCCGATTTCTTATTGGCAAGGTCGTATTCCCTGCCGATGTAGAACGCTCCCAGTTTCTCGAAGTCTTCCATCTTTCACGGCCTCCCTGTTTAAGTATTCGTTTTTACTTCGTCGGAGATATCGCCGCCGCTCTGCGCGCGGCGCTGTTTCTGCTGCTCCTGCTCAAGGTATTCCATGGCGAATTCGCTGAACTTGATGACCCTTCCGTTCCTGACGCGCTTCTCCGGCTGCTCGATGTAGATGTTGAACATCTCGTCCAGGTCGATGTCTACGCACAGGTCCAGCACCACCTTCTTGCCCCACTCGAAACCTTCGCGGAAGGGGTTTTTGTCGTGATATTCCGGTTTATGTATTTCAGTGAACAGTATTTTTACTTTTTTCATGGCTGCCTTTTATTTTCTGTAGAAGCGGGTCTTGAGACCCGCCCGTGCAACTCTCCTCGGGCGCACCTGAAGGTACGCCCCTACGTGTGCCCAGTTTAATAATATGATGTTGCCCTCGGATAGTGCAAGCCCGCTGAAGGCGTTCAGACCAGCGGTATGGTGGTGCCTGTGGCCGTGGCGACCAGCTTGCCCTCCTGGTTGGAAACCCTGATCTCGGAAATGCAGACCCGCCTGCCGCTTTTCATCACCCGGCACTCCGCCGTCAGCTCGTCCCGCACACCGACCGCGGCTATGAAGTGGATATTGAATTGTGATGCCACATTGGGATTTAACACCGAGTTGGTGGCATAGGCGAAAGCCTGGTCCGCCACCGCCGAGATAATACCGCCGAAGATCATGCCGTTGAAGTTGATGTATTCAGGCTTCATGGTCATGGACACGCGGGCATAGCCGGGCGACAGCTCCAACAGCCGCATTCCCAGGAACTTTGCCACCGGCTCATTTTTGCCCAGCTCGAGCAGATTTTTCAATTTGTCCGGCATATTTTTAAGATGTCCTTAACAATTTATTTAACTATTGGCTTGTGCTATTATAGTACACGTTTTGTCTGGTAGTGGATACTGGAGACCGGCCAACAGCGTATGATAAGAAATAAACCCGGCAAGTCGCTCATATTATTTATAATACTGGCTGCAGCCATAGCCCTGCCGCCTTCGGTCCTTGTGAGCCCGTACAGGTCGGATGCCGATAGCGGCGTAATGCGCTGGGATACGGTCAATACCCCCAATTCGATCAACAACCGAAACGATATCCTCAATCCCTATATCAACAACACTTTCACGGGAAGCGAGATACGCGACCTGGCGGTCGCCGACGACGGTAAGACACTGCTGGCGGCGGTCACGGTGGATAACAGGACGGTCGCAGCCGCCAATAATCCCGGCCCGCTGGGCGTCCTGTACACGACGGCCAACAGCGGCATATCCTGGACCACCGCAGCATACAGGGTGCTGGCGGGCAACGCGGCCTGGGCGGCGGATAAACATGTTTACCAGGTAGCCGTGGCCCCTGACGATGCCAAGATATGGGCGGTTACAGCCGGCACCCGGGCCACCGGTCCGGTCGAGCTCTGGGTGACTATTAATGGCGGTGCTGAATGGAACAATGCCGGCCTCCCCGCCATGGCAGCTGCCGGCGAAGCCATCGGCGCCATCGATATCTCATTGGATTACGGGACGGGCCGCGATTACGCCGTCGGCACGCGCAGCGGAGCGGGGAACGGAAGACTGTTTATTATGAAAGGGCAGGGATTCAACACATGGATGCTGCAGCAGGCCCCTGAAGCAAATATCGATTATTTCGCTCTTAAGTTCTCGCCCACGTACAACGGAGACGACTGCATTGTCATGGTTTATGCCGATGCCGTCCGCACCAACTACAACATCGGCATGCGCGATATCAGCGGCAACATCATACTGTCCTACGTTTTCCCCGGAACGGGCGTGGAAGTCTCGACCACGGCAGACGCCTCGCCCTCTTTCGATAATCTGGCTGTGGCCGACCTGAGCCTTCCTTCCGATTACAGCGGCATGTCACCGGCCCTCAGGAGAGCTTTCATCAGCCTGTATGCACCGTTCCCCGATGCGGCAAATACTACCGGCGTATTCAGGATCGATAATGCGACTCCGGCTGCTGCTTACAGTACGACCGTGGCCAATCGTCAGGTATACAGCATCGCCTTTTTCGGGACCTACGCCAGTGGTAAACTCCTGGCAGGTTTTGCTTTCGGTTCGCCCTGCGGCGCGATGGTCCCCACTCTGTTTATGGATACACCCTGCTCATGCGCAGGTTCCTGCGGATATGTGTCTCTCAAACCGCCCACCGGGGCCGGCAACCAGGGCAATTGCGGCAGCGATAATATAACCGTTTGCAGCGATAACCTGACGGGCGTCGGCGCCGCACTGGTGGCCTGGAATCCAAACGGTTCGCTGGCCTATGCCGCGACGGGGTCGGGTATTATCGCGGATAACGCTACCTGGTGGGATTCCCCGGACG